>Ga0314774_1000148_pt1 | contig 61712 bp, 58 predicted proteins | sample MetaGCBIA2018_FD_204515 | JGI IMG/M metagenome (GOLD analysis project Ga0314774, IMG submission 204515) | Cryopeg brine microbial communities from Beaufort Sea near Barrow, Alaska, United States - CBIA 2018 | ecosystem: Environmental > Aquatic > Marine > Coastal | place: USA: Alaska | collected... | reverse complement strand
TCGCGAACCCAATTCCACCAGATACAAAATTATATGTTCCAAATTTATCTCGTGATATAAAAGAGCCCGTAATTGATAGAATGATTAAGATAACGAACATCAAATATCTTTTATGTTTCATACTTTCCCCTTTTATTCACATGAACACACAATCTATTATGACATATAAAGATAATCTAAACTCGTGTCCAATTCATGATATTTATAGATTAGCAGTATCTGTTACTACAAAGATTGAGCCTTCATACTTATATCCTTGCTTCTTATAATACTCATCTATATCTGACATTACATATACAATTTGATTTGGATAATCTGAATATATGCATTGCATCAGCTTGCGTCCAATGTTTCTTCCTCTATAATTCTCATTAGCTTTTCTTCATCACTTTCTTTAATATAGGCTCTAATTAACATCTTTTCTCCTCACTGGGACAAATAACTAGTGAATCCTCAATATCATTCAGCTTTCAGTATCATATTCTCTTCCATTCCATTCCATTTAATTATAAAAGTAATTTCTTGATCCGGCCCTATAAATGAACCACTACCACCACTACTCCCGAAGTTTGAATAGCCATCCTTCTTTAGAGTTAAACCTTTTGAACTGCCTCCTCCTGAATTCGTTTTATATTCAAATTCAATTGGTCCTACATCTTCAATATCCTTCATTTTGTACTGTATTTCAGGAACCCCCTGATGGTTGCTTTCATAGTTAAGCTTACCTGTTTCATCATCCCAAAAATTTTCATGATATTTCAGTGTATATGTTCCTATCCAGCTTGTGCTTTCCCCGATATAAACAACTTCTTTCCCCTCATTTAAATACTTAAATACTATGTCCGAAATCAAAAGTTTTGTTTCTGATACACTTTTCCAATCCACATAGCTTCCATCGTCAGATACTGGTGCCATATAAACTAAATAGACATTTTTTGCTTCAAATGGTGCAACCGGTCCTAAACCTTGAATATCCTCAAAGAAATCATAGACTATATCTTGACGTTTTCCAATGGATTTAAACATATATACAAGTAACGTTCCATTATCCTTTTCAATATTATAAATATCCGGCCTATTTCCGTTAAGTTCAAAATCCTTAGACGACTTTGATTTATCTTCTTCAATGAGAACGCCTTGTGTTTGAAAGGTTTTCTCAATTGTCTTTAGTGTTAATAAGCCCTTTTCAGTTTTTTTGTTTGTTCCATATCCAATGACTGCTACAGTTATAGCAATAACAATTAATGCTACAACAGTAATTGATCCGAATAATTTTGTTTTCTTCATATTACGTACCTCCATGTTAGATTATGTTAGCTGATGTACTATATCGCCTTGGACTAAAAGTTACTCTTATCTAAATTCTCTATGTTCTCAATCTTATTTTGATTCCCTACTCAATTCACGATACCATAACGAAAATAATATTACAATATTTTACACTCCTCTACCTGATATCACTATGTTTTTGTATTTTGCACTCCATATATGTTAGGTTGTTGTCAGGCAACCAAATATATAAATAAGCAAAAGACAATGACTGGAGTAAATAATGAGTAGATACAGTAAAGAATTTAAAGATACTATTATCAAGCAAATGATGCCACCCAATAGTAAAACTATCAGTGATATCTCCAAGGAAACGGGTGTTTCTGTGCGGTCTCTATTTAGATGGATAAAAGCCGTAAAGGCCGTCGGCAACGCGACTCCATCAGGTGAAACTTCTTCTAAAAGTTGGTCAAGCGAGGACAAATTCTTGATTGTTCTTGAAACTGCAAAAATGAGCCAAGCCGAATTGGCAGACTACTGTCGTGCCAGAGAATTATATGTCGAACAAATCGATTTTTGGAAACATGCCTGTTTTAATGCCTATAACGGTGTCGCAGAAGAATCCAAAGTCCTAAAGAAAGACCTTTCCGAAACAAAGAAGGAAGTCACTCAACTAAGCAAAGAATTACACACCAATAATGCTGTGCTAGCTGAAACCACAGCATTATTGATTCTACGAAAAAAGGCACTAGCGTTTTGGGGAGACGAAGAGGAAGACTGATTCAAGATACAAATCAACGATCTATTGCATTAATGGAATTCGAACTAGATATCAGTCATTATTATTATTTTTCTCTTCATAAAAACCAGTTACTGTTGAGTGACTACATGCCTTATAAAATAAATTTCCGTCATAATTCTAATTTCCCTCTTTTCCACAGATTCTATCTTTCACAAAACGAATATCTGTTTCGTATGCCATTTGGCTTACAAGCTGAGCTCATACGTGTGAAGCTTTAGCTGAACCGCTAATGCGACCCCGACTCGGGTTAGCCAAATGAGTATTCGATGATTTCTTATATATTCAAAAGATGTTTGTAAAATTAATTGAAAAGCCTCTAATCCATCACTTTCTCTGTTTATCTCCATCCTCTTGTTTCTTATATAATCCATCTTATCCTTCAATGCAGTTGCTCCAGCGAATCCATCTCTTGCAGCATATTTCAAATCACATATGTGCATCATAAGCATAGTACAAAAACACATTGGACATGGTTCCATTGTTGTAAGTAGTGTATATGATCTAATATCTGGATGCTCGTCTTCTTTCAATTGCATCATTGCTGTCATCTCTGCATGAGCCATATATGTACCGGCTAATGCATTATCACTATTTTTATCAAAGATTCTATTCCTTCCTTCTGCGATTATTTCACCCGTGTTATTTATGATTATTGCACCAATTGGAATTGTATCATTTCTATATGACTCCCATGCCAATTCAAAGGCTCTCTGCCATGGTTTATCTAAATCTCTCCACATTTTTTCTTCCCCTTTCGAAACCAAGTTTTTTATCTGACGGTTGGCTGTTTACGAAGCCGATGAACCTACAGTGCTTGCTTATGCCGGGCACCGCTTGCGGTCGGCTAATGCAAGTGTGCCTTGGTTGGTGAATCTCGTTTTGTAAAAAGCGTGTAGATGATGTAATTCCCTGACTACATTCATAACTTTTATTCCTAAATAATCATTTATTCCTGTACTACAAATCTATTTTTGATCGCAAAAACCACTGCAATAATCAACGCAATAACTATAGCAGGTCCAAATATAAAATACTTTGTTAAAGTTAAACCCGTCTTTATCCATCCCATAAATCCATACTTGCTAGGAAAACTAAATATTAATATAAACAATGCAATATTCTCGAGTATATCAACCACTGCAATTAAACTAACTAAACTCATCTTCCTAAAAGGACTTTCTGATTTAAATCCACGCCTAGTGAAAAATGATATCAAAAAACCAATAAAGAAGAAATATAAAACTGGTAAGATGATATCCCATGTACTATGAAACCACACCTGTTTTATTCGTCCTTGCTCTCCCCAATCACTTAAGATATTATGAATCTCTTGAGGGGTATGCATATCAGGCTCATCTATTGAAACCATATCTTGTGAAATATGGAAAATTTCTTCAACCGTAGGTAGTATAAAAAACATTATAATTATTAGCAAAAGCAGGACACCAATGACCCATAGCTTAGTTCTACTATGAAAGTATGTAGTTAACTTATTAACCATAAATTCCTCCTTATTATTATGCCATTACTTATCCCTTATCATTAAAAAAAATACAGGGGATTATTGGTAGCGGTGTGTTAGACACTGTACTATACGGAAGTATATTTCACATCTTACACTTTTCAGTCAACCATTCATAAACTTTTAATTTATTAGTTCTACTAAGATAAACGATTCTTTCCTCATACCCTTTATACTTAAACACCACATCGCCAGCATCAGTAATCATTAGATTATTGATTTCATTAATACCAAAGATCTTTGATTTATGAAAATATTCTTTGTCAGAAGCAAAATGACCTTCTGTAAATGGCTTAGGTAATACATAATTAAGCACTGGACCAATAAATACAATAACCGATTTAAGAACTGTGTCAATTTGCATCCAAAGAATCGCAAAAAACACAAATATCGAAATTGCTCTAAGTATATTCATACTAATGCTTGTAGGTACAATCCTTAATCCATCTTTTCTATTAATTCTGATTGCTATTATTAGCTCGCGAATCAAATAAAATACTATTAAAATCAAACCTGCTTCATATATTCTATAATATGCAGCATCGGGCACATTATCATCAATTACAAATATCGATATTACTAAATAGAGACCAGGAATTAAATATAGCAATATTGTTTCATGAACTTTAAATAGTCTCATCGTAATCACTCCAATCAAATAGTATAGTATTGTGTATAACGGTTATTTGCTTAAATCGTTTCAGAACCTTAAATTAATCGCTTGCGATTGATGGGTGCTTGCACTTAGGTTCTGGAATGGTTAAAGCACTATGTTATGTGTAGCCCTTAATCGTCCCCCTACCAATAACATAACAATTGCATATTCGTACCAACTATGGTACAATTCAAGTAGGAGGTGATACTATGATTGCAATTTCTAGTTCACAAGTTCGAAGCCATTTCAAAGAAGTCTGCGACCAAGTTATTAATGATGTCGAGTCTGTTATCGTTACACGTACACGTGGTGAAAATGTCGTAATGATGTCAGAAGAAGAATATAACAACATGATTGAAAACTTCCGTATCTTCAGCAATCCTGACATATATAATAAAATCAAAAGCGGAATTGATCAACTTGAGCAAGGTAAAATAACACAGAGGGAGTTAATTGATGAATAAACTATTCTCTGATGATGCTTGGAATGATTACTTATATTGGCAACAGAACGATAAAGCAAAATTAAAACGTATCAATAAACTTATAAAGAGCATTGAATGTGATGGTTACTCTAGTGGTATTGGTAAACCGGAAGCTCTGAAACATAATCTAAGCGGATATTGGAGTCGCCGCATAAACGATGAGCATCGCATTATATACAAAATCTTAGAACATAATATCTATATTGCATCATGTAAAGACCATTATTAATATGGTCTTTTTTAATGTAGAAATGTACACAGATTGAGGGTTTCACATAACGGCCGATGGTTTTCGATGTTGCAGCCACTGATGCAAGTACGACTCGGTTGGTGGGTGGAATATTGAAAAACATATGTTATCTGGCGGTCAATACGGAAGATTCCTGTTATTCAATTCTTTTTATTAAAATTTCCGAATCAACAATAAATGACATTACTAATCCATCTTCTTTAACCCAAAACCTCTTATGATCTTCTTTCTCAAAATATATTATACCTTCTACACTAATTCCAGTATCAGGTTCTAATAAAATATTATCACAATAAATCTTATCTTCACCATTAATCAAATCTTCTAATCGCTCTTCCACTACTGGCTTAACTGATTTAATGATTATGCTATTTGAAGTATTGTTATGCAAGTATATTGAAAAATCTACCTTGGTTAAACCACTTTCATCATCGCTTCCAATACCATAGGAATAATCATTAATCAAAACCCCTGTTTTATGGTCATCTTCTGAATATATATTTACACCAATTATTATAGATAATAGTACTAGAACTACTATAATATACATCTTTCTCATAATTACCTCCAATTAAATAGTATTGACTGTTAGATAGCGTTCTGGGTAATGCCGTCGTGTGCATCCTACCCTATTCTTGTGCATGATGGCATTGCTAGGTTAGCTGACGTCAAAGCCTGACAGTTGATATTAAAATTCATTTTTATATTCATTTACTGTCCATTTATCCTTTACTTTACTAAGATAAAACTGAACGAAAGTATAAGGAGTCTGTCCAGTCATAACTGCTCCACTTATATCTTCTTCTGAAAGATTTAGATCAATAACATTTGGATCAAAAATAACCGCATTAACTATAGCTTCTAAGGCATCATCAATGTATGATACTTCTATTACTAATAATAAATCTGAACCATCATCAATATTAGTGTCAAACCAATTTCCAACTTCCTGAATAACTACTAAATCACTATCTGACTCTAATCTATAATATGGAATAATACTTTCAGATGAAATATATTGATATATATTATTTGAAATATTTACCATAGTATTGAACATCGAATCAAAATCAATTTGATTGGATTCTTCAGCCATTTCTTCAATTCTTAATAAAAGAGATGTCTCTTTCTTAATCTTAGATTCCAACAACTCTTCTGATTCATTATTTTCATTTAATAAAACAAGATTTTCTTCAGTTAACTTCTTGTTTTCCTCTATTAAGGAAGTATTAGTTACTCTCAAACTATCAATTTCATTAAGGTGATTATCATTACTACAACCGACAATAAGTAACATTGCTACACATATTATTAATACAAGTATCTTATTCATGAAAACTCCTTTCACTAATTACGAAGGTTTTGATGTCAGCTAACTAGTTTAATCACGCATTGCGTGACTATCGTGTCGAGACTATAACGAATCTAGAAGGTTCTTTATATATGATAAAGAACCCTCGAAACATCTGCGTATCTCTCAGTAGTCTATACAAATAGTTCCTGTATGTATCTAAAATCAACCCTATCTCTAAAGCTACTTTTTGTTTCAAAACTTTTCATTATAAAATTGTGATTCCAATATTCAAATAACACAGTATGACAAACTGCAAGTCCCTCGATACAGCTAAACTCGGTTGAATTCTCTATATTCTCAATCTCCATTTAGCTTCCTTACTCGACTTACTATACCATTACGAAGATAATATTACAATAATTTACAAATCCTACTAATAGCTTAATTAACAATATTGTATCAACTGTGATAATGCCTGTCATTTTTTTTATTTTTCTCTTTATAAATACAATCATCTCGTATTTAGTGAAAGTTTTGTAATTCAATTTGTAGTATTATTTTTCTCTTTTTAAGAATCTCATGATCATGTTGGTTGGAAACAATTGTTTCTTAAATAAAATAATCGTTGATAACCCCACCTCAATTAACCCAATGATGAAAAACAAGGCTTGCATGAAGTTAATCAGGTCCATCATTATACATTGCACAATAATCCAAATAACTAAAGCCCAACTGAATACACTACTAGTATAACCTTGGTATCTAAACTTTAACCCTACACAAGTAGCACTAAAAAGATTACCAATACCAATTACAGAAAATAAAATAATTCCGGGTATTAGATAATTGGTAAAAGGTGAATTCTTCAAAAGTTCAACTGATATTCCAAGTGGTTCTTGTGGATTAAGAATAGTCATAAACCCTGCAACAAAAGCTCCTACCCCCACGAATGTATGTAATACTATCAACGTACGCTCTTCTATACTCATGTTTGTCTCTCCTTTATCGAAATAAAATTTGATAAATTATTAACTATCTGGCTTAAAATCCATTTAATTCACTAATATAACATTCAATATTACACTTACTCTATAATGTTTAAATCACTTTGCTCATCATTCTTCAATTTACTATACAATACAAATGCATAGATTATTAGCAATAATAACACAGCATATGATATGGCCTTATCAGCTATTCCATAGGATCTTGATATAGATACGCACACATTATTAATAAAATGGTATGCGATACATATGTAAATGTTTCCTGTATATATTATTATCAGTCCCAGTATTATCCCAACAGTAAGTGCCATAATTATTAGAAACAATACATCCAATAAAGCCTTTCCACTTGACGCAGTTATTAAATGTGATAATCCAAACATTACCGCTGAACCAATAATCCCAAACTTTACTGATTTGGTCTTCAAATTACTGAGTATAATACCACGGTATAGCACTTCTTCTACAAATGCCACTATCAACATATATACAATGATATATATAATATCCAATAGATTCAATCCATTATCAATACCAGCAAATATTGGTATCATCGCAATCACCATCAATGGGCTTAATAAGATTAACTTCATAGACTTATGACTGTTGATATCGAATCCGTATTCGCTCCACAATCCTTTCCTACTCATATAAACGACTTCGATCAATCCAACAATTAAAAATGCAGCAAAAAAAGTTGTCTTAGATGAAAACTCCGTCAGTGCAGAAACCATACCCGCCATAAATAGAACCATTACCAATCCTAGCATTATAAAAACACTTTTCATTAATTGTCTTTTCAATGTCTTTTCCTCTTTTCTCATATCATATTCTCCATTTTCTTTAGTTCTGAACAACTATATATCTTAGAATATGCTCATGCTCTCCTTCGCTGCCATGATTCTCTTTATCAGTATATAATCCAGTATCCAATATCTTAAGGTTATTAAATTCAGTGATCATACCATCCTCAGTATAGAAATGAATTGGCTTACCTTGTTTAGTCTCAAATGTATTCATCTCTATTTTGTTACCTTTTCCAAAACTAGCTTCATGTTCAGAATACTTCTTCTCTCTAAACGGCATATCAAATACTGATCCATGATAGTATACTATTTCTGAATTATATTTATTTTGTTCTTATCATATCATCTTGAATATAATCTTCTTCATATAGTACCTTCGAATGATTCATAATTATTAGAGTTTTGTTAACTTGATTCCCTGTTTTTTTATCTACTTTCTTTCTATATATCTCATTGTTCCTGTAATAACCATCAATTTCTTTGACAAAACAACTATTCTCTTCTTTAATATGGTATGAATACTCTAATTCCTTATTGCATCTTATTTCACCACAAAGGTATTCATCTGTGATATAAGTAATCAATTGAAATGTCTGATCTGTATTATTAACAAATTGATAGTCAAGATAATTATACATAATAGATGTACCTGTTCCAAACGGAATTTGTCTTCCATAATCTGGAAACATATCTATCTTATTATGATGGTAGTGTTCTTTAATCGTCAGTGGACTATGTAAAATCATCCAATGAATTAAATTTGTAAATTGACACATGCCACCACCAATCCCTTGATTTATATTTCCGGATTTTATCACTAACCCTTCTTTATATCCCTTTAATCTGGTGCATTTTCCTACTAATCTCCAAAAGGAAAAAGTTTCATTCGGTCTAATAGTAATACCATTAATTTTTGGTGCCGCTAATCCTAAATTGATTGCTTTATTATCTTGTAATTCCATATTCACATTCCCTAATTTCCTTCTTATTAGAGATTTGTGTTCATATATTTTGATAGGTAATTTTTGAGTTTCATATATACTGGCATATTTATGCCGATTAATATACCACTTTAATCTTCTTTTAAGTATCCCTTTGGTTACAGATATCTTATAAGTAACTGGATTCAACTCACAAAATAGTTTTCTAGCCATCAAATCACCTCTTCTATACCTAGCTATAAATTTAATCTACGTTCGTCGAGTTACAATGTTTCAATAACTTACAGTATGATCCAGATAACCACTATTACTATAAATTTAACCAATACTTCAATAATCCAATTTTTGTTTCCTTCTATCGTTCTTGATAGTATATATAATCTAGCACTTTGTATTATTAATGCAACTGATAAGCCAAATAAAGATGCAATGATTAACTGATCAGAACTATTGTTCAAAATTAGTAGTGCAAAAAATGCAACAAGCCCTCCTGCAATCATCATCATATAAGTATTCTTTCGATACTCTTTTATATTCATATGTCTTCTCCTCTCGTAAAACATTTGATTAATCTAGTCATCCTTCTACTAACGAATATTTTTGGCGTACTAACGTTCATTGGTTTTCGATGTTTCAGCCACCTACAGTGCTTGTTCATGTTTGCGAAGATTTATCTGAACCGCTGATGCAAGTGCGACTCGGTTGCTGGTGGAATGATGAAAATCTTTTGTAATGTGATGAACTTACTGGAATCATTAATAGTTGTTTATCTCTGAAGTCTGGTTTTCAGTTCCCATAAAGCGGTTCTATTACTATCATATTTAAGCATCTCGAATGCTTCAGAATAGGATACCCACTTATACTCCTTATGTTCACTAGACATAACCAACATTTCTTCAGTCACACACACCAAAGCAATGTTCATTAATAACAAAAACATCATTACCCCACAAGAATTCACCAAAAACAGAAACTGGTATAGACGTTTTTGTGTCTAGTTGAATATAATCGGAATCTTTCGATATACCCGCTTCTTCAAAAGATTCTCTCTTTGCAGAATCTAGTCTACTAACATCAAAATCTTCACCACCACCAGCAATCCACTGCCAGCATTCCATATCAGATCTATTAAAAATAGCAAATTTATATGCTTCATCACTCTTAAAATAAGGTATTACTAATACTTGATATGCTGCTCTCATAACTATCTCACTTTCTAATAATTATAAATATATGTAGTTTAACTAGGTAAGTTTGTCACTTAACGTTCATTTGCTTAAATCGTTTCAGAACCTTAAGTAAATCGCTTGCGATTGACAGGTGCTTGCACTTAGGTTCTGGAGTGGTTGAAGCACTATGTTATCGGGTGGTGAGTTTGACCTACTTATATCGCCTTACCTGTTTACACGTATTATAGCACGTGTTATAATATTGGTAAGAGGGGGACTTCACGATGAAATCATATTCTTCGAGAGAGGTCATATCTTTCTAAAAGCAGACGGTTGGTTTGAGGTTAAATGTGTTGGAGATCATCATCAATTCAAACATTCTCAAAAAATTGGCAAAGTAACAATACCACATCCAGTTAAAGATATTCCAATCCGTACGCTTAAAAGTATAAGTAAACAATCAGGAGTTACTTTTTTGTAGCTCCGCCCTCTCTATAAAAGGAGGCATACTATGTTTAAAGATCATTATATTTATCCCGCAATTATTTCATATGATAGTGATGGTATATCAATTGAATTCCCTGATTTGCCTGGGTGTCTAACATTTTCTAATACAACTGACAAAGCAATATTAATGACAAAAGAAGCTCTAGCCTTACATTTATCTGGAATGGAAGATGACAATGATATCATTCCAGATCCTTCTGATATTCCATCTATAAAATTAGAGGATTCTCAAGCAATCATACTCATTGAAGTATGGATGCCAATATACAGAGATAAGATAAAATATACTTCTGTTAAAAAAACCTTAACTATTCCAAAATGGTTGAATGATATTGCTGAAGAAAATCATGTAAACTTCTCTCAGTCTTTACAAAATACTTTGAAAGAGCAACTTGGTATATACAATCCTAAGGGTTAATCTAGTAGCTAGCCTTTTTAATTGAAAACTCAATGTTCGATAACTAGTTAATCACGCATTGCGTGACCATCGTGTCCAGACTATAACGAATCTAACGGGTTCTTTATATATGATAAAGAACCCGTCGAAATACCTGTATATCCCTCATTAATCTAACCATTAGAATAACCTAACAGTTCCCATAGTACCAAAAACCAACCCTATTCTCTAGAGCTGCTTTTTGTTTCAAAACTTTTCATTATAAAATTGTGATTCCAATATTTAAATAACACAATATGACAAACTGCAAGTCCCTCGATACATCTAAACTTAGTTGAATTCTCAATATTCTCAATCTCCATTTAGATTCCTTACTCGACTTACTATACCATTACGACGATGATATTACAATAATTTACAATCCTCTACTGAGAATGTCTAATTTCTTTACGACTAATTTGTTATCTTATCCTTAAAAAACACTTTTGCAACTCCAATATATATCGTTTTTAATTTCTCCACTGTGCTGGGTGCAGAAGTGAAATGGGTAGCTTCGTAGTATTGTCTCCAATCGCTGCGTTTATCTGCCTTTGAGTTAGAAAGAAACTCTTAGAAAGATCTGCTCCTCTAATGTCAGCATCACGAAAATCAGCACCTATCAAGTCAGCACCTTTCATATCTCCCCCTTTTAGGTTAGACGCAATAAGGTAAGCTCCTCTTAAGTTTGCTCCCCTTAGGTTTACTTTTCTAAGGTCTTTACCAATGAAGTCTGCTCCTCTATTAATGCTGTTTTGATGTCCAAAGCCTTTATTCTCCTGACAAACTTTAGCCCTCTCAAAGTTACTCGCCTTTACTAACAACTCATTAACACGTTCTCGTTGACCTAAGACATTTATTTTAAGTAGTGTATCATACTCAAGATTAGTTAGATGTTCTATCTCATCAAACATTGATTTGATTTCACCATGAATAGTACTTGCTGAACGCAGCATCAGAGCTTCGTACAGATACCACAACAGTTGATGCAATTGCATCATAATTGAGAACACCTCAAACATTTGATTCGTTAAATGGGGAACTTGTCTCCAATCCTCCCCATTAAACGTACTTTGTGAAACTTTTTGTCCTGCTCCAATACAATCGAATACTACACACCCTTTAAACCCATTATTCCAAAGATTTTTATGCATATTACATCTAAAATCTTCTTTAAGGTTTAAGCAAGGTTCTCCTATTTTTTTATCCATTGGAAACCCATCTGTAGCAGTGAATTGTAATGCAATACAGCATAATCCAAAACACTTTTTACAATCAGCTCTCAAATCCAGTCTGATTCTATCCATAAAATCAAGGGCATCCTCTTCATTCTCAGTCAATGTTGACCCTACTTTATTTTCATTTTGATATTTCATTTTCTTTTACCTCAAATCTATACTTTTCAAAATAGCTTTTGCTACCAATAAACACAACTTTAAAAACAACTTGTTTCAATACTACTCATTCCAACCATATATCTTTACTAGTTTCTGGCGCGTATAAATATATGCACCCACAGGAAAGTTCCTTAAATCTGAGGTATTTGAATTGATCAAATAGTCAATTGTATTACCCCGTTCATCCTTGATTACTTCACTAATAACCACTGTATGACGCCAGTTTTCGTCATATCCCATTATAATCAAATCACCGATCTCACCACTATAATAGGGTGCGTTTGTATCTGACACAAGTCCATAACCTCTGTTTTCACTTGCATATTCCAAAAAATTATCAACACCTGTCCATGATGATGTTCTTCCTGTAGATGATGTATTGTCGTTAAGGTTAGTTGAATACCATTTCCACAATTCACTTCCTTTTAAGTCCATAGGAATTCCTCCTGCCAGTAAAATCTGTGAAGCAAAGTTTTGACAATTCCCTCCATACGAACTATAGTCCAACCAAGTTTCGTTACGTTCATCAATCCATGAATTTGCATATTCAATGGCAGCTGTTCGATTATATTCATAATCATATTCCGGCAATTCGACTTTCTCTATAGTTTCTTGACGTAACATAAAATTACTGTCTGCCTTTTCTAACAACACATTCATTTGGGTATATATAGACTCTATAGCTTCCTGTTCATCAATTATTATGTCCTCTTCTTCATCTCTTCGTTCATGATAGTCACCTAATAAATTCCAATAAAGAGTCCCTCTTTGACGATGACTTTCTATCCTCCAACCGTTATCTGTGTTATTAAGGACAAAATGGTGTATCGTATTGTACTGTTCGCTAGTAACATTTGGATATGCTTTGTAGGTTTGTATACTATCTTCCGTCAAGGTTATTTCCACATCTTCTTCTTCTGTTTCTACACTTTCAAGGGTTAATATATATTCATATTGATCCATCAGCAAATCAATGGATTGTTTTCCCCTTAACTTCACCATGAAAGACCACACTACTTGGTTAAGTACAGAATTTCTACCTTCCGGGTCAACAAAGTAGGTTGACGGATTAATGACTTCTAGAGTTGCCAACGTTTCATAATAATCATCCATAAACGCTATAATCAGGTTCCTTTGTTCTTCAGATAACATGCTTATTGACACTTGTTCTTCTGTCGACTGTTTTTCCGTCTGAAAACTTCCCTTACCATGTTTATTGCTTTCCTCTGTTTTTTGATTATCTGCACTCCCTTTAGTGGCCTCTGCATTTTTATCACCTACTGGAATTTCTATGTTATTATCATCTGTTATTATATTCATATTTTCCGAATTTTCCATATTATCGGATAAATCATTGTTTACACATCCTATAGTATTAAGTAGTAGTACAACGACCAAGGATACAAACTTTATCTTCAGTTTCATTGAGTTTTTTCTATTGTCATACATATGATTACTCCTTTCTTCGCTCACAAGAAATTTCTGTCACATGATTGTTTTATTATAAAGACCTAGCGTGTGCATACATCGAATTAGCATGTTGTTCAATTAATGTTTCTATTAAAATTCTGTGTTCATAAATAAAGCCTCTTGATTGAACTCATAATGATCTATACCGTCATCTAATGATTTGCTTAAACTGTCAGACTCTTTGATTGTTTCTATAAATACCTCAATCAGATTTGGATCAAACTGTGCATCCGCATTAGTACGTAATTCAATAAATGTTTGTTCAACCGTCAAGGCTTTTCTATATGGACGTTCTGAAATCATTGCATGAAACGCATCAACAATACAGACAATACGTGCAAAAAGTGGAATTCCTTCACCTTCTAAACCATCAGGATATCCCTTACCATCCCATCTTTCATGATGATTCCTGACACATGACAAGATTGAGGGCGTTTTTACTATATGTCTTACTATATTGTAACCGAAAATAGTATGATTCTTGATAATCTCGTATTCGTCCTTAGTCAATTTTGTCGGTTTATTTATAATATGGTCAGGAATACCAATCTTTCCGCTATCGTGTAATAAAGCGCCTATTTGGAGAAATTGCTTTTCCTTTGAACTCAGTCCTAATTTGTCCGCCAATAACAACGCATATTTAGTCACTAATTCTGAATGCTTCCCTGTATAAACATCTTTGACGTCAATTGCTGCACCTAATGCAAACGCTGAATTTATTAAGACCTCTTGCCGTGCAAATATTTCAGAGTTTTTCAACAAAAATTCTTCCATAGGCTCATTGTACCTACAGCATTGATTCCTACCATTTTGTTTGGCATAATACATTGAACTATCCGCTTTATCGACTAAATCTTGTATAGTTATAGCATCAGCAGGATACATGGCTAGTCCAAAACTCATCGTTAACGGTAGATAATGTTGTTTTTCATTAACAGAAATATTCTTATCAATGTACTTTCTGATATTTTCTGCAACTTCAAAAGCTTCTTTTTCACCTATGTCAACTAATATAACTATAAATTCTTCTCCTCCATATCTAAACACTTCACTTGTCTTTGGTATCACAAGCCTAATTGCTTTTGCAATATCAACTAAAACCTTATCCCCCGTTGTATGACCATATGTATCATTTATAGCCTTAAATTTATCAATATCACAAAACACTAAACCGATTTTTTTGACATTATTAGCTATGAGTTTTTCAACATACTCATGAAAGTATCGATGATTGTACAAGTTCGTCAGTCCATCTCTATTACTAGACTCTTTCAGCATTTTATTCTCATGCTTTTCATCAAATAATTTACTTGACATCAAATTAAATGCATTAGCTAATTTATGAATTTCACATATTTTGGAAGACTCAATATAAGAAATCTTATGTTTCTTTGTCATTAATGTTAATTCATCCTCAAATTTTGACAAAGGTGCAACAATTAAACGAGATAAGACATAACTAAGAATTATGTATATAGGGATAATAATAATCATACTCATAAACCCATTATGTTGAAATAAATATAAAACTCCGTTAAATAGCGCCCTTGACTTTTTAATCCCGAGAATCGTAATCTCTTCTTCTTTTAGATTCTCTAATCCAGTTTTTGCATATATAAATTCGTCATAAGTAATATATGATATATCTTTTTCACTCAATTCACTCGACATATCCTCAATGTAAGTGCTGTCTAATTCAAAACTTGATATAATCTGCTTGTCATAAGTAAGAAATAAATCATATCCAAATTTATCACTGATATTTTCAAGAAATTCGTTAGTTATTTTTTTGGCTAGTACAACGTAACCAACAGGCGGCCCTGAAAAATTGGACATAAGAATAGGTGAATAAGAAAACAGGAAAATTGAATCTTTATACTTTTTGATTTTAAACCTAGAAAGCGATTCATCAGCCATTCCATTCATGATATTTAACTCATCAAACCATTCTGGTACATCTGCCTCAACAATATTATAGGTTCCCAAAATATTATTATTCAAGTCAGATGCAATTATCAAATCCACACCAAAATTATCAGGTATCCAATCGTTGAAATTTTCAGTATAAAACTCCTTATCCTGATTAATCATTGCCTCATATGTATCATCCCAAACCGAGTAATCTACAACAATTTGATCAAGTGTTTCCAGTTCTGAGTTTAAAACTTTTTTAACTTTCTCAATATCTGAAACCAACATTTCTTTTTCAATAATATTAAAACTATTTTTGAGATTATTGGTAACCACAAACAAGATAATAATGATGGGAATAATACCAACTGCAATTAATGTAGCTCCTATTAAATAATGGAATTTAATAAAGAAAGAATTGGTTTTTTTCATAATTATTACCCTCCATGAAATATATCAAAATCAAATTTTATAAGTTGTTTTCAATGTTTCAGTATTTAGAGTTTGTTCAATACTAGGAAAATCAAATGATGCTCATGTTTTAATGCAATAAAGACCCCTTTTATTCAATTATAGTTTCAAGTACATCCATGTATACCGGCTTATCTTTATCATCAATATAGTCCGGAATATTACCTAGTCTCCAAACCGAAATCTGCTCAATATCAAACATCTTCGCTAATTTGATTTTTGATTCTACCGACCGACTATCTTCATACCAGATGACATAATCAAGGCTATCATTGGTATTGAAATACTCAGCTTTTGGACTTTGAATAGTTTCATTAAATGATATAGTAGTCGTATCATTAACCAATCGATTGTTAATCATCTCATAGGATGGTTGATATGCCGATGCATTGTATACAGACCCATCTGGATTGATTCCCCATTGAACTGCTGCCATTGATATCTGAAATGATATCTTTGTCCTATCCATAACGCCTGTCTGGGAATCTGTTAATGCCACTAAGGTTTCATATACTTGTTGTATCGGCGCTAAAGGCGTGAACGTATAACCTGATTTCTGCTCTTCATCTTTCAAGCTTCTCGCATTATAGTCATGAGCCATGATGATGATCTGATCCGCAACTTCTCCGATAGTTTTAAAATCGTAACCTTTATAGTACAAACTTGGTTGTACCATAACAGTTAACGACTTATCCAGCTTTTCTAATGCCGCGTCAAGCTTTGACAAAAACTCATTGTATCCCTCTCGCAAGTCCCGTGAAGCCATATCTTCAAAATCAATGACAACACCATCATAGACAATCTCCCCAGATAGCGCACTTGCAATATCACCAATTAGTTTTTCTTGCAGTTCATCGCTATCGAGCAAATATGTAATGATTCCAATATTATCATCTGTAATTTTGGTATAATCCGAAGTCAAGATACTCAATCTGCTCTCAAGACTTTTTTCTATCGCGTAGTTCAAAGGTTCTTCATAGCCTAAAGGTTTGTTATCTTGTAAAACAAACTCAGATTTGATTTCATCATATGAGAGTTTCGCCCAACCAAAGCTAACACTGTCAAAGTGTTGCATTTTTGTCATCTGACTATAACTACTATCGGCATAAAAAGCATTCCGACTGACTATATCTGCATTGATTTTGTTATGCATTCTTATGAGAATTGCAGCAGCCTCTTCTCGTTTTGCTGTCTCTTTCGGTGCAAAAATGCCATCACCTTTTCCGTTTACAATGCCAAAACTTTTCAACAATTCAATATAACCGACATTCTCATTAACATCTGTAAATGAACTTGGATCATCATTTAATAGTTTAGCAAGACTATCATAACCCAGTGTGTTAATGATCATAATCGCCATCTCTTCCCGAGTAATACTGTCTTGTGGTCTAAATTCAGAAACAATATCATTAAACACGTTATTCAATACTGCAGTCTCTATTGATTTATAAAACCACTCACTATCTTTGACATCTAAAAATGATGCTTTATCAGGTACCTTTAGCTCCCATTTTTTTAATCTAACTAAGAAAGTCACAAATTCAGCTCTAGTAATCTCATCTCCTAGCCCAAATCTATTCTCTGAAACCGAAACTCCTTTTGTTATTCCAAGGTCCCTCAATTGATGTACCGCTGCTTCCGACCAATGTCCCTCAGGTACGTCAACAAACCGCTTTACAATCTCATCTTGTGCATACATATCGACCGGCATAACCAGAACTGTCATTGTTACAATAATACATATTATTTTCTTAATCATTATTCTTTTCCTTTCTAGCTTCTATATATTAGTGACCTGATTCGACATCTTTCCCCAATGCTTCTAATACTAATCCTCGAGTATACTTCGTCTCAAAATTGATGACCGTAGATTCAGAGCCAACTTTAAGCCTTATTGAATTATTAAACATTGTACTCCCTATAACCAGATATGATTCGATTTCGTTTATGCATATGATTTTATTTCCATATACAAGATGAGTATCGCTTAAATAAACAGTTTTTGTATTTGCATAAATGTACAAATATTCTGCAACAACTACAAGCGGTACTATAGGAAGATTATTCGACCCAATCGAGAAGCCATATCCACCTATTAATATTACACTCAAAATATTTAGAATCTTACGAGTGAATTCTTTATATAAATATATCGAAATGAATGCATCGCCTCGAAAAACTTGTTGCTGCTTATAATCATAATACAGTAAAAAGAAGTTAAGAAGTATAAAAGGTAATACGTAAATTAATATATTCGATAACCCAACTGATATTGGTATCCATTGATAAACCTCATTCATGATTTCAAAAACAAATGGTGAAAAAGCTAATATTGCAGCTATTGCATAAGAAAAACCACTGTATACTTTTTTCATATATTCAACCTTTCTATAATCCGAACTAATAAATGTCAGCTAACGTTTTGGGTGTTAAGATGTGGTACCTCTCAACCATCACTAATGTATATGTTGGACATTTTTCATGTGTACTTCATCAACATTATCTTCTGAAATTGCCATTGGTAAGATTAATAGCCAAAGTAGCATTTACTCCATGAAATAATAATACCCCTTTTCCATTACTATTTCCAGTCTTTATTCTATGCGTTGTACCTATTCCGCATGAAAACAGCTTGTTTTATAACGCAAAAAAAGAGAGATGTTAAAAACATCTCTCTTTTAATGAAAATCTTTCAAATAACTAGTCTTCGTGTCCGTCCTCATCTTCATTGTCATTCTCATGCTCAACTTGATCGTCATCTGAATCATCATCTGAATCTTCTTCATCGTCTGAATCTTCAACGTCTGAATCATTATCTTGATTATCTTCATTTGCTAATATTTCACCAGTGTTTGCATCTACTTTAACATCGAATTCTTTACCGTCTGCTTTAAGTTCAACACCGTAAACAATAACTCCATTTTCATCTTCAAGACTCGCTTGGACCAATTCACTATTTGCTACACTTGCAACAGCTATTGATGTTGCTTCTTGTTTACTTAAATTCACTTGTACATCTACGACAGGATCATCTGACTCATCATTTGATTCGTCTTCTGCTTCTTTATCCATTGTTTTTTCATTTACAACTGCTTGATCTGTTGCTGCAGCTGATGCTTTATTACCTGCTGTCATATAGGCTCCAAAGACTGTTCCAAGTAACATTACCATGACCATACCAACGACTAAACTTTTCTTTTTCATATAATATCTCCTTTTCAATCTAATGCTTTGTTTTAATTAATTTTTAGTTTCAATCTAAAGCTGTGTTTCATTCGAATTACGAATTACGAATTACGAATTATTGTCTACTGTATACATCAACTACATCTTAGATTTTAATGCTTTCTTGCTCACCTCCATATATATAAGTATATAGGAAGGCAATGAGATATTTCTTAGTTGAATCTTAATATTTTCTCATTTGAATTCATTTCGCAACCGGTAAATGTATAATTATATCTGAACCTTTATCCAACTGGCTTTTTATGGAAATACTCCCCTTATGATTATCAATAATCCCTTTAACTATGGATAGGCCAAGTCCCGAGCCGCCATTTTCTCGTGTACGAGATTTATCAACGCGATAGAACCGATCAAATATATGTTCAATATCGTCTTCACCAATGCCAATACCCTTATCAGAGATGACAATTTCATACACATCCTTTTTCAGCTCACCGGTCATTGAAATCTCGACTGTATCTTTTGAATACTTTAACCCATTGTCAATGATCGCTCGAAACATCTGCTTGATTACTCTGCGATCCGCTTTTATTTCAACCGCATTCTTAATCGTATAACTAAACATAGCATCCGGATATATAAGTTTATTATCTCGAATGGTTTCTATTATTAAATCATTAATCCAAAATTTATTCTTCTCAAGCCGCATATTTTCATGATCATTTTTAGCCAAGAATAGCAAAGTATCTAGTAATTTTGTCATATTTGATATTTCATCTTTTATGGCTGTAATGCCTTCATCCATAATGTTAGGATCATTCTTGCCCCATCTGCCTATAAGATCAATATAACCTTTGATAACAGCTAAAGGGGTCGCTAATTCATGGGATGCATCAAGTGCAAATCTATTCTGTTTTTCATAGCCATATTCAATGCTTGCAATCATTTTATTAAACGTATCAGCTAATCTAGTTAATTCATCATCAGGTCCTTCTATATTAATACGCATACTTAAGTCGCTAATACTAATTAACTTGGCTTGTTCTGTTATTTCCTCAATAGGTTCTAATGCTTTTCTGCTCATAATAAAGCCGAGCAAAATCGAAACTAAAAAGGCAATGAAATTCAACAGCAACAGAATCCAGAACAAAACCCGAATAAACTCACGCTCATTATCCATATCTTTAATAACCTGTATCGTGATTTCTTTTACCGATTGTTCAGTCATATCCGTATCAGATTTCACTTGATATACTGATGTGAAATAAATAAGCTTAGATTCACCCATTTCCATATTTTGGGGTTTTATTGTTTTTTCTTCAGGTATTTTTGATTGATAATCCTCCCCCGTTGAAAACAGCAGGTTCTTATCATCATATACAAGTAAATCTATATTTTCATTCATCTGGGAAATTTCATCTAAATCTTGCAGTGTTATATCTTGATTCATTTGAAGTCTATCATTGACTGCCTGAGAAATATTCAAGATTTGATTTGAGGATTGATTATTTATGTAATAACTTATACTAAACAGTACAATACCACTAATGATAAGAAGGGATAATGTGAAAAAAAGTGTGTATTTAACTGTTAATCTAACTGTGATTTTATGGAAATCCAACTTGTTCCAAGACATACTTTTACCCCCTAATGACATAACCGACACCTCTAACGGTCTGGATAAGCTTAGTTTCATACGGATAGTCTATTTTTGATCTGACATATTTAATATAAACATCTAAAATGTTAGTATCTCCATAAAAATCATTTCCCCACACGTGATCAATAATCTGATCTCTGGTGAGAACTATCCCTTTATTCATAACAAGATATTCGAGGAGCTCATATTCCGTTTTTGTTAATTCAATGGGTACATCTTTCATTATTACTTCTCGTGTAAGGACATTCAGTGATAAATCTTTTATTTGGATCTTCACAAAGTCAGCACTTCCCATTTTACTGCGACGGATAGATGCTCTTATTCTTGCTAAGAGCTCATCCATCTCAAAAGGTTTTGTTATATAATCGTCAGCACCCATATCAAGGCCAACGATGCGATCACTCAAATCCCTTTTGGCAGTCATCATAATAATAGGTGTTGTTGATTTCAGGCGAATCTTACGGCACACTTCAATCCCGTTAATGTAGGGGAGCATAATATCAAGCAAGATAATATCATAGGAATTCTTCTCAAAAAGCGCGAGTCCTTCCCTTCCATCATAGGCAATATCGAAGGTATAACCTTCATAACCTAGTTCCAACTCAAGTATTCTTGTTATGGCTTTATCATCCTCAATTAGCAAAATATTCTTTCTGTTCATGTATGCCTCCCATTTCAATACTACTAAGTCTCTCTCTGTTTATTCTACACGATATTTCATCTTACGAATAGCAAAACTCCTATGAGCCTTTTAATTAGTATACCAAATCCACCTTAAACAAAACTAAGGCGAATCTGAGAAAATTCTCAGATTCGCCTAGGACTAAAGCTTTAGTTTTTTAAATTTGTATCGGGTTACAATCGTAGCGCATACTAGTCCAAGTATTATTCCACCCAAAATATCCGATGGATAATGTAGATTGAAATACAGTCTGGAAAATGCTATACCTATAGCAAGTATCACAAATCCCCATTTACTATTACCTGTTCGACCAAACAACACTCCAAGTGCTGCAAAAGAAGTTGTTGTATGTCCTGAAGGAAAGGAGAATCCCTTTGTACCCGCAAGTATCGTTTTAAATGCATCATATGATTGAAAAGGCCGAAGTCTTCCAAACAGTGGTTTTAGAATAATCTCAACACAGACTACGCTAAGCAGCAAGGCTAATAATACAAATATGCCTGTCTCCCTAGTTTGTTTTCTTGCTATTAAGAAAACAGCGATGATGCTCCATATTATTCCACCGTTACCTATTGTTGTCAAAAACAGAAACAAAGGATCCAAAATGGGAAAGTGTAAAAAGTTCCCAATAAACTCAAGTATTGAAACATCTATGTTTTCTATAAATCTTATCATATTCATCCTTTCAATTTTGAAAATCAGCTGTAGGTTTAACCTTTGTTGCGTTAAACGCTCGTTTATAAAAGGATTTCCCTATGATACATTATAAAGCAGAGATGCTTGTTTGTAAATGTCTGATATTTTTTTTGCAAAGGATTCTGTTGAAAACGTCTTGGCTATTTTCTTGCTATCTTCTGAAAACGCTTTGTGTAATTCAGGTTCCGAAAGAAGCTTATTCATACAATCAACGGCAACGAATCTATCCTTATAAGTATACCCATTGACACGTTCGACTAATACATTATCGATGCTTTTATCTTCTCGGCAAACGAGAGGCAAGCCATTCATCATGGCCTCTAAGACTGTAAGTCCCTGGGTCTCGCTAGTGGATGCACTGACAAAGAGATCTCCTAATTGATAAATTTCATTTATTTCATCATGGGCTATCATACCGGTAAATAGTATATGTTCACCTAATCCCATTGTTTTGACCATTGCTTCTAACTCTTTTCGATAAGGTCCATCACCTACAATAATCATTTGAACATCGTCTCTTAATTTCACCAAATCTCCCATATTCATAAGCAGTTCATCGAGATTCTTCTCAGTACCAAGTCGTCCGACAGATAATAGAATCTTTTTATTTGGGTCAATGTGATAAGCTTCCATTAGCTCCATCTTCCTGGATTCAGAAATCTGTTTAGGCAATTCACGAACTATACCTGTGGGAACTATTTTTATTTCTGAATCGATATTATAATGATCCAAATATTCTTTCACCTTTTTAGTTGGTGCTATAACACAGTCGCTTTTATTTAATATATTGTGAAAATACATTTTTGTAACATAATCACCTATTCTTTTTACAGGGAGCAGATAACCAACATAATATTGATACAATGTATGATAAGTATGAACAATGGGTATATTCAATTGTTTTGCAATTAACCTGGCAAAGTGAAAAACAGAAAATTCACTTTGCGTATGTATTAAGTCGGGTTTCCAGTTAAGTATATCTTTATGAATAGTGCGATTCAGCCTCGGAAACATTCTCATATTCGGATAAATGATTGCAGATACAGATGAATTGTAGTAAATGTTGCCGTCAATATAGCTTTTCAAATTATCTGACAAGGTTAGAATCCGAACCTCATGTCCATCGGTCTCAAGTTCCTTCATTAAGATGTCAATTGACGTAACGACACCATTTATTTGTGAATGATATACATCGGATGCTATTAAAATTTTCATATAATCACTTCTTTCTTATTGATTAAGTTAATTATATATGACTATTATAAACTTAAAGATGATCATTTATAAATAAATCCTAAACAATTCCTATAGCACTAAAGGTTGAAGCGATAACCCGCTCCCCAAATAGTTTCGATATATTTAGGGTTATTCGTATCTTCTTCAATTTTCTCACGAATCCGATTAATGTGTACCGTAACAGTGGAAGCGTCCCCAATAAACTCATATCCCCAAATTTTTTCAAAGATATGTTCCTTTGAAAAAACTGTGTTAGGGTTTTGAGCCAGGAATTTGAGCAGTTCAAATTCCCTATTGGGAAGTTTAATTTCTTTTCCATCAATTGCTACCTTCCAATTATTTATATAGATTTTCAGATCCCCTGCATGGATGACTTCTTCATTGGATTCGCCATTCTTTTCATTTTTTGAACATGTAAGTCGCTCATATCGATTTAGATGTGATTTTATTCGAGCTACTAATTCTGCAGGATCGAAAGGTTTTGAAATATAATCATCAGCACCTAAGCCCAGCCCTCGTATTTTGTCGATGGATTCCGTTTTAGCAGTCACCAACAGAATCGGCACATCAATTTGCTCTCGAACATTTTTGCATATGTCATAGCCACTCATTCCCGGCAGCATAATATCCAGCAAGATCAAATCATAATTTTCATGTAGAATCCTGTCATATGCTACCTTTCCATCAGAAACGATCTCTGTTGTATAGCCATTGATTTCCAAGTAGTCTTGTTCTAACATTGCTATTTCTTCCTCATCCTCAACAATTAATATTCTCGCCATACCACCCCGCCTTTCGGTACTCCTCTTCAGCATTCTAGATTGATGTTACCTTAGGTAACTCAATTTTAATACATAAACCGTTTTTATTATATGCAGTGATTCGACCATTATGTTGTTCAATGATAAACTTTGAAATATAAAGGCCCAACCCGCTACCTTCATTTTTAGTATTTCGAGATTCATCGCCACGATAGAATTGTTCAAACAAATGAATAAGCTTTTCTTCATCAACACCTAAACCATTGTCTTGTATTTCGATTACTATAGATTCTTCGGTTTCTTCTAAACTTAGTCTGATTTCAACCGGATTTTCTGTCCTGTATTTAATACTATTTCCAATAATATTATCCATAACTCGATAAAATTGTTCTTTGTCGATATTGGCAAAATAGTGAGTCCCTAATATGTCTAATGATATCTCGCCTTGCTCACCTTTTATATAATTTTCATTCTTTGTTACATAGTTTTCTAAAAACTGCTTCATATCGACACGGGTCAGATTCAAAGGCATATTTACAGTCTCCAATTTTGAAAAATAGAAAAGTTTTTGCAAAAGGATATCCATATCACAAGCTTTCTTATATGCGATATCCAGATATTGCTTTTGCCTTTCCGGCGACTTTGCAACACCGTCAATCAAACCTTTGATATATCCTTTCACACTTGTCAGCGGGGTTCTTAGATCATGGGATATACCGGAAACCAGTTCAGTTCTTGCCTTTTCATAGGCTTTATTCTTATCAATGCCGTATCTTAAATTCTCTTGCATTGCATTAAAGGATTTACATACTAATTCAAATTCCTCTTCACCTTCATAGATAATCTTTCCATCTAGATTTCCACTTTCTATACGCTTCGCACCTTCAATCAATTTATTCATCGGCAACATGATTTTATGTACTAATTTGTGGGTAAAGATCCGGCTTATCAGCACGATGACAAGGATAGCACCCACTCCAACAATCAAAAAAGAAAGAATAAGATTTTCAAAAGTAATTCGATTCAAATTCGAAAATTCCAATTCATCATTACTGTGCATCGCAATCACGCGAAACTGATTTTGTGTATCATCAATTAATTTCCCGATGAGAGTGTTTTCATCCCATATATATACCATCGACTTATTCAGATTTAGTAAAGAGCTACTTAGCTTCATTGCAGTTTCCTGCTGTTCAGGAAGTAAACTCGTAAATAAAGTCTCCTCCTCTTTTGAAACATACAATCGATAGCCAAAGTTACTGACTTCATTCTCGAGTCTATTAATATCATCCTTTGTAAACTGATTATCGATTAATTGATATTCATTAAGAACCTTTTGTATCTCATAGGCGCTTTCCTGTAATTTTTCATTCGGTATGATCGTCTGTATGTATGTATCTTCAAACAGACGTAATACTAAACTACCAATTAAAAGAAGCGCTATCAGGGAAAGCAAGAGAATCAACGTATTTGATTTTGATATCAACTTCTTTATTGTCATCTCAATACCTCCGTTTTGTATATCTTTCAACCGGTTATCAAGTTAAATAAGCCTACTCGAGAATCTAATATTACAATACTCTATGTTCTGTTATCTGTCAAAAAATATATATTGGCATTGCTAAATGAAATGTCAACTCAATACTATTTGAATGGCGTCGCTATATGGAATATTACTTCAGTATAGTTTAATTGGTGCTTTTATATTGAATGTTACTTCAATATAGTTTTATTGGTGCCGTTATATTGAATGTTATGTCATTATAGTTTGAATGACATTGTTAACTATGATGTGTAATCCCATAGAATAGACTATAATTGCAAAAGGTTTAGCCGCAAAGATAATAAATGCAAATCTCTTTAACGACATTTTGGTAGTACCGGCTAAATAACAAAGAAAATCATCCGGTGCAACCGGGAAAAATATAGCTGTTGCAAACCAACGGTCAAATTTGTCACTATTTATCCATTTACTATATTTTTTCATTTGTTTTGGCTTTGAAAGTTTCTCGACAAGACGATTACCATATTTCCTCGCTAACAAAAAAGCAAAAATCGAACCAATACAAATACCAATATAATTATATAGGAATCCTTTTGATGCCCCGAAAATCATAACCCCTGCAAGACAGCTTATACCGCCCGGAATAATGGGAATCACGACCTGAATAATTTGAACTAGAATAAAAATTAGAACAGCAAAGATTCCGAAGCGACCTAAAAATGCTTTTAAAGCATCTGCCGATGTGAAAATCTTCAAATGAATACCATAAATGATAAACGCTATCGATAATACTATCCCTAATAATGTTATCAAATTCATTGTTTTTATATTTATTGATTTCATATCTATTGATTTCATCTCAAGCACCTTTCGAAACATTATTAATAACCTTATAACTTATGATATCTCAAACAGATAAATATATAGGGTGAAAAATATTAACAAATTCTAAACTCTGGGTTAGAAAAAGACTTTTTGTTTGGGTTGCGACGAATCTTGGTGCAACCTCACTTGGAGTTTTGAAGAACGAACTGGTCGCTTATGGCGACATAAACCGAAGTATCTAAGAGCATAAAAAAAATCGCACCATCTACGTCAAAGCGTAAATACTGCGATAATTTATTATATAAAATATGACTAAGCCGATAAGCCGAGTTCTGTCGTGAACGATCATCTATCTAGCCTTACTGTCACCAGTAAGTTCAAGCGACCTACCAAGAACGCAGCGGGCAGCTGCTATCTTTCGATTGTTCTTTATGGTCTTGCTCCGAGTGGGGTTTACATATGCCCCCGCTGTTACCAACGAGGCGGTGAGCTCTTACCCCACCTTTCCATCCTTACCACTTACGTGGCGGTATATTTCTGTTGCACTATCCTTAGAGTCGCCTCCACCAGACGTTATCTGGCACCCTGCCGTATGGAGCTCGGACTTTCCTCACCTACATGTAGGCGCGATCGTCTAGCTTAGTCATGAATTTAACTTATTTTTTCATTAATTTCTTAATGAACTTTGGTTCTTGTGTAACAAATGCAATTATAAATGCTAATACAAAACTCATCATTACATATGGAGTTATCGAAGATGTATTCATCGTTGTATATGCTAACTCAAATGGATTAACAATCATGATAATACCTGTTGCAGCAAAAATCACGATGCCAACAAGCTGGCTTAATCGATTATATCCAAGCCCTTTCCATAGTCTCATCATGAAGACAAGCCCCCAAAAGTATCCTGATACTAAACTGATCATCATATTCAATTCCAACGCAACGACGATGAAATAGATAAGAAACAACACCTCATAGGTTGTATTCCAGTATTTACTCTGGCCGTATGTTGTATAGGCTAAACTATTTTGAATTAACATAAGCAGAATGAACATAAACACAAACGCAGTTAAAGGTAATTGTAATCCTATTGAAAACCAAATAATGTTAATAAGTATCCACGTTGTACCAAAACCAATATTTTGATTTAAACTTTTCTTGGATTGATTCGTTTTCTTGTGAAGATTTAAGTTAATAAAATTATTTGTATTGTTCTCTTGAACAAATATAAAAAACAACATTAATATGATGCTAATATACGCACTCACCCTCGTTGATGATTCTTGAAGGTTGAGCCCTATTATTCTCACGAGTATCAAGTAAGACATTCCAAAACCTACGGTAATAAATATTCCGGCTTTATTAAATATATGCAATCGATTACTCATTTGCTTTCTCGTTATTGCAAATTGATACAAGATCCACCAAGAAGCTATTTGATGAAGTGTGAATAATACCGCCCCCACCAAATAGGAAACGGATACGAGGCTTTGATTCGATATAAACAGAAACATAAAGGTATACGTTATTAAACTAATGGCTAGTAATACTGAACCATATATAATCAACTTTTTTTGTAACGCCATAGTTTGCCTACTTTCTTTAGTCTACTGCTCCGATTTTGCTGAGCGGCCAGAATCTAAACAAAACTTTTCCCTCGATTTTCTCTTCGGGGACCGGTCCAAAATCACGACTATCAAAACTCACCGTTCTATTATCACCTAAGCAAAAGTAGTTGCCTTCTTCAATGATCAGAGGGTAGTTTAAACTCTTGGCACTTGTAGGCACCTCTAGATAAGGTTCATCTAGTTTTTGCCCGTTCACATAAACAAATCCATCTTTGATTTCAATTTCATCACCAGGCACACCAATAACACGTTTTACCAACCGTAGATGACCTTCTTTTTTGTTGATTTTTGAAAACATATCATCATATAATCTTTTGAATCTAGCGCTTACCGAGTTATCAACTTCCAACTCATCAATAAACACAACAATGTCACCCGTTTTTGGTTCAGTAAACGCGTATGAAAGTTTTTCAACGATTAATTGATCTTTTTCAATTAATGTAGGTTCCATTGAACTTTGTCTTACTTGAGACAAGCTAAAAACAAATACATTTAGAATATTCGTAATTATTAATGCTATAATAATTATTTTTGCATAATCCAATACTTCTACTAATATCTTTTTCATTTAGCACCTCTGTCTATATTATTATCATTGCGTCCCCAAAACTAAAAAATCTATATCTCTCTTTTATTGCCTCTTCGTATGCTGACATAACAAAATCTTTACCCGCTAATGCCGACACTAACATAATCAATGTTGACTCAGGTAAATGGAAATTAGTTATTAAACCATCAATCATCTTGAACCTATACCCTGGATAAATAAATATGTCTGTCCACATAGTATTAGCTTTAATTCGACTGTTATCCCCAGTTAGAGATTCAAGTGTTCTAAGACTTGTTGTTCCAACTGCAAAAACTTTATTTCCTCGTTCTTTAGTTTCGTTTATTATTGCAGCATCTGCATCTTCAATGTAGCAGTATTCAGAGTGCATTTCATGGTCTAGAATATTATCCACTTTCACTGGTCGAAAAGTACCAAGACCAACGTGCAGTGTTACATAAGCAATATTCACACCTTTATCTTTTATTTGTTGTAACAGTTCATGAGTGAAGTGTAAACCAGCTGTAGGTGCAGCTGCTGACCCGGTATGTTTAGAGAAAACAGTTTGATATCTTTCTTGATCATCCAATGTTTCTGTAATGTAAGGTGGTAACGGCATAGTTCCCAACTCATCAAGAACTTCTTCAAAAATTCCTTCAAACTCAAATTCAACTATACGATTTCCATCTGGCAATACTTCTAAAACCGTTGCATCAAGTCTACCTTCACCAAATTCTATAACTGAACCCGGTTGGGCTTTTTTACCTGGTTTAACCAAAACTTCCCATTGATGCTTATCCACACGTTTTAATAGAAGGAACTCCATTTTTCCACGTGTCTCTTTACGCACACCAATAAGTCTTGCCGGTAATACCCTTGTATTGTTAAGCACAAGGCAATCCCCATCACTTAGATAATCTAAAATCCCGGGGAATTTTCTATGTTCAATTCGATTTGCCTTTTTATCAAGTACCATTAGCCTTGAATCACTTCGCCCTATTAACGGTACTTGAGCTATCAATTCTTCAGGTAAATCGAAGTAAAAATCTTTCACATTCATATAGTGCTCCTTTCAGCAAACCTCATTGTATCACTTTTTTACAAAACTTTCTACTAAAAATAAGGAAAAACTATACATTTCGATTATTTTAAGGTAAAATATAGTATATAAAGGTTTATTTACACTAGGTATCCAATTTCGGAACTTATTCATTGCTATAACGCAAAGGAGTGATGTTCATGTATAATCTATCACACTTAGTCTCCAACAACGTGCTAAAAAGCGATAATATTGTAGATATTGCTAAATCTATCTACTTTTTATCAGGGATTTCTGTGAACGTGCTAGATAAAAATCATGAAAAAACATATGGGTATGGAACAAATCATGATTTGTTTATGAATTATGATGATATTAAAACCGAATTCGAATCATCCTTTAATCAAACAGTCCAGCAAAACACTTATTTTTACCTATTTCCTACTAGTTATAGTTTTGCTTATATAGTATCACTGCTAAAGGACGATCATGGCTTTTACGGATCCATATTGCTTGGTCCAATCTTCTTAGATTCTCCAAGCGAGCATCAAATCAATCAACTGATTAAACTTAAGAATTTTTCATTTTCCCAAAGAAATGCATTAAAAACAATTTATTCTCAAATACCAATCGTATCCATGCCTAGAATATACTACATCGAGAAAACTTTAGTTGCGTTATTGAACAATAGTCATACTTTTAACATTGAATTAAATGAACTCAAGCTAGAAACTATCGAGGAAGAAGCTGAAATCGAATTCGAATTGGATTTCCAATTGGAACCTGAACCTGCTAATCACAACTATAGTCTAGAACGATTATTTATGGGGAAAGTTGCTAATGGTGATATAGATCAAGTTATTGACCTTTTCCACGAACAGATTAAGACCCAGTATCTAACCTTATTAGGACCTAACAAAATTCGTTCAACGAAGAACAATGCCATTGTGTATTGTACACTTCTTGCAAGGGCAGCAATCGCAGGTGGTGTTGATGCCGATCATAGTTTGACATTAGCGGACAAATATATAAATCGAATAGAGAAAACTCTTGTTTTTGACGAATTAATAGACCTTGTTGAACGTATGACCGTTAAGTTTACGAATAGCGTTTTACATGTTGCATCCATTAACCATGTTAGTGTCATTAAAAAAGCTTCTCGATATGTGCACAATCATTTATCTGAAGCCATCCGATTACAAGAGGTTGCCGATTATGTTGGACTATCACCAAACTACTTCTCTTCTCTCTTCAAGAAAGAAATGAGTTTAGCATTTGCTGATTATGTTAACCATACTAGGATTAAAGAAAGTCAATATTTATTACAAACGACAAATCATAGCATATTAGACATAGCTATTTCAGTTGGATTTAACAATCAAAACTACTTTACTACTATCTTTAAAAAGACAACGGGTATTACGCCTAAACAATACCGTATGCGTTCTTCTCGTGGTAATTAAATATTGTTATTAATTCACATGATAAAAGAGCCGTCCATTGGACGGCTCTTTTATGCTTATATTTTTTATGCTCATATTTATTATGTTCATAAATTGTTCAATTGTTTTTATTCAAGTTTAACTATATAATTAAACAAATGTATCACGTAACTCATAACAGCTCAGATGACAATAAAAAGTTGGTATTCATATGCGATTAGTTCCCATAGGTTCTATTAAAGAAGGTACAGTTCTTGCAAAGGTTGTTCATGATGAAATCGGTCGTGTACTTCTTAATCAAAATGTTCAATTAACGAGCTCTCTCATACAAAGGCTTATTGATAACGGAGTTTTAGCTATTCATATTCATGATTCCTATAGCCAAACAGAAATCGATGATATAATAAGTCCTGAGCTCCGACAAACTGCCGTTAAAGAGATACGCAGTGTTTTTAAAAATATTAAAATGCAAGTTGAGAAATCAATCAAATCCATAGAGAAAGATAAAACTCAATTAAACAAAAAACTTCACCTCATGGTTGACCAGAAATATTTACAAAATCTTGATGGTATTGTTTCAGATATGATCAATGAAATCACCCTTAATAAAGATGCGATGGTTGGTCTCGTTGATATCAAGAATATGAAGAATTTTGTGTATCAACATTCAATTCAAGTAACCGTACTCGCCTTGCTCGTAGGTGCGTCTTTGAATATGAACAAGGTAATGTTAAAAGATTTGGCAATCGCATCAATGTTGCACGACATCGGTTTAACATTTTTAGATAAAGATCTTGTTATTTATACTAAAGACTTTACGAATGAACAAAAAGAGATATACAAAACACATAGTAATCTGGGTTTTGAATTCATTAAAGAAAATACAAATTTATCGTCTCATGTTCGAATGGGCATATTGCAACATCATGAAGAGTATAATGGCAATGGCTATCCTCTTGGATTAGCTGAGGATAACATACATCTAAATGCCAGAATTATTTTAGTAGCCAATACCTACGACAAAATGACATCGGGCATTACCGGCATTCTCGTACCACCCAATGAAATCATTGAATTTATAATGGGTAATTCTGGTCGTGGAAGGATGTTCGACTTCGAAATTGCAAATCATTTTGTTCGAAGAATTGTTCCTTTTACCGTTGGCACTCATGTCCTTCTCTCCACAGGAAAAAGGGCGGTGGTTGTTAACTATAGCCCTAACAATCCACTGCGCCCTCTTTTGAAAATACTCATTGATGGTAAAAAAGTTGAAGACCTTAAGCTTTTCAATCTTATGGATCACAACAAACTAAATGTTACTATTAAAAAGGTTCTTTATGATTAGCTTTTGGCGGGCATTTGATTATCTTCCCGTTTCAAGAGTTTCGTTGATTTCTTTTTCGGAATACATAAGTAAAAAGATCAATCCTACAATTAAGAATCCGAATGCTGCAACGGCTGTAAGCCGGATGCCTAAATCATTATCTACACTTCTACCCAGTAAAAGCAACGATGGGAATAGGATTCCCGCAACGGATTGTCCCATTTTAGACATAAATGTTCTTGCTCCAAAAAAGATTCCGGCTTTATAATTCCCGGTCATTATCCCATCTGCTTCAGCGATATCTGCAATAACTGCATTCGGTAAGATACCAAATATTGCAAGAGGAACCGCTGCAAGAATGGCTAACATATAACCTTGAACCATTAAGTCAATCGGAAGATTTCCTAACATGAATGTAAATCCAAATGTAATCAAGAATGCAATGAATCCGAATATGAGCAGCTTCTTTTTACCTGTTCTTTTCGCTATTATATTAGTCGGAAAATAAAAAACAAGTGATAAACCAAACATAACCAATTGCAAGAAACTTGCTGTATCTTTAGGTTGCTGCAGTAAAACTGTCACATAATATATTAATCCGGTAGCAATACAGGTTAGTGATAGCCAATATGCAAAATCAGATAATGTAAATCTCAAAAAATTCTTATTCTTAAACGCTGATTTGACAGCTTCAAAGATACCTTCTTCTGAAACATGTGCTTCACAGTATTTTTTCTCATTGATAAAGATAATCGGCATTAACATAAAGATAAAACCAATGATTGCAAAAATTGCCACTACCCATCTAAATGAACTCACCGGGCTCATACCCGTTTCTTCAAACATTCCTTGGAACTTATAGACTTGAGAACCGATAGCAAATCCAATAGCCCAGGTAACGCTAATCATCGTACTGAGCTGTAATCTTTCATTGGGAGTGTGTCCAATCTCTGACATCAGAGCAAAATATGGTGTTACGTACATTGTCATAAACAAATAATATAACAATACGATTACAATTACAAAGACCGCATTAACAGGACTTGACCCTCCCATTGGCGGAACAAATGCAAGCACCGATAAGATTGCAAAGGGTATTGCGCTGATTGCTAAAAATGTACGGCGACGACCAAATTTGAATTTACCTCTGTCGGAAAGCCCTGCAATAATGGGATCGGTAATTGCATCAAATAATCTACCTATTGCAAACACTAAACCAACCACTGTTAAAGCTCCAATAATTGCACCTTGATAAAAAAACGGTGGAAATGTCTCACTGCTCGTTTCAGGTGGCAAGTAAAAGTATACCAAAAGATTTCCAACTGCAAAGCTTGTTAGCGACCACCCCAATTGGCCTAATGCAAACATTATTTTTTTCCAATAAGGAAGTTTTAATACTGTACCTCGCGTCATGATAAAACCCACTTTCCAAAATTTAACTTATTAAAGCCATTATACATTAAACTCAGAAATCGCAGTGTAAATATTTTACAAAATTTTATATTATCAACCTATACATTGTTATAAATCAAATCATACGAACAGACATTATGAACGAATCGTCACGCCTAATTCAAACTCAAGTCCTTTTAATATTTTTGTTACGGATGTTGAGACTTCAGCTTCCAAAAGAGTATGATCTTCTGCTCTAAAAGTTAATGAATAAGCAACAGATTTGTATCCTTCTTCTATTTGCTCCCCTTGATATACATCAAAGAGCTTATAGCTTTCAAGGAGTTTGCCACCCCGTTGTTTAATCAAAAATTCTATTTGACCTACAAGAATATCTTGTTTAACTAAAAGTGCAATATCTCGATTCACTGCCGGGTACTTAGGAACAGGTTTAAAGCTGCGTGTTAATACAGCAACTTCGGTGATTACGTTCATATCAATAACAGCTAAATATGTTCTTGTTCCGATATCATAGTTATCTAAAGCATCCGGATGAACTTCACCCATATAACCAACTTCTCTACCTTTAAATGAAATACTAGCTTTTCTTCCAGGATGTAAAAACGGTAAATCAATTTGACTGTCATATGTAACATCTTCTGTCATTCCAAGACGTGTAAACAATGTTTCAACCACACCTTTAACATCAAAGAAATCTACATTTCCGTACATACCTATCGTTAAATAATTTCCTTCTATCGGATAGTCTTTAAGTGGTAATTCTTTAGGCAAGTATGTTTTGCCGATTTCATATAAACGTACATCTTCATTACGACGGTTATAGTTCGTTGCCAATACATTTAGCATACCGTTCACTGTTGTCGTTCTCATCACACTGAAGTCCTCGCCCAGTGGGTTTGATATTGTCGCATATTTATGTAATGGATGATCTTCACCAATTCCCAGTGCTTCATAAGCTTTTGGACTTTCAAATGAATAACTCATTGATTCGCTTACGCCGTTAGCTTCCATCATACGTTTTGCAATATCTTCGATTTTTTGTTTTTGATTCTTTTTACCTACTGTAGGCGTACCTGTTGCAAGTGTAACCGGGATATTATCATATCCGTATAGTCTAGCTACTTCTTCAGCTAAATCTGCATTCACATTGACATCAGCTCTAAATGTAGGAATAACAAGGGTTTTAGTGTTTCTATCAACTTCAAATTCCAAAAGTTTAAAAATATCAATCATTTCATCTTCTGATATTGATGTTCCAACTAATTTATTGATGCTGTCGACATTATATTCGATTGTTTTAGGATTGCGAACAACAGGGTACTCATCAATACTGCCTTCCATAACTTTTCCGGCACCTAACATATCAATAAGTTGGCATGCGCGTTCAAGCGCTAGTGCAGCTAAGTTTGGATCCAGATGTTTTTCAAATTTAGAGGAAGCATCTGTCCTCAGACCTAATTTTTTCGATGTTTTACGAATACTTGTACCATTGAAATTTGCAGCTTCAAAGAAAATGGTTTTAGTTGTATCAAGAACTTTTGTGTTCTCGCCACCCATAACCCCAGCAACGCCAATCGGCTTTTCTCTATCAGCAATAACAATCATTGTCTCATCAAGTTCTCGCTCGTCACCATCAAGGGTTTGAATAACTTCACCTTCTTTAGCCGCTCTTACAATTATTTCAGGGAAATCGAGCAAATCCAAATCATAAGCGTGCATTGGCTGACCGTACTCTAGCATAATAAAGTTTGTTATATCAACTAAGTTATTGATCGGACCAATCCCACATGCACGAAGTTTATCTTTAAGCCATTTTGGCGATTCTTCGATATTAACATCTGTAATGATCTTACCCATGAAGCGGCTACATAAAGATGAATCTTCAATTGAAACTTTCATATAGTCACTAATATCACCAGGATACGAAGTATAACTAACTTCCGGTAATTTCAATTCTTTTTTGAAGGTTGCTGCTGCTTCTCTTGCAACTCCAATAACGCTATAACTATCTGAGCGATTTGATGTAATCTCGTATTCAACAACTTGATCATCTAGACCAAAAAACGGCTTAACATCAATCCCTAATTCTTTAGCTTCTCCAAAAAGATAAATCCCATGTTCCGGCGCCTCAGCAAAATCTTTAACACTAAGCCCTAGCTCTTCTACTGAACACATCATACCGTTGGATTCTACGCCACGAAGATTGCCTTTTTTAATCCGGAGTCCTTCTGCGAGCTCCGCTCCTACAAGCGCTATCGGGATATAATCACCAACGCTGATATTATCTGCACCTGTTACGATTTGGATAATTTCTGTTCCGACATCCACCGTTGTTACAACAAGTTTATCTGCATCCGGATGTTCTTCAATCGTAAGGATCTTACCTACAACAACACCTTTTATATCTTCACCAAGAACTTCATATGTTTCAACTTTTGTTCCTGACATTGTCATTGCATCACAATATTCATCAATACTACAATCTATATCTACATATTCTTTTAACCATTTCATTGAAATGTTCATGTCTAATCCTCCTTCTAATTAAAATTGTTTTAAGAAACGTATGTCGTTTTCATAGAAAATACGCATATCTTTGATTCCATAACGTAACATTGCGATTCGTTCAAGACCCATGCCAAATGCGAATCCCGAATATACGTTTGGATCAATTCCAGACATTTCTAAAACTCTAGGATGAACCATACCGCATCCTAATATTTCAATCCAACCCGTTCCTTTGCATACGCGACAGCCTTTACCGCCACACATGACACAACTAACATCCATTTCAGCACTTGGCTCAGTAAATGGGAAGAAATGCGGTCTGAACTTAACTTGCACTGTTTCTCCGTATAACTCTTTGATGAATATTTTTAGGGCGCCTTTAAGATCTCCCATTGTAATATTCTTATCTATAACTAGACCTTCTATTTGATGGAACACAGGTGAATGTGTTGCATCTACTTCATCTGATCTAAACACACGACCTGGTGCTATGATACGAATCGGTGGTTTTGTATTCTCCATTGCATGAACTTGAACCGGTGATGTTGATGTTCTCAACATCATTTCTTCATTTATGTAAAACGTATCTTGTTCATCTTTAGCCGGGTGTTCTTCCGGAATATTGAGTGCATCAAAATTGTAATAGGCATTTTCAATTTCAGGACCTTCTGCAATTGAATAGCCCATACCGATAAAAATATCTTTAAGATCATCAAGAACAATTGTCATTGGATGACGATGCCCTAATGTAACTTTTTTTGATGGAAGTGTCACATCAATAACCTCTTTAATCAGTTGCGCTTCTCTTTGTTTCTTGCTGATCATGTCTTTGGCTATTTCAAGTGATTTCTCGATTTCCTCACGTACTTCATTTGCAAGTTTACCTATGAGCGGTCTTTCTTCCTTGGTGAGGTCTTTCATACCACGAAGAACTTTTGTTAGTTCCCCTTTTTTACCCAGGAAAGATACACGTACTTCATCAAGGGCTTTTAAGTTTTCCGAACTCTTAATCGACTCAAGAGCTTTAAGCTTTATATCAGCTAATTTCTGTTGCATATTGAAACTCCTTTCAAAATCAAATAGTGTGTTGCATGAGTAAACGTTTAATTTTAAACAATAAAAAAACTCCACCCCTATAAGGGACCGAGATTCGGCGGTACCACCCTTGTTCTTGCATTAGCAAGCTCTCAAGTTATTGCTTAACGCGCATAAAACGTTTATACCTACTCATTTCAGTATAACTGCTCCTGTGGGAAATTCATTCTATAACGTTCCATAAAAATGCTTTCAGCCGACGACATTTTCTCTCTAAATGACAATATAGAACTACTGTGCACAATCTTTACATTTCATAATTACACATATCATAACATATTAACTTGAATTGTCAAGTTAATTAATTGCTGATATCCGGCCCTAAATGGCGATTCTCTATCTGTTCTAGAACTCGAATAATATCAGCTCCATTCAGCGAAAATCCATCTGCTCTAGTTAATGCCCTTAAGTTTTGAAGGTATTATAAAGTTTTTCTGGGTCTCTTCAATCGTTTCCATCGTTGGTGCAATTATATAGAAGAAATAACTAATGGCTGTATCATAATCAAAGTATACATATATTCTGCCATATGCTTCAATTTTCTCAAATGAGTTTATTGGTTTTTCCACTTGTGGAGGGCGGCCATATTGAATATAAGCCATATAATCGTTACGATATTCATGCATCATACCATCCATAAAAATCGTCGCATCATAAACATCAAATAGTATGCCATCGATTTCAACCTTATTAGGTTCGTCCTCATTCGTTACCTCATAGTCCACTTCCGGTGTTTGATTCCCAATACTCTCCATAACCAGAACTTTCAGATCAAAATTGGTAACTTCCATGATTTCAGCTATGTCAACCTCTCCCGAATCATCAATACCATATTGTCTTTCCAATTCGTTATATCTAGCTGCATATGCACCGTAAAAGCTACTATAATAAGGTGAATTCACATCATACATCAAGGAAGATCCACTTAACCAATTCATTGCACCAAAATTATACAATACAACTAAGTCCACATCTGTATTAAGTCGTTCACTATATTCAGTGGATGTATCATAAGTCATCACAAATGGATAATAATCCTTTTTAAATGTCGATAACCCGCCTGGCATTTTAATGCTTATATCTTCGTCATGAAGAAACGATCCTAATTCATGGGCTTTACTGTAAACTGACATAACAGCGTAACTCTTGAGCACTTGATAAAAAGGTGTTAATGTAAATAAGCCTAAACATACGATGACAATTAGCGTATTTCTTAGCATCTTTAATGCCTTCTCTTTTTTCTTAAGTTTTGATTCTCTTTTTATTATATGTCATCACCTCTTGCTGTCATATTTGTCATCTTATCCTGATGAATTGTCGTGAATACCAATATAAAGCCAATAGCAATCAATATCAAATTCAAAACAAAGGGCAACCTTAAATCAATATTGGATAAATACCCGGCGATCGAGCCAAATGGTGCCGTAATCAATATAACAACCGTATAAACGATACCCATAATTCTAGCTCTCTCAGCTTTATCAACCATCACAACTTGTAAACTATCCATAAGCGGATTAATTAAGGAAAAGCTCAATGCTTCTAATATAATGCTTCCAACAATCAGAAAGAATTGATTCTGTGGCGTTGTAATAATAACGCATTGACTAATGAACAACAGCAAAAAACCGAATAACATTGGCATTTTAAATCGGTTTATGTTCAATTTGGGTATAATAACTAAAAACATGAATAACATAAAAATGGATTTGATTGCTGTTAATACTCCAATATATTCATTGGGAATATGAACTCTTTCAGTTACAATAACTGACCAGAAGGTCCCGTTTATTGTTACTACAATGTTTAGAACAACCAGAATTGCTACTGTAAATATTGTTTTGGGATTCGTCAATATCAGTTTAAATATTTTGCCATAACCACTAAGAAGTTCTATGTAACTACTGTTTTTTGTTTCTTCCATTCTTTTCAAACCAGTTTTGGTTTCATTAGATACTACATTAAGTATGATGAATTTTATCATCATTGATACAAAGGCAATAAAGTAAATAACTCTTATCGTTGGAATCAAGTCATAGTTTTTAACAAACAAACCTGTCAGCGGTGAAAAAAACGCTGCTGCCAAACCACTGATTTGAATCCAAGAGAAAATCGAAACCAATTTATTTTCCTCAGCATCTTCAACCAATAAACAAGTCCAAGAATTGGCTGTAATTCTAAGCACACCATTAATTGCTGCAGCAACTGCAAAATATATGTAACTGCTGGAAATTGCCCAGATAAAGGTCGGAATCCCCCAAGACATCATATCAAAGATAAAAGTCGTCTTTTTGCGCCCCAGTTTATCAGTAATCACCCCACCTAACAAACTAAAAATCACTTGTGAGACCATACCTATTGTTATTATATGACCTAACTGAATCTTCGTTACACCTAACGCCAGCATATAAAGTGAAGCATATGGTATAAAAAGGGAAAAAGGTATCGTAAATAATGGTTCTGTATAAATACAAACTCTCGGATTTCCCCGAAGACTTAATAAAGTTTTAAACATATGCAGATTTTTCATCGCTGTCCCTCGATATTCAAGAATAACTTCATTGTATCATCTACTCTAGATTTACACTACTTAATCACTAATAATACTTCAACTAAAAACTTTTTAATGCTATAATATCGGTAACGAATGATATAATTCTAATTAGAAGTCAATGTCATCCAAACTTATTATTCACTGTTGGAATGGAGAAACTATGAAATCGAATAACTACCCTGAGGTCAAAGGATTTTTCAAGGAATTATTAAAACGATATGAGGATGATCAAGTTAGTGCTATGGCTACAAAACTGACTTTTTATACTGTTTTATCCTTTTTCCCCCTTACCATTGTTATATTAGAAATCATACGAATTACGAGAGTTACTAACACTAGTTTATTCATGGATTTAGCCAAATTTGTTCCTGAAGCTGTCGTGAATTTCATTCAATTTATTTTTTCTGATGTCCAAGCTAATACTTCTGTTTCCATATTACCTTTTGCGCTTATAATTGCGTTGTGGTCATCATCTAGAGGTGTTAGCGCTCTTATACAAAGCTTGAATCTTGCATATCGGGTTAAAGAAAAAAGAAACTTCCTGATTACTAGACTCTATGCATTTTTTTATACGCTTGCTTTCATTATTACACTAGTCCTTACAGGAGCACTCATCATTTTTGGCAATAGAATATACCAGTTTATTCTGACCTTTATAACCGTACCTGCTTATCTAGAGTTTTTTGTAGATATAATTCGTTATGCATTTACAATTCTGCTATCCATTATCTTCTTTAATGGACTATATAATGTTGTTCCAATAAAAGGCCATAAATTTATTAATGCATTACCTGGTACTATTGTTGCTACCGTTGGATGGATTGGTATCTCTGCAATATTTTCAATCTATATTAGCTTATCAACCTCTCTTTCCTATATATATGGAAGTCTTACAGATATTGTTGTAGTTCTTTTATGGTTATATATTTGCAGTATTGTAATTATTATCGGTGGAGAAATCAATGCGATTTTTGGAACATTCAACGAAAATAAAAGCAAAAATTAAGACCGAATATTACTTTAACACTTTAACGCACGTTCTTGTTTTTGCAAGTATACAATCACTTAATTGTAATTTACTTTTGAATTCACCCTCACAATCCTGTAAGTGGTTCCTTTTAGAACCACTTACTCCAAACTTATATAAAAGCCCTATTCTATTGCTTTTACCATTTACAACAACTTGCATTTCTAGAATTATACATTTTTTATATAATTTTACGAAATGAAGTATTTGGTTCCAATTCTTTCATTTTTCAGTTGAACATCATTTTCAACTGTGTTATAATTGGGACACTGGAAATTATCACTTTACGGCTATATTTCGTAATTATCTAAGGAGGCATTACACATGAAGAATTCTTATGGCTTACCTCCAAAGCAAGGGTTATACGACCCCTGTATGGAGAAAGACAATTGTGGTGTTGGTTTTATCGCACATATGAAAGGCGTAAAATCTCATAACATCGTGGCGCAAGGTATCCAAATTCTTGCAAATCTACATCATCGTGGCGCGGTTGGGTCTGACCCAAATACGGGTGACGGTGCAGGTATTTTAATTCAAATCCCTCATAAATTTTTATCTAAAAAAGCAACTGAATTAGGTTTTACATTACCTGATGAAGGAGATTATGGTGTTGGTATGATTTATTTACCACAAGAACCTAATGCTCGTTATTTTTGTGAAGGTATTTGTGAAAGAGTTATTGAAAATGAAAACGCTGAGTTGATTGGATGGAGAGACGTACCCCAAGTACACGAAGCATGCGGTCTAACTGCAGGTGGTACCCGACCTATGGTTCATCAACTATTTATTAAAAAGGGCAATTTAACACAAGATGAATTTGAAAGAAAATTATACATTATTCGTAAACAAATCGAATTAGCCGTTCGTGAAGCAAAGCATAAATATACAGAAGCCTTCTACGTATGTAGTTTATCTTCTAGAACCATGGTTTATAAAGGACAATTATTAGCATTCCAAATACCTGAGTTCTTCCCAGATCTTTTAGATCCTGATATGATGAGTGCAATCGCTTTAGTACATCAACGTTACTCAACAAATACATTCCCATCATGGGATCGTGCCCAACCGTTTAGATATTTAGCTCATAACGGCGAAATCAACACTTTACGAGGGAATGTCAATTGGATGAACGCACGCGAAGGTGTACTAGAATCCGAAGTTTTTGGCAAAGAATTAAAGAAAGTCTTCCCTATTATTGAACAAGAAGGTTCGGATTCGGCAAACCTTGATAACGCTTTAGAATTATTGCTTGCGAGTGGTAAATCTTTAGCTCATTCAGTCTGCATGCTAATACCTGAAGCTTGGCAAGAACATGAGAATATGACTGATGATAAACGTGGTTTCTACGAATATCATGCCGGACTTATGGAACCATGGGATGGTCCAGCAGCCGTTGCTTTTACTGACGGTCGCCAAATCGGTGCAATTTTAGATAGAAACGGACTACGTCCGGCTAGATATTTAATTACAGAAGATGATTATGTAGTTCTTGCTTCTGAAACTGGAGTTTTACCATTTGAAACGGATACAGTTATTAGCCGTGGTCGTCTTCAACCAGGTCATATGTTCTTGATTGATACTGAACAAGGCAGAATTATTCCTGATGAAGAAATCAAAAACGAATTAGCAATAGCAAAACCATATAAAGAATGGGTTCAACGTAATAAGGTATCCCTTGATGACTTACCTCTACCTCACAAGATTACGCCTCTTGGCGCACAACGTGTTCTTCAATTCCAAAAAGTATTTGGTTTCACAGAAGAAGAGCTTAAGAAGATCATTGCTCCTATGGCTGTTCATGGTAAGGAAGCTATCGGTTCAATGGGTAACGATGCAGCACTTTCTGTTCTATCAGAAAAACCTCAGCTTATATATTCTTACTTCAAGCAATTATTTGCCCAAGTAACAAACCCACCTATTGACCCTATTCGTGAGAAGTTAGTTATGTCTAATATTCAAATCTTAGGTGATCGCGGAAGTTTCTTAGGTGAATTAAATGAAAATGAAAATATTAACTTTATTGAACTTAAGCAACCAATACTAGACAATGCTGATTTCGAAAAGCTTGTTCATATACAACATAAAGATTTTAGATCAATCAAGATTCCTACATTATTCAATGTAGCCGATGAGGGTCTTGGTCTTGAAAGCGCACTTAATAAACTACATGCACATGTTGAAGATTCAATCAAAGAAGGTTATAACATCATCATCCTTTCTGATCGTGGGTGTGACAAGTACAGCGCTCCAATACCATCATTATTAGCCGTTGCTAGCGTTCAGCACTATTTGATCCGTAAAAAGCTACGTACAAAAATTGATATCGTTGTCGAATCCGGTGATGCTAGAGACGTTATGCACATGGCTCTTCTTATTGGATATGGAGCTGATGCAATCAATCCATATCTAGCTTTTGACAGTATTTATCACTTGGTTGCAACTGGATTATATATCAATAACCCTACGTTGTCATATGAAGATGCTAATAGGAATTACATCAAATCGATTTCCAATGGTCTTCTTAAGATATATTCAAAAATGGGTATTGGGACATTACAGTCTTATCACGGTGCTCAAATTTTTGAAGCTGTTGGGATTAATACAGAAACAATTAATAAGTATTTCACAGGAACCGTATCCCGTGTTGAAGGAATCGGTCTTGATATAATTGCCAAAGAAGTTGCAATGCGTCATAACGATTCATTCAATCCATTACGTAACCCTTACCCTAATCTATTAGAAGGTGGGTCACATCAATGGAGAACAAATAGTGATAATCATATGTTTACACCTGATACAATTCATAAATTACAACATTCATGTCGTACAAACGACTACAAAGTTTTCAAAGAATATACATCACTTATTGATAATCAAGCAACAAGGCTTAATACAATTCGTGGATTACTTAAATTCAAAGAACGTCCTTCTATTTCAATTGATGAAGTTGAGCCAATTCAGAACATCCTTAGACGATTCTCAACAGGAGCTATGAGTTTTGGTTCACTTAGTAAAGAAGTTCATGAAACGATAGCTGAAGCTATGAACACTATCGGAGGTAAATCAAACTCTGGTGAAGGTGGCGAATCTAGATATCGTTTATATGATGACAAGAAACGTAGTTCAATTAAACAAGTTGCCTCTGGCCGATTTGGCGTTAATACAGAATACTTAGTAAACTGTACTGAAATTCAAATCAAAATGGCTCAAGGTGCAAAACCTGGTGAAGGAGGTCACTTGCCTGGACATAAAGTTTCTGAAGCAATCGCTGCTGTAAGAAGTTCAACTCCTGGTATTGATTTAATCTCTCCACCACCACATCATGATATTTATTCTATTGAAGATTTAGCTCAATTGATTTATGACCTTAAAAACGTTAATGAACAAGCTCGTATCAATGTTAAACTTGTGTCTGAAGTTGGTGTTGGCACTGTAGCCGCCGGTGTATCAAAAGCTCATGCTGATGTTGTACTCATTTCAGGTCATGACGGTGGTACGGGTGCTGCTCCAATCAGTTCAATTAAATATGTTGGTCTTCCATGGGAATTAGGCCTTGCAGAAACACAACAGACATTGTTGCTGAATGACCTTAGAAGTCGTATTGTCGTTCAAGCTGACGGTCAAATGAAAACAGGTAGAGATATTGCGATTGCTGCTTTACTTGGTGCTGAAGAATTTGGATTTGCTACTGCTGCACTTGTTGTTAGCGGTTGTATCATGATGCGTAAGTGTCAGAGCAATACTTGCCCTGTTGGTGTGGCTACACAAGATCCTGAACTTCGTAAACATTTCAAGGGCAAACCAGAACATATTATCAATTTCTTTACTTTCATAGCTACTGAACTTAGAGAATATATGGCTGAATTAGGCTTTAGCACAGTTGATGAAATGGTTGGACGTGTTGATCTCCTTGAACCAAATAAAGAAATTCTTAACTGGAAATCGCAAGGTTTTAATTTTGAAAACATTCTTTACAAGCCTGAATTACCAGCAAGAATCAAACCAAGATGCATGATGAATCAAGATCATAATCTTGAGAACATTTTAGATAGAACATTAATAGCTGATGCACAACCTGCGATTAATGAAGGTATCAAAGTATATAAAGAATATGAAGTTCGTAATATTCACCGTACTGTCGGTACAATGATGGCTGGTGAAATCACCAAAGCAACGAAAGGTGAATACTTACCTGAAGATACCATTCACTATAAATTCACCGGATCAGCCGGACAGAGTTTTGGATGTTTCGCTACTAAAGGGACTACATTTGAACTTGAAGGCGATAGTAATGACTATATGGGTAAAGGTTTATCTGGTGCAAAACTTATTGTTTACCCACCTAAAAATGCGACTTACCCTGCTGAAGACAATATTATTGTAGGTAATACTCTTCTCTATGGAGCTACAAGTGGTGAAGTTTACATCAACGGTATAGCCGGAGAACGCTTTGCAGTTCGTAATTCAGGAGTTAATGCAGTTGTTGAAGGTGTTGGCGATCACGGTTGTGAATATATGACCGGTGGAGTTGCTATTATCCTTGGTAAAACAGGTCGTAACTTTGGAGCTGGTATGAGTGGTGGTATTGCTTTCGTTCTCGATGAACTAGGCGATTTCGAAGAAAAACACTGTAACTACCAAATCGTTGTTTCAGAAAAACTTGAAATTGAATCAGATATCGAATTAGTTAAGGACATGATAACTAAACATGTCAACTATACTGATAGTAACAAAGCGAAAGAAATACTTAACAACTTTGATAGTTACAAGTCGAAATTTGTTAAAGTCATTTCCCCTGCTTACAAAGAAGTCCTAAATAAAAAAGCAGCTCTCGCTGCAAACGTCTAGGAGGTGACGACATGGGAAAATTAACTGGTTTTAAAGAAATAGATCGTAAAAATGGTGAGTACAAAGATGCTAAAGAAAGAATTACCGATTGGACTGATATTTATATTCCACAAGACGCTGAAGGTATTAAGGCTCAAGCTGCCCGTTGTATGGACTGTGGTATTCCTTTTTGTTCTTCAAACTGTCCACTCGGCAACATTATTCCTGACTTTAACGACTTAGTGTATAATGACCAATGGAAAAAAGCATTAGAAGTATTACATCTAACAAATAACTTCCCTGAATTTACAGGTAAAATCTGTCCCGCTTTATGCGAAGGTGGATGTGTCCTTGGAATTATCGATGACCCCATAGCAATTGAAGATATTGAGCTTGCGATTGCTGAACGTGGATGGGAAGAAGGTTGGATTATTCCTCAACCGCCAGCAATTAAAACCGGCAAGAAAGTCGCTTTGATTGGAAGCGGTCCTGCTGGAATGGCAGCTGCACAACAACTTGCTCGCGTAGGACATGATGTTACTTTGTTCGAACGTAATGATGTTATCGGTGGTGCCATGAGATATGGTATACCTGATTATAAACTACCCAAATTCCACATTGAACGACGTGTTGAACAAATGCGTGCAGAAGGTGTTGTTTTCAAAGTAAGCACAAATGTTGGTGAAGATATTAGCGCCAAGGAACTTCAAGATAACTTCGATGTCATTGGTCTTACAGGTGGTTCAAGTGAGCCGCGTGATCTGACAGTTTCTGGTAGGGACCTTAAAGGAATACACTTTGCAATGGACTTTTTACCTCAGTCAAACCAGCGTAATGCCGGCAAAACAATTGATCCATCTGTTTCAATTAATGCAGATGGTAAACATGTCGTTGTTATAGGTGGTGGTGACACAGGTTCTGACTGTATTGGTACATCACTACGTCAAGGAGCAATAGATATTACTCAACTCGAGTTATTACCTATGCCTCCTAAAGAACGTGACAATTCACAACCATGGCCAGTGTTCCCAAGATTATACAAAACGAGTTCGTCACATAAAGAGGCAAAAGCTACGCTTAATAAAGACATTCGAATGTTTTCTATCGGAACCAAAGAGTTTCTTGGTGATGACAACGGAAATTTAACAGGACTCAAATGTATTAAACTTGAATGGATACCTCAAGAAGGTGGCGGATTCCCTAAAATGCTAGAAGTTGAAGGATCAGAATTTGTCATTGAAGCCGAGTTATGTTTGTTCGCTATGGGATTCTTACATCCAGAACACACAGGACTTCTAGATTCTCTTGGTGTCGACTACGACCCAAGAGGTAATGTAGCTACTGATTCTCACTATGCAACTTCCGTAGCCAATGTTTTTGCTGCTGGAGACATGCGTCGTGGACAGTCATTAGTTGTTCATGCAATTGCCGACGGACGTAAACTGGCAAAAGAAATTGATGAGTTTTTAATGGGTGAGACTTTCCTTCGCTCATCACTTAAGTAACTTCTTGAAATAAAAATGCACTTGCATATATAAAGAAGATAGAACAAAAGAAGCTGTTAATGCAGCTTCTTTTGTTCTATCTTCTAATGTCTTATTCTTTATTCCTAATTCCCTATATTTTACTTTTCATTTTTTATTTTTTATCTTTATTTTTTTGAATTCTTTCATTAATTTCTTGATAAATGTAACGCCAATTATTAAACCACCGATTGATGAAAGAACAACTGTAATCAACTTAACAATAAAAGAAGGCGACATCTTCTTGCTTTCATTCATTTTGGTCCGCAACTCTGCTTTTAACAAATCCGGTGTATTTGATATGAATACCGTTGATTTATAATCCTCTACACCATCGAGTGAATCAGTCGTTACAATATGAACATCATTGAATCTATTAATTCCTGAAGCTAGCAATTCAAGCGTTCTATTCTCCGTAATTGGTATAATCATCGGTAATGAATACTGCTTATCAATTAGTATTTCCGGTAATTTTATCTGACTATTCAAAATTATATTAAAATCAAAAGTGAAATCACAATTGTCCGCAACCGTTTCATCAATCGTAACATCTTGAAATGCATCATTGACAGTGTCCCAAAACTTAGTTCTAAACATTAAATACTTTTGTACAACTTCTTGAGCAAGTTGTTTCTCACTCTCCAAAAATTTAATATACAATTTATATTCTCTAACCTTCTCAGGTCTTTTATCATTTAATGAATACAAATATATATAACCTTCATTATTCCCATAAAAATAATTAAATGCAAAATTTTCACTTATGTCAATGGTAAATTCATCGTCTCTTATTAAACGTCCTTCTATGCTTCTATACCAACTTGATTCTACTCCTTCATCTAACTTTAAACTCTTAACAACTATTTGCATAATTACCCCTTCATTCATGAAAATTGCTTGTTTAAATATTTGTTTCCATTACCGTTATCGTCTCATATCCAGGCAAATCCGTCAATCGAATGATTGATATGCTATTAACAAATCTTCTCAATTTTTGTTTAAATTCTTATTTTTGTTTGATTCTGCCAGATAATTGGGACATATTCTTGATTTCGGGCCTTATACGTCCCATTATTATGTCTAAACTTTCACACTTATTTTATAGTTTTCTCATTGTTTTTACCAACAATTGCGTTAAACCTACCTTTAAGGCAAAAACCACTAGTCAAATTGTTAAAAGTTTGATAAAATAAAGCAGTGTGTCAAAGCGCTTTAAATAGAATTTTTACAATGATTATCGCTTTTTCGCCTTAACTCATCCTATGAGTTAAGTAGCACATATATATTCAATTTATTTATAATTTTATCATTAGATAAAATCAAAATTGTAATTTTTATTAAGGAAGGAGAACCATCCCAAATGATTTATTCACATGAAGTAGAAAATATGTGTATCGTAGCAAAAGGTCCTCATAACGGTCCAGCTCCAATTCCTGAAGAAGGAAAATGGGTGAAATCTTATCAAGTAACTGATATCTCCGGTTTAACTCACGGTGTTGGCTGGTGTGCTCCACAACAAGGTGCATGTAAATTAACGCTTAACGTTAAAGAAGGAATTATCGAAGAGGCTCTTGTTGAGACTATTGGATGTTCAGGTATGACTCATTCAGCTGCTATGGCATCTGAAATATTACCTGGTAAAACTTTACTTGAAGCATTAAATACTGACTTAGTATGTGATGCTATTAATGTAGCTATGAGAGAATTATTCTTACAAATCGCTTATGGTAGAACTCAAACAGCTTTCTCTGAAGGCGGATTACCAATCGGAGCTGGTCTTGAAGATTTAGGTAAAGGTTTAAGATCAACAGTCGGAACTATGTATGGCACTTCAGCTAAAGGTGTTCGTTACCTTGAGATGGCTGAAGGATATGTCACTAAAATGGGTCTTGATGAAAATAATGAAGTCATCGGTTATAAATTCGTTCACCTTGGTAAGATGATGGAAATGGTTGCTAAAGGCGAAAGCGCTAATGACGCTATGGTTAAAGCTACTAGTCAATATGGTCGTTTTGATGATGCTGTTAAGTACATCGATCCAAGACACGAATAATCGAAGGAGGATAAAAGAATGCCATTATTTGAAAGTTATGATAGAAGAATTAATCAAATAACTCCAGTATTAGAACAATACGGATTTGCTAGTTTAGAAGAAACAAAGCAATTTTGTTTAGACAAAGGCGTTGATGTAATGTCAATCGTTAAAGAAATTCAACCAATCTGTTTTGAAAATGCATTATGGGCTTATACATTAGGAGCTGCTATTGCATTTAAAAAAGGATTAACAGTTGCATCTGATGCTGCTGAAGCACTTGGTGAAGGTATCCAAGCTTTTTGTATCCCTGGTTCTGTAGCTGATCAACGTTTAGTTGGTATCGGTCACGGTAACTTAGCTGCTATGTTACTTCGCGAAGAAACAACTTGTTTTGCTTTCTTAGCTGGTCATGAGTCATTTGCTGCTGCTGAAGGCGCAATTGGTATTGCCAAAAGTGCAAACATAGTTAGAAAATCACCTTTACAAGTAATCCTTAACGGTCTTGGTAAAGATGCTGCACATATTATTTCAAGAATCAATGGTTTCACTCATGTAACTACCGAGTATGATTATTACACTAGTGAATTAAAAGTTGTAGCTGAAAAAGCTTATTCAACTGGCGATCGTGGTTCTGTTCGTTGTTACGGAGCAGATGATGTACGTGAAGGTGTTGCTATCATGCATTTAGAGAATGTTGATGTATCCATCACTGGTAACTCTACAAATCCTACTCGTTTCCAACATCCGGTAGCTGGTACATACAAAAAAGAACGTTTAGAGCAAGGACAGAAATTCTTCTCAGTTGCTTCAGGTGGCGGTACAGGTCGTACTCTTCACCCTGACAACATGGGAGCTGGTCCTGCTTCTTACGGTATGACTGATACTATGGGAAGAATGCATTCAGACGCTCAATTTGCTGGGTCTTCATCCGTTCCTGCACACGTTGAGATGATGGGTCTTATCGGCATGGGTAACAATCCTATGGTTGGTGCTTCAGTTGCAGTAGCTGTTGCTATTGAACAAGCTTCTAAATAGATTTAATAATTCTAGAACCAGTGACTTTTTGTTGCTGGTTCTTTTTATTGCAATAAAAAAAGAGGTAGTAATCTTTGACTCAATGAGTACTAAGATTAGTATCTCTTAATATATATCATACACTTCACTTGTACAATCGTCCCGTTTAATCCTCCGTAAACCAACCATTAAACGAACTTTTCCCTTTATGATGACTTATATCTCCAACAAACTCATAAACGAGTTCTCCATCAACTAAATCAGCCTTAGTCAATGAAGTAGGCTGTAAATGTGGACCTTCCCAAAAGTCTTTAACTGTTCTTCCTTTTGTATAGGCAATAAAACTTTTAAGTATTATTGCATGGGCAACAACTAGGATGTTCTTGTGTTCACTTTTTAGCAAGATTTCTTGAAAGAATATTCTGCTTCTTTCTATGATTTCTTCGAACGACTCGCCGTCGATTGGAATATATTTATCCGGTTCATTCCAAAAATAATAATTAATCTCGGCATGTGATTGTTCAACATCTTCTATTTGTTGACCTTCCCATGAGCCCATATAAATTTCTTTGAGTTCGTCTCTTTTTATTACTTCAATATCTCTTCCTTGTGACAATATCATAGCCGTTTCATAAGCCCGACCAAGTGGTGATGTGTAAATCACATCTATAGGATCATTTTCTAGTCTTTCTTTTAACCAATGAGCCTGAGACACGCCAAACTCAGTTAAGGGGCTGTTTTTATGCCCTTGCATTCGTCTGATCGTGTTCCACTGAGTTTCTCCATGCCTTGTCATAAGAATTTTCTTAGTCATACTTAACCTCAACTAATGCAAGGCCCTCTGCTGGTACTAAGTATCCTGCTTCTTCTCTAACTTTGTTCTCAAATATATTGCCAATAGTTTTTGTCTTACGTTTTCCCAATCCAATTTCAACTAATGTACCCACTAAGATACGTACCATGAAATGTAAAAATCCATTTCCGACAAACTCGAACACTATAGTTTCATCGTTTTCAACTATTGAAATCGATTCAATTGTTCTAGTGGTAGTTTTTTTGGTTTTATCACTTGAAAAACCTTTAAAATCATGTTCTCCAACTAAAAACGGTATAGCACGTTCCATCGCTTTAACATCAAGTTTTCTATCTAAACTTGTCATATATTTACGTTCAAATACTGGTTTTGTACCTCGATATTCTTTATAAAAAGTATAACGATAAGTTTTAGACTTTGCTTTTAGTCTTGAATGAAATTGTTCTGGTACTTCTTCGCAACTGATAACACCTATATCATCAGGTAAATAATGGTTAATGTCCTTTTGCAATTGATATGCGTCGATTTGTTCTGATACATGAAAATTAGCAACTTGGCCTAACGCATGAACACCTTTATCGGTTCTTCCTGATCCTATAACATCAACTTTTTCATCAAATAGTTTTGATAAAAGCGTTTCTAATTTTTCTTGAATTGTGTCAGTTGCATTTTTATTTTTTTGCCATCCGCTGTATCTTGTTCCGTCATATTTTAATATTATTTTGTAGTTATACATATAACTCCTTCTACTATTGTTTGCTTATTTTCTGGAAACGATGAATCTACGACCTATTATAACCGAAACCATGACAATTTCATAGTGTTATGATATAATTACACGGTACAAAATTCGAAAGGAGATTACAATGGCAAATGAATACCCAATAGTTACTATAGAAACCAGTAATAATACTACAATAGAAATCGAGTTATACCCACATATTGCACCTATTTCTGTAAACAATTTTATCTCTTTGATTCAAAAGGGATATTATGATGGTTTGACTTTTCATAGAGTTATTCCCGGCTTCATGATTCAAGGGGGATGTCCAGATGGAACCGGTATGGGCGGACCTGGATACTCAATAAAAGGTGAATTTTCAGGAAACGGTGTTAAAAACGATCTTAAACATTCACAAGGAGTTCTTTCAATGGCTCGTTCAGCTAATCCAAACTCAGCTGGATCACAATTTTTCTTGATGGTTGCAGATTCTCCTCACTTAGATGGACAATATGCTGCATTTGGTAAAGTGATCAGTGGAATCGAAGCATGTTTAGATATCGTTAATGTTCCTAAAAATCACTCCGATGCACCAAACGAACCACAAGTCATGGTAAAAGTTACCGTAGATACTAAAGGTGTTGACTACCCTGAACCTGAAAAACTATAGGTTTTGATCAACTGAATTTAAGTTTCTACACAAGAAAGGCCATCCTACTTAGTGAGTAGGATGGCCTTTTAAATTCGCAGCTATTATTGAAAAAAACTATTCATAAACAACCTGATTTTTACCATTTCTCTTGCCCTCATACAACCTTTGGTCTACAAGGTGAATACTTGTTTCAAAGTCACCTATTAGAGGTGCAACTCCAAAAGTCATCGTTACTGAAAACTCTTTGTCTTTGTATTTGAATATACGCGCTTCGATGCGCTTAAGAAGATTCATGCCGTATTCAATTGCAGTTTCAATTGTTGAACTTGGCAGTACAATAAGAAACTCCTCACCGCCCCATCTTGCGATTCTATAATTACTCTTTGAATTATCTTTAAACAATCTCGAAATTTCTTTGAGCAATACATCGCCACACGGGTGTCCAAATTCATCATTAACATGCTTAAAGTCATCAATATCACAAAGAATTATCTTATGACTTCCATCAAATCCTAAGTTATTAATAGCTCTTCTAAGTCCTCGTCGGTTTAATAGATTTGTTAATGCATCTGATTGAACTTCTTCATTTAGTTGACGGTTTTTCTTCTCTAGGAACACATTATCTTCCATATATTGTTTGAGTTGTTTTTCCTTAACAAAAAGATTGTATTCATTCTGTAATTGATAAATTCTTTCTTTATTTCTGTCCGAGGATAAGTGCTCTTTCAGTTCTGCTCCGGTTTTGTATGCATTATAGGCAAGTTCATAATCTCCCATTTCAGCATATAAATCAGATAACAGATAGTACAACTTCACCTTATGTGAGTTGAAATTCAATCGCCTTGATTGGGCCAATGCTTCTTCAAGGATGAATAATGCTCTTTCTACGTTCCCTTTTTTATATAAAAGACGACCCAATAAATAATTTGCAAAAATAATGCCTGATGTATAATCAATGTTCGTAGCCAGCATTAATGCCTTTTCGTAGAAATTTTTGGATAAATCAAAATCATTCTGATATGCATAAATCGAAGCGAGTTCAAGATATGAGAGAACTAATCCTTTTGTCTCGTTGATTTGTCTGTACACTTCCAATGCCTTTAATCCAAATTTAAGTGATTTATCAAAAAGCTTTCTAAATGAATTAACCCTGCACAAAGAAAGATTCGCATCAGCAATAAGTCTATCATCATGTAACAATTCGGCTAATTGTAATGCTTCAACTGCATAATCTGTTGCCAAATCCAATGTTCTGGTGTCTGTATATACTGACGAAATTCGTCTCAGAATATCGCATCTTTTGCGTTTTGCATCCTCACTACCTAAATATTTAAGTGCATCCATATAATATGTTATAGACGTTTTGCTAATTCCTAATTTACGATAGATATCGCCTGAAAGCTTTAACGTATAATAGTATTCATTGGTATTCTTAGAAACTTTTAATAAGTTATGTGCTTTTAGTACGTAATCAAGAGCATCAAAATAATCATCAACATAATAGTAACAAAAAGCTACTCTATTAATGATGGATAAGTTATCTTTATATAATTGATAAGCTTCTAAACCTTCATCGATTAAACGATTAGTTGTCCGCTCGTATTGTGAGTATAAATCATAATTATATATAACTTTCATTGTGTCCCCTACAATCTCAACTATTAATGAAATTAATCAAAAAAGGTAGAGATTACTCTCTACCTTTTTAGCAATATATTTAATTCTATCACAGCTTGTTAAATGCGTAAAGCATTAGCTGTTAAGGTTTGTTCCCCACATTGAATAGTAACTAAATCCACCAATGAGATTTTTCGTCTTAAATCCATTTGCTTTTAAGATGTTTGATGCAATATATCCTCTTAAACCTGCAGCACAGTATATAATGATTTCTTTTGATTTATCAAGTTCATTCATTCTATCTCTAAGCTCATCAACCGGAATCAACACATTGTTTGGTATATGAGCTCTTCTATTCTCTTCAGTTGTTCTAACATCAAGAAGAATTTGAGTATCAAAATCGATATCAGCAATCTCTGAAGGGATAATAGCATCCATTTTGCCAGTCAGAATATTTTCCGCTATGTATCCTAACATATTTGTAGGATCTTTTGCTGATGAATAAGGAGGTGCATATGCTAATTCGAGTTCTTTCAGATCATAGATTGTCCCACCAAAACGGATTGCTGTTGCTATGATATCAATTCGTTTATCAACACCATCATAACCAACGCCTTGAGCTCCTAATATCTTGCCTTCATTATCGAAAATAAGTTTTAAGAACATTGATGTAGCACCAGGATAATAACCTGCATGTGATCCTGATATAACGACTGCAACTTTGTAATCTTTATTGTAAACTTTTCCAAGTCTTTTTAATGTTTTTTCATTTGTTCCCGTGTTTGCAACAGTCATATCAAAAACTTTCGCTACGGACGAACCTTGTGTCCCATTATATTTTTCATCCACTCCGGCAATATTATTAGCAACAATTCTTCCTTGTTTATTGGCCGGTCCTGCAAGTGGAATCATAGTATCAACTTGGTTAATGTAATCAACGACTTGAATTGCATCTCCAAGAGCATATATGCTCTTATCTGAAGTTCGTAGATAATCATCAACAATAATTCCGCCACGTGAATTAACGTCTAATCCGGCATTTTTAGCTAATTCACCATTCGGTTTGATGCCGATAGCTAGAATAATGATGTCACTTTCAATGACTGTTCCATCACTTAAAACTACATCAGTAGCAAAATCATTCACCTTATTGGGTTGGAAAGATTTTACTCCGTTGCTCAGGTGAAGTTTAACTGATTTTCTAATCATGTGGTTATGAAGAATTTGAGCCATATCAAAATCTACTGGAGCCATGACTTGGTCTGCCATCTCAGCTATTGCTACAGAAAGTCCCAACTCATGTAAGTTTTCAGCCATTTCTATTCCTATAAAACCGCCGCCAATAACTGTAGCAGTTTCTAAATCATGTTCTTCAACATATGCTTTTATCTTATCAACATCTGGAATATTCCATAATGTGAAAATATTTGGTCGATTAATTCCTTCGATTGGTGGTTTTAATGGTGATGATCCAGGTGATAACACAAGATCGTCATATGACTCAGTATATATTTCATCCGTATCAACCTTACGAACTTCTATTGTTTTCTTATCTTTATCTATTGACATAACCTCTTGTTTGACTCTTACATCAATATTAAATCTTGCTTTCATTGCTTCTGGTGTTTGTATTAGTAACTCTTCTCTATTTTCAATAGCCCCACCAATATAGTAAGGTAATCCACAGTTGGCAAAAGAAATGTATTCTCCTCTTTCAAACATTACGATTTCAGCTTGTTCATCCATTCGGCGAAGTCTTGCTGCGGTTGATGCACCACCTGCGACTCCTCCAACGATCAATACTTTATTAGACATGTTATTCTCCTTTATAATCAAATTGTTTAAATATTGTCAATCTTTATTGTATTTGCATATTCCAATATTACAATATAGTTGCTTATATGTCAAGTTCTTTATCTCTATTTTTTATTTAGAACAATCTCCTAATATTTTTATCATATGCTATCTAATCCAATATTTCAAGTAAAATCCGAAAATAACTTAGTTTTTGCACTTTAAACCCAAGAAGAGTGGCGAAACCATGTTTTTTGTGCGTTATCCTCTTGAAAAAGTCTGAGGTAAAGACTAAAGACTAAATGCTCTCTCGGCTTATGTCGCCATAAGGATAGATTCTCTGGTACTACAACGTAGATTTCTTCGGCTTATGTCGCCATAAGGATAGATTCTCTGGTACTACAACGTAGGTCGCTCATCCCAGACCAATTTTCTAGTGAGCCACGAAACGCAGCAAACGCGTCTCGGCCTCGTAAGAAAATTTGGCCCGTGATTCAAAGTCCTACGTGGCAGTACCAGAGAACTATCCGCTACATTGCCATATGCCTCAGCTTAGGGATTAAAGAACAAAGCAAAGGACAGAACGATGGTGACTCAAACAACCAAGTTAATTCTTAAAGCTTCATGTCAGGTTGCACTAAGATTTATTGCAACTCAAACAACAAGTCTTTTCCCTAACCCAGAGTTTATGCCGCTTATCCAGGATAGGATACAAGACCTACCTAATGAGACTTTGAATCACTGGTTAGATTTCCTTACGGGGTCTGAGTGCGTTTGCTGCACTCAGTAGCCCACTAGGAAATTAACCTGGGATGAGCGGCTGCTTGAGGTAGGTTCTTGTATCGCTATCCCGATGGCGACATGAGCGACCAGTTCGTTCTTTAAATCCCTAAGCTGCGGGGTCTAAGTGATGGTGCACCAAAATCTATTGCAACAAAAAAAGGTTAATGCACAACAACCTAGCGCATCAACCTTATTTACTATTTAAATATCTATCTTCTATTGTCTTCCATCATAACCATAGTTGCGAATTAAAAAGTCATTATTTCTCCAACTTTCTTTAACTTTGACCCACAGTTCAAGATGCACGCGACTACCTAGCAGTCCTTGAATATCTTGTCTTGATTTAATTCCTATATTCTTAATCATGCTTCCTTGTTTACCAAGAATAATTGGTTTATGTGCTTTTCTCTCACATATGATTGTTGCTTTCACATCAATTATATCACTATCTTCTCTCTGTTCGAACAATTCAATAACAACTGCAATTCCATGCGGCACTTCTTCTTTAAGCAGGAATAATGTTTTTTCACGAATAAGCTCAGCTATTAACTGCTTCTCTGGTTGATCTGAAATCATACCATCCGGGAAAAACTGTGGTCCCTCAGTTAAGTGTTTGCGAATAGCTCCAAGAAGTAAATCCGTACTTTCACCCTTAAGTGCTGATATAGGAATAATATCTTCAAAATCATATAACTTACGGAAAGCATCAATTACTGGAAGTATTTCAGGCTTTGTAATTGTATCGATTTTATTTATTACTAAAGTTACCGGTGTGGTTACATGTTCAAGTTGCTCGATTATATAACGGTCACCAGCTCCGACATATTTGTCTGGTTCAACAAGAAATAATACGTTATCTACTTCAGAAAATGTGGATAATGCCGTTTTATTCATGAATTCACCTAATTTGTGTTTTGGTCTATGTATACCGGGTGTGTCGATAAAAATAATCTGTTCTTCTTCTGTAGTAAGAATTGTTTGAATTCTATTTCGAGTTGTTTGTGGCTTGTTAGACATAATGGCTACTTTTCGACCAATAATATGATTCATTAATGTTGATTTACCTACATTAGGTCTACCTATAATTGTTACAAATCCTGATTTAAACATTGAACCTCCTGTGTAAGACTTTGCTTACTTATTAAGTATTTACATGTAGCATTATTTCATTCACAATTTATTCACTTGCCCTCACATTACTAGAATGCTACAATTAGAGCATCTTACTAAGGGGGATTTTATGAAAAAAACGAAAATCAAGCATAATAATAAACAAAAACAACCTACTAAAAACAAGCATAACAAAGGTTTTCAACTTACTTATATTAAATATTTAGTTCCATTACTATTTTCTATTATCGTACTTCTATTAATTGTTTCCCTTGTTATAACCTTGTTATTTGCTAAACAAGCTGAACAAGTTTCAAAAACTAATGAAGATATGCATTCTATAGTATACCACATTCAACTCACCCGTCAAGCGTCAAAAGATTTTGTCATCACCGCCGATCAAGAATATGTTGATGTCGCCATTAAATCTCTTCGTGATATCCAAGATATTGCGCAAAGAACTGTTGAAGAATCTAACATTGAAGAATTATCAATACTAGCAGCTTCCATTGAAAGTAGCTCTTATGCATATGTAACAAAAGTATCCTTTATTAAAACGCTTTCTTCAAAGGATGCACGTTTGGATCATATCAATAATGTACTCGTCCCTTATGGGAACGAAATTGAACAAATGACATTAGAAGCGCTTGAGACAACAAAGCAATTTCAAGCAGATGTTGTAGCCCGAAACAACCTTACGGCTATTATAACTTCACTCAGTGTCATAACCATTAGTTTAATAATCATTATATTTTTGGTTCGCACATTGAACAAGAATACGACCACTTTAGCAAACGGTCTTTCTCATGCTTCTACGAATAACGACTTAACTACCACAATTCAAATCAAATCAAATAATGAGTTTAAAGATATAGCTACATACATTAATGAGTTTATAAATAATCTACGACAGATCATTCAAACAGCTAATGTATCAGTTGAAGAATTATCCTACTCCTCTCAAATCATAGATAAACAACTGGCAAGTTTAAATGACAATATTACTGACGTTTCCTCTACTCTTATTCAGATATCTGCTGGAATGGAAGAGACAAGTTCAAGCGCTGAGGAAATCACAGCTACTACTCAAGAGATTACATCCTCTATTAGTATTATTAGTACTGATATTGAAGAAGGCCATACTCTTGCAAATGAAATCAATTCAAGAGCTATCCGATTAGGCGAAGAAACTAGTGTGAAGATTGATAAAGCAACAGGCATTTATGAATCAACGAAAATTAAGCTAGATAAAACCGTTGAAAAGTCGAAAGAAGTCGAAAAAATCAGTATGTTAACTCAAACAATATTAGATATAGCAGATCAAACAAATCTGCTTGCCTTAAATGCTGCCATAGAAGCAGCAAGAGCTGGTGAGTATGGTAAAGGTTTTGCTGTTGTTGCTGATGAAATTCGTAAATTAGCAGAAACCTCACAAATATCTGCTTCTGAGATTCAAGTTGTATCCGGTTCAATCGTTGAAACTGTTGGAAATATGGCTCTTGAGATAAATGAAATTATGAATTTCTTAGAAACCGAAGTCATGAAAGACTACCGCGATATGTTAGATTTGAGCAAACAATATCATAATGATGCTGATAGCTTTAAAAGTCGATTAGGTAATATTTATGAATCCATCCACCATGTAGCCAGATCGACGGATGAAGTTGCTCAGGCCATTAGTGAGATAGCTACAACAATTGCTGAATCTACCGAAGGTATCACCAATATATCTTATAAAGCCAACATGGTTGCTAAAGAAGCCAAGGTAATTCATCAATCAAAAGAAAAGAGCAATGAACAAACTTCTGTTTTACATGATGAGATACGTCGTTTCAAAGTTTAACATTATAAATGTTTAATATTAAAGACACCGACCCCAAATTGATATGCTCCCCTTGCAGCAGACAGTTTAATAATAAAACTGTTTACTCCAAGGAGGAGCAGTCCATAATAGGGTCGGTGTCTTTATTTAACAAAATATCTTATCATGCCAAATTCTCTTTATCCAAATCTGGTTTCTCAGGATATATCTTAATGTCAGCAAGTTTCTTGTCTAAATTACTAAAAGCCACACTTAACATGAGTTTAAGTCTATTCAGTTGATTAACTTCACTTGCTCCCGGATCATAATCTATTGCTGCAATGTTAGCCCTTGGATATTCCGCTTTTATCGGTTTTATCATTGACTTTCCAACAACGTGATTAGGTAAACATGCAAACGGCTGAACACATACGATATTCTCAATACCATGTTCGACTAGTTCTACCATTTCGCCAGTTAAGAACCATCCTTCTCCGGTTTGATTACCAAGAGATATTAACTTCGATGCCAACTTTGCCTTTTCTTCAATACGCGTTGGTGCAGTGAAATGTTCACTATTATTTAATGCCTTTTTCATTGGTTTACGTACCCATTCAATGAGCTCTATTGCTATTTTGTTGTTTCTCCACTGTTTCCAAGATGCATTAAGTCTTTCGTATTTAAACTTAGATGTATATGCTGTATATAAGAAGAAGTCCATTAAGTCAGGTACGCTTACTTCTGCACCTTCATTCTCTAAAACCCAAGCAAGTTGATTATTACCCGATGGATGATATTTAACTAAAATCTCACCTACAATACCAACTTTAGGTTTTATTTCGTCTCTAATTGCAATGTGATCAAATGCAGATACTATTTCATTGATTAATCTCTTATACTCTTTAACATTTCCTGTATCAAGGACTTTAAAGGCTTTGATTTTATAGTCTTCATATAACATGGCAGTAACTCCCGAAACTGCCTCATATGGTCGCATACGCTGTGTGACACGCATAAACAAGTCTCCAAACACCGTCGCCATCAAGGCGATTTTAGCAAATTTAATATTAATCTCTAATCCAGGGTTGTTTTCAAGCCCCAGAGCATTCAAGGATACAACTGGAACCGTTGTAATATTAGCATCTGTCAATGCTTTTCGAATAAAGCCAATATAATTGGATGCTCGACAACCGCCACCCGTTTGTGTAATAAAGATTGAAGTATTATTAAGGTCGTATTCACCCGATTGTAGAGCGGCAACAATCTGTCCTGTTACGAGTATTGATGGATAACAGGCGTCATTATTGACATATTTAAGTCCTGTATCGACGGCCTTATGGTCAACATCCGGCAGAACAACAACATTATAGCCTAAGCTATTAAGACCCGCTTGATAAAACTCAAAATGCATCGGTGACATTTGAGGTGCTATAATCGTATGATTCAAACGATGCTCTTTAGTGAACCGCTTATTATTTAAAACTCGTTCATGTTTTTGG
>Ga0314774_1000147_pt1 | contig 62220 bp, 58 predicted proteins | sample MetaGCBIA2018_FD_204515 | JGI IMG/M metagenome (GOLD analysis project Ga0314774, IMG submission 204515) | Cryopeg brine microbial communities from Beaufort Sea near Barrow, Alaska, United States - CBIA 2018 | ecosystem: Environmental > Aquatic > Marine > Coastal | place: USA: Alaska | collected... | reverse complement strand
TATTTTATTGTAATTTGCTTTAAAGTTGTTCATATATTTAATTGTTTGTTATTCAACTAAATATACGCTTTTTCAAAGCAATGGACAACTTTATTCTATCGATTTATTAATGCACAACGAGTATATTACTACTTTAATTTTATAATTAAATGAAGGGGGTTTTCGCTATTGGCAAAAGTTAAAAATTAAGAACTCAAATAAATTCAGGGCTCGTTTAACTGCGTATTTTTAGCAAAAGCTATTGCATTTCAACAATAAATTTCTTAATCATGAAAAACCCATTTATACTTTTGTTTTTATCGGCAGTTTTATTGTTAAGTTGCAGCAGCACAAGCGGAACTGTTAAAGGAACCGTATGTTATCCTTCGGATTATATTCCGGCAATGACCGTTTATCTAAAAAATAAAAAGACTGATAAGATTTATTCTTTAGAGCTTCAGGAAAATCAGAAGGCTTTTAAATTTAAAAAAATACCGGAAGGAAATTATATCGCATTTGCTTACACAATTCAGGAAGTTTCAACCGACCTTAACAATAAAACATCAATTGCAAGCGGCGGCTACACCCACGCAGTTCCTTGCGGACTGACCGTTGATTGCAAAGACCATTCTTTACTTATTTTTAAAGTTCAAAACGGCAAAACCACAAAAAACATTCAAATTTGTGATTGGTTCGGTGCTATTATGCAAGGGAATTAGATAATGAGTAGATGCGTTAATTAGCCATTGGGCCAATTGCGGATTATGAACTTTGAATTCTAAAACACAAAAAACAATTAAACTGCTTAAAAAGTTTTCAGTCTTCGGTTGCTGTAAACAGTTTTTACGATTTACGTTTAAACAATTCACAGTTAAACGATTACACAATTCATCGATTCAACAAAAAAATGTGTGAATTATACAACTTTTGTCTAAAGTTATGTAACAAAAATGTGTTTTAAAGTGCGCAACTTTGTATATCCTCTTTTAAAGAGCGCATAAATTATTTAAAACACAAATAATATGAAAGCATTAAAATATATAATACTCGGAATAGGATTAATTTTTGCCAGCGAAGCCCAGTCGCAAATTTCGGTAAATTTAAACATTGGCACACCTCCACTTTGGGGACCTTCAGGTTATTCAAATGTGAGATATTATTATTTGCCAGATGTTGAAGCCTATTATGACGTTCAATCGCAAAGGTTTATTTATTACTCGGGAAACACCTGGGTTCACAGAAAATATCTTCCAAATCAATATAGAAATTATGACTTATATAATGGCTATAAAGTAGTAATGACCGATTATCGCGGAAACACTCCTTACACTCATTACAAAGAGCATAAAAGAAAATATGCCAAAGGATACCATGGTGAGCATCAAAACACAAACGGCCACAGACCAGGAAACGGAAACTATAAATCTAAAGGCAAGTCCAACGGTAAACATAAAGATAAAAAACATTAGGCTTGGCATAAAATACGATCACCCCAAAGCATTATTTACAATTTTGATGATTTTTTTAACTTTTTGATTCATTGTAATATTTAGAGATGACGGCGTTCATTTGAATGAAAATCCCGAAACAATAAACGCCAACGTCTCTTGATAAAAAAAGAATTGGGGTTGTTATATAGCAACTATTATAGAACAGGTAAAGATCTACCCGTTTTAAGTATGTTAAAAACTTGATGAACCAAATAATTCAGGGCAAATATTTTTTGGTTTTTAAGAAATATTTAAGCCCAATATCTTTTTATGTTTGGTAAAAAAGCATCACTATGAAGTCTTTAGCGTATCTTGCAAAAAAAATCTGAAATTTGAAACTATACATTAAATACATGGTAAGCAACCGTTGTAAAATGGCTGTGAAAGACGCTCTAAGAAAGCTTAAACTTCATTTTGTTGTGGTTGATCTGGGCGAAGTGGATATCATGGAAGACATCACTGAGGAGCAGCGAGCCCAGCTAAAATTGGAATTATTCAACTCCGGGTTGGAATTGATGGATGACAAAAGGGCGATGCTGATTGAAAAAATAAAAAATGTGATTATTGATATGGTTCATTATTCGGAAGAAGACATCAAAATAAATTTTTCCGATTTTTTAAGTGAAAAATTAAATCATGATTACACCTATCTGGCAAATTTATTTTCAGAAGTACAGGGAACCACCATTGAGCAATTTATAATCGTCCATAAAATTGAACGCATCAAAGAATTGATTATTTATGGGGAATTAAACATTACAGAAATTGCATGGAAAATGAACTACAGCAGTGTGGCACATTTATCCAACCAATTTAAAAAAGTTACCGGCCTCTCCCCTTCCCATTTTAAACAAATGAAAGTTAAAAGAAGAAGTCCGATTGAAGAAATCGGAAACAAACTTGACAAACAATAAGCTGTTCTAAGAAAAATAAAAATTACCCACTTTTATAAAAGTATCAGAAAATAAATGGAAGCACATACAATCAAAAACACAGTTTACACCAGAAGCTTAATAGAAGCTAGCTTAGATCCATTTATTACCATTAGCTTGGAAGGAAAGATCGTCGACGTAAACGAGGCCTCCATAAAAGCAACTGGTATCCCAAGAAAAAAACTTATAAACACCAACTTCTCCGATTATTTTACGGAACCCCAAAAAGCCCAGGCTAGTTATCTTCAAGTTTTTGAAAAAGGTTTTGTGATAGATTATCCGCTAACGATAAAAAATAAGAACGGAAATCTAATGGATGTTTTGTACAATGCTTCCGTTAACAAAGATGAGAAAGGAAATGTAATTGGAGTTTTTGCGACAGCCAGGAATATTACAGAGCTAAAAAAATCTTCACAATATGCCCGCAGTTTGATTGAAGCAAGCATAGATCCATTTATTACCATTAGCCTGGAAGGAAAGATTACAGACGTTAACGAGGCCTCCATAAAAGTTACCGGTATTGAAAGAAAAAAAATTATAAACACCAACTTCTCTGATTATTTTACAGATCCAAAAAAAGCCGAGGAAGGTTATCTTCAAATTTTTGAAAAAGGTTTTGTAGTAGATTATCCGCTAACCTTAAGGCATAAAAAAGGGAGCTTAACTGATGTATCCTTCAATGCTTCCGTTTATAGGGATCACGAAGGTAATGTTCTTGGTGCTTTTGCCGCTGCCAGAGATGTTACTGTTCAAAATTGGGCAAAAGATTTAAGAAAAGCCAACAAAGAACTGGCTTTTCAAAACGATGAAAAAGGAAAAAGGGCAGAAGAGTTGGCCATTGCCAATAAAGAACTGGCTTTTCAAAATGATGAAAAAGAAAAAAGGGCAGAAGAGTTGGCCATTGCCAATAAAGAACTGGCTTTTCAAAATGATGAAAAAGAAAAAAGGGCAGATGAATTGGCCATTGCCAATAAAGAACTGGCTTTTCAAAATGATGAAAAAGAAAAAAGGGCAGATGAGTTAATCATTGCCAACGAAGAACTGGCTTTTCAAAACGATGAAAAAGAAAAAAGGGCAGATGAATTGGTCATAGCCAATAAGGAACTTGCTTTTCAAAACGATGAAAAAGAAAAAAGGGCAGATGAATTGGTCATAGCCAATAAGGAACTTGCTTTTCAAAACGATGAAAAAGAAAAAAGGGCTGCTGAATTGGTAATTGCCAATGAAGAACTGGCCTTTCAAAATGAAGTAAAAGAAAAAAGAGCAGCTGAATTGGTGATTGCCAATGCAGAACTGGCTTTTCAAAACGATGAAAAAGAAAAAAGGGCAGCGGAGTTGGTTATTGCCAACGAAGAACTGGCCTTTCAAAACGATGAGAAGGAAAAACGGTCAGCAGAACTCATTATTGCCAACGAAGAGCTTGCCTTTCAAAACAATGAAAAAGAAAAACGAGCGGCCGAATTGGTGATTGCCAACGGAGAACTTGCTTATCAAAATGAGGTAAAAGAAAAACGTGCAGCTGAATTGGTCATTGCCAATGAAGAACTTGCTTTCCAAAATATAGAGAAAGAAAAACGTGCAGCTGAGTTGGTCATTGCTAACGAAGAACTTGTATTTCAAACAAAAGTAAAAGAAAAAAGAGCCGCTGAGTTGGTCCATGCCAATGAAGAGCTTGCATTACAAAACATTGAGGCGATAAAACAGGCAAACGCAAATAAAGAACTTGTAGCTTCAAACATAGATATAAAATTAGATTCTCAATATTCTTTAAGTCTTATTGAAGCGAGTCTTGACCCTTTAGTTACCATTAGCCCGGCAGGTAAGATTACAGATATGAATGAGGCATTAACAATCATTACAGGGTTTACTCGGGAAGAATTGACAGATACTGATTTTTTGGATTATTTTACCGAACCTCAAAAAGCGCGAGATGTTTACCAAGAAGTGTACGCAAATAGTTCTGTGACCAATTCTCCACTTACGCTTCGCCATAAAAGCGGCAAGCTTATCGATGTGTTGTTTAACGGATCGGTTTATAAAGATGATGATGGAAGTGTTGATGGCGTTGTTATTGTTGCCAGAGATGTTACTGAGCAAAAAAGGATTACCAAAGAACTGAACGAGGCCATGATATTTGCAGAGATGGCAACTTCCATTGCTGAAGAGGCAAAAATTAAGGCTGAAAAAGCCACCAAAATTGCTGAAAATGCCATGAAATCCAAACAGCAATTTTTATCGAATATGAGCCATGAAATTCGCACTCCAATGAATGCGATTATTGGCTTTACAAAAGTGGTGTTAAAAACAGAACTGACTGCAAAACAAAAAGAATATTTAAAGGCCATAAAAATAAGTGGTGACGCATTAATTGTGCTCATTAACGACATACTCGATCTTGCAAAAGTGGATGCCGGAAAAATGACATTTGAGCAAATACCATTCAAAATGTCTGTATCTATATCAGCAATGCTTCATTTATTCGAAACCAAAATTAAGGAAAAAAATTTAAAACTGGTCAAAGAATACGACCATAAAATACCTAATGTATTGGTTGGCGACCCGGTGCGATTACATCAAATTATCATGAATTTAATAAGTAATGCCGTAAAGTTTACCTCAAAAGGAAAAATTGTGATGGGTGTCAAATTGCTTTCAGAAGATGATCAAAAAGTAACGATTGAATTTTCAGTTTCAGATACCGGAATTGGGATAACCGAAGACAAAATAGACAGGATTTTTGAAAATTTTCAACAAGCATCAAGTGGAACATCGCGTTTGTATGGAGGAACCGGATTGGGATTGGCGATTGTTAAACAATTAATAGAAACACAAGACGGAAGTATTCAGGTAACAAGTAAAGTTAATGAAGGCTCAAATTTCATTTTTACTTTAAGTTTTCTTAAAACAACAGAAGAAGCTGAATTAGAAACGGAACTCATGGAATTGGATGAAGAATTAATCAACATAAAAATATTGGTGGTTGAAGATATCGCCCTCAATCAATTATTAATGAAGACCTTATTGGATGATTTCGGATTTGAATGTGATATTGCCGGCAACGGAATAATAGCCATCGAAAAAATGCAAACCAAAGCGTACGACCTTATTTTGATGGACTTACAGATGCCCGAAATGAATGGGTTTGAAGCTACAGAACACATTAGGAACAAAATGAAATCAAAGGTTCCAATTATAGCTTTAACTGCAGACGTCACCACCGTTGATTTGGCCAAATGCAAAGCTGTAGGTATGGATGATTATATAGCAAAGCCTGTTGATGAAAAGTTATTGTACAGTAAAATGGCAGGATATTTGAAAAAGAACCAAGTTACAGAAAAACCTAAGGCGAAGGAATTGGCCAAACCTATAAAAATAAAATACACCAACTTAAATTATTTGAAGGAACGAACGAAATCCAACCAGCTATTAATGATGGAAATGATTTCGCTTTATCTCGAACAAACACCACCATTAATTGGTGCAATGAAACAAAGCTTTTTTGATAAAGACTGGAAATCGTTGCATGCCGCCGTGCATAAAATGATCCCTTCGTTTTCAATTATGGGAATTGATAAAGATTATGAAAACATGGCAAAAAAAGTTCAGGAATTTGCCTACTCACAAAAACAAACCGATAACATATCAGAAATGGTAATGAAACTTGAAGAAGTTTGTTTGCAGGCTTGTGATGAATTAAAAATAGAATTTAATACAATTAAAAACAATACAAATGAATAACGGAAATAAAATAAAAATTTTTCTGGTAGATGATGATGCGGTAACTCTAAAATTATTAGAAATTGAATTCCTTCAACATGGAGATTTTGATATTGAAACTTACCCAACGGGTGAACTGTGCCTAGAAAATTTATCAAATAACCCAGATGTCATAATATTGGATTATTATCTGGATGACATCAACAAAAAAGCGATGAATGGAATAGAGACATTAGACAAAATAAAAGCTGCAAATGCAAATATTCCAGTGATAATGCTATCTTCTCAGGACAAAATTGACATTGCCATAAGCTGTATGCATCACGGTGCCATTGATTATGTGGTAAAAAGCGAAACAGCATTTATGCGTCTTCAAAAAATTATTACTGCCATTTTCGAATTCAAAAAAATTGAAAAACAATTGAACTGGTATATGGAAAGAATGTAATGCCAATAATTACATCCTGAACTAAAAACCAACAAAAAATTAAAGCCCGTTTCAAAAAGAGACGGGCTTCTTAATTTAGACTTCTAACCTTCTGAAATTCAATTGCTCTTCAAAAAAATATTTTAGTAATTAAGATTAATTATTTTATAAAAAACATCATTAAAAACTTAAAATTTTGTAATTTAGTATAAGGGAATTGAAAAAAGACATGTTTTTTGCAAAACAATTTATGATAATAAAAAAAGGTTCATTCCTAAAATTTAAACATTTCTTCCTATTGTAGAATTATTTAAATTGACAACGATGCAACAAATAGCTGTAACCAGAAAAAAAACTCGATTTACTCCAGATTCTTCAAGGGTAATCGCACGTTTTTTGTGCTTAAGCGATAAAAGATCGGCAGATATCATCAAATTGGTATTGGCAATGTCAGAGCATGAAGTTAATTTAGCCTTGATTCAGTTGCTTAGAGGATTTTCCCAGCGTCATAGAAGTATTTCCAGAATATTTAGTAAACATTTTGAAAAACTGGTTCCCTTATTAAAAAAAATTAAAGTTAATATTAATTCGCTCAGTGAGTCTCAAAAAACGCTGATAGGGTCTTATTTCACAATGGAATATTCCATTGAATCAGCGGCCCTTTTTAATCCCTCCATTGTAGAACATCCTGATCAGTCACAATTAAGACTGGGTGATAAAAGAGTAATTCTTAGTTTTCGAGCTACCGGTGAAGGGCATGTCTCTTCCATTGTTTTTCGCACAGGAATTCTTGATAAAGATAACGACATTAACATGGAACCCAGTGGTAAAATGCTTGCTGAAGCAGATAAAATTATATATAATATTTACAAAAAAAATGATTTTGAGAAAAGACTGGTCGAAATTCAAGAGCATTTAAACATTATTTCTCCTGCGATATCAGTTAATCTTGCTGAATTGCAAGACCCCAAAATTGTTATTCCTTCCGTTATTTTAGGGATTCATGATCAAAAACGTTTCCATGGGAAAATTATTTCTCCTGATTTTATCTTTGATAAATTAGGTAAAGAATTTACTTATACAGAATTGAAGAAGAACCTTGAACTGGCTATTGAGAATCCTGCGATTACAGCAGATCAGATAAAGCTAATTAACCTAATGTTGTTGTTAGCTTCATCAAACTATGAGATTAATTTTTCAATTGATTCGGCTATTTCAGAAAGGGTTATTTTTCCTATCACAATAAGCGAAGAAGGAGGTATTGAAGATGCCCGTTTTGTCAAATTTACCGATGATGATGGAGAGGTGACCTATTATGCAACTTATACCGCATACGACAGAATGGACACGCTGCCTAAATTAATGAGCACAAAAGACTTTTATAATTTCAAGATTTTATCACTAAATGGAGAGGTTGCCAAAAATAAGGGAATGGCACTATTTCCGAGAAAAATTAATGGAAAGTATGCTATGTTATGCAGGATAGATGGTTTCAATAATTATTTAGCCTATTCGGATAATCTCAATATCTGGAACGAAGCTAAAATAATACAGAAACCAAAATTCCCATGGGAATTTGTGCAAATAGGAAATGCAGGTTCCCCTATTGAAACCGAAGATGGTTGGCTGGTTATTACGCATTCCGTTGGCCCTATGAGGGAATATTCTTTGGGTGCTTCACTGTATGACCTTAAGAATCCCGAAATAGAAATAGGAAGGCTGAATAAACCATTGATGGTGCCTAGTGAGATAGAGAGAGAAGGTTATGTACCCAATGTAATTTATTCTTGCGGTTCTATAATTCATAACAATAATTTAGTTATTCCTTACGCTATGTCAGATCTTTCCTCTTCTTTCGCCACAGTGAATCTTAGGGAGCTTCTGAATATCTTGAAAGACAATAGTAAAGAAACAGCAAACGGAAACAATAAATAGAATACGCAATAAAGTATCAACAAAATTAACAGGGGAAAACATCCATTTTTAAATGAGACTTTCATTTAATGAAGAAGCAATAAAGCATATCCAGCCTGATAAAATTCATATCATACAATTGCCGATTTCTTTCGTTATAAACCTCTCTGTCATAAATCTTCTTTCATAAAATCAGAAATCACCCCCATAAACAATATGTGAATGATGTAACTCTTCACATGAATTGTGTAACACTTTTATGCGGTAATAATTTAACCTTTGCATACAGTAATTATTTTAATTAATATTAAAAACATAGCATATGAGTTCAGGAAAAGTAGTATTAGGTTTATTAACAGGAATAGCCACAGGTGCCATTGCGGGTCTTTTATTTGCTCCGGATAAAGGTTCGGGTACAAGAAAAAAAATCACAAAAAAGAGCAAAAAATATGAAAAAAAACTGGAAAAGAAATTCAATAAAAATATGGACATTGCCAACAAAAAATTTGACAAGCTAAAAGGTGAAATTTCTGATTTTAGTGAACAAAAAATGTCAAAGGCAGAAGCCGATAAAAAATAGGTAGAACCAGTGCAAAGCTGATTTTATTCAATGAAATTTATATTTGAAAAACGCCCTGTCGGATTTTGTTAAATAGTGAAGTAATAAAGTACCCTAAATTTATTCTGCCACAATTGAGTTGTCCTGACAGGTTTTTTCATTTTAACCATCATATTACCTGGTAAAAAACCAAAACGCAGTATATAAATATATAAAATCAACAAACACTTTCCAACATCAAAAAGATTTCTTGTCAATATAAATGCCGCTCATCCCAATTCCGTTTCAAAAAATAAAGCCAAAATAATACACAGCATTAAGAAATATGGTTTGAAATTGGAATACAATAAATATACACAATGTGTGAATCATATAACTTATTCATAAAATTATGTAACATACCGCTGGCAGAAACTGCCCATCTTTACACCGTAGTTTAAGCAGTGATTATTTGCATAAAATACAAACAAAAAATAGTGGAGACCAGAACCCACTTTAAAAACGGATTGCTTGGTTATACAAATCTGACAACTGTCAGGTTGATTGGAAAGGGCAATAAAAAGCAAGAAATAAATTTAAAATTTAAAAAGATGAAAAAATTAATTTTATCCGCTATTATGCTAATTGGATTAGCATTTACCACACAAGCTCAGGAAATCTCTAAAAACGCATTAGGTTTACGTTTAGGAGACAGTGGTGGTTTCGGAACTGAAATCACTTACCAAAGAGCTTTGGGGAGCAACAACAGACTTGAACTTGATTTAGGTTGGAGAAACAGAAAAGATTTCAATAATAACGGTTATGATGCTAGTGCTATCAAGTTTACTGCTTTATACCAATGGGTAATGAACATCGATGGTGGTTTCAACTGGTATGTTGGTGTAGGTGGTGGATTAGGTTCTTATGGTTATGATGATAACAATAATGATCATTATAACGATACATTTGCATTTGCTGCAGGTGACATAGGAATTGAGTATAATTTTGATATTCCATTGTTAATCTCTTTAGATTTTAGACCTGAATTTGGTGGGAATGGTTATTACAATAACAATTATGGTTCTGATATTGCTTTAGGAGTTAAATTTCAATTCTAATAGCTAACAGTTAAATAATCAACAAAAGCAATGGTTATTTAGACTGAAGAACAGTTTAAATAACCATTGTTTTTTTTACCAACAAATCTTAAAAATTAATAAAATGAACTTAAAAAGAATCTTTGGGGCATTGCTTACCGCCCTCGGAATTGGAGGTCTTATTTATACTGCCATTTTATTTGTAAATAGTTCCAATAGCAATTACGCCATTAAAACACTGGTTGTTTTTGGCATACTCGGTATTGTGTTTTTTACCGCCGGCATTGGCCTGATACGCACAACAAAAGACGAATCATAAATTGAATTTATGCACAATAAGCTTATGTTAACCATACATCAGCTATAAGAATTGATAAAAAAAAATCACCCATTAATATTATTTATTCATAAATTTAAGTCTAAAAAAAACACACCTCATCAACTAATTAAAATATTTAATCATGAAAACAAAAACTTTAGGAATTGTAGTTGCCGTAATAGGAATACTTATGGTTGTTTATACAGGGTTCAGTTATATGACCACAGAAAAAGTAATTGACTTCGGTCCAATGGAAATGAGTATGGAAGAAAGTCATCCAGTGCAATGGTCACCAATTGTTGGTGTAATATTGCTGGTTGGAGGAATTGTAATTGTTGCTATGGACAGGAAAAAGTAGCAAGTTTAAATACCTGAAAATAATTCCCCCTCTATTTTACAGGTTATATAGCACAATGCATTTTTTATATTTAAAAAAAGCATAAATTTTAAAAAGTTATGCTTTTTCATTTAGTAAAAGTTCAATCAATTTTTATTTTACCTTAAATAACTATCCCTCATAAAACTAAAGATTTTTTTTTGCAACAAAAATTCAAAAACGTGTGAATTGTGTAACTATTTAAAAAAATTGTGTAACCCATCTCGAATTTAATGTAATCATCTTTGCTTCATCAATAACTGAGACAATTAAGCCACAGTTTAAAAATCATCATAATGAGACTAAATAATATAACCCCGATAGCAGCAATGCTATTATTCGTATTAATTGGATTTGGAAGTTGTACAAATGATCAAGATTCAACTTTAACTGCTGAAGTAGCTGCAGCTAATGACGCTGCCGTTTTAGGAATGGAAAAATCATTTGAACAATCATCAAAAGGCAATGAATTAAAAACAGTAAACCTGGGAGTTGCAGGTGACTTTGTGATTCTTTCAAAAACAGGAATTACAAGTGTTTATAAATCTTCTATTTTAGGAGATATTGGAACAAGCCCAATCACCGGTGCAGCTATGGTAGTGGATTGTACGGAAGTAACAGGTTCCGTATTTTCAGTTGATGCTGCAGGTCCTGCCTGTATAACTACAAGTGCCACTATGCTAACTTCAGCTATTGGAGATATGCAAACGGCATACACTGACGCAGCAGGAAGATCTAATCCGGATTACTTGAATTTAGGCGCTGGAACTATTGGCGGAAAAACACTTTTACCCGGCCTTTATAAATGGTCAAGTTCAGTGAATATCCCAACAGATATCACCATTTCCGGTAGCCCAACAGACATCTTTATTTTCCAGGTTGCAGGTACTCTAAAAATGAGTTCTTCAGTAAGAGTAACTTTAGAAGGTGGTGCTCAGGCTAAAAATATTTTCTGGGTAGTGTCTGATGTTGTTACTTTTGGAACAACAAGTCATTTTGAAGGAAACGTTTTAGCCCAAACAGGTATCAATATGCAAACAGGTGCTTCTATGAATGGAAGAATGTTGGCCCAAACAGCTGTAACTTTACAAATGAATACTGTTAACAAACCAGAATAAATAATACAATCAAAACCCCTCTTTAAAAGGCTGTCTGAAAAGACAGCCTTTTTTTATTAAGTTAATTTAATTTCTTAAATGTGTGAATCTTGCAACATCTATAAATAGTTATGTAACCCAGTCCGAATTTATGGAACTTACCTTTGCCCAGTGATAATTTTATCACAAAAATTAATCCCATTAAATTATGAAATTATTAAAAAATCTATTATCAGCATCTGCATTGGCAGCTGTTATTTTAATGACAAGTTGTTCAAGTGATGACGACACTAACAATACTTCAAGCCCTGCTGCAGTTGAACTTGGAACTTCAGGCAATTACGTTATTTTGGCTAAAACATCAATAGCCAATACGCCTACTTCCGCTATTGAAGGCGATTTGGGTATTAGTCCAGCCGCTGAATCTTTTGCAACTGGTTTTTCTTTAACAGATGCTACCGGTTATGCAACATCGCCACAAATTAACGGACGAATGTATGCAGCAGATATGGTTTCCCCAACGTCAAGCAATCTTACCTTAGCCGTTGAAAATATGATTACTGCCTATGATGATGCAGCCGGACGCCCTTCACCTGATTTTATTGAAGTGGGTACAGGAAACATAGGCGGAAAAACCCTTGTGCCAGGATTGTACAAATGGACAAGTTCTGTTACATTACCAACCGATGTTACCATTTCAGGTGGCCCGGATGATGTATGGATTTTCCAAATTGCAGGAAATTTGACCACAAGCACTGGTGTAAAAATTAAACTTGAAGGAGGTGCCCAGGCTAAAAATATTTTTTGGCAGGTGGCCGGTTATGGAATATTAGGAACAGCCTCTCATTTTGAAGGAATTGTTATGTCTAAGACAGGAATTACTTTTCAAACAGGTGCAACTATGAATGGAAGAGCTTTGGCACAAACTGCCGTAATTCTTGATGCCAATACGGTTACACAACCATACTAAATTAAAATACGCAACCAAAAAAGGCAGTCTTTTCAGACTGCCTTTTTTTTGTACTACTTTTCGTCTCCGTAAAATTTATCAAGGAAAAGGAACGCTTGGGATGCTGATACAGGATTCCACTATGGCCGAAAGTCTTAGCAAAACCATGGGCAACCTGCAAAAAAGCAGTAAAGGATTGAATGAAAATATGAAAGCTGCCAATAGTAATTTCCTTTTAAGAGGCTATTTCAGGAAAAAAGAAAAAGCGGCTGAGAAAAAAAGGAAGAAGCACATTCCATAAATCATTTGAGGTTTTGAAATTATGATCCTTGCCATTTCGTCATAAATTTATGTAAGGTGTGAATTATGTAACTTATTTAAAAAGTTATGTAATACCTAAAAAAATAATGCAACATACCTTTACCGCATAAAGATTAACGAACTATTAATGCAAGATGGAAAATGAAAAATTCTGCTGATTTAAAAAGAAACTGGTTTGAAACAAAAGAAAAACTGAAGATGAAGTTCTCCAAGCTTACAGACAGTGATTTTATTTTTGCAGATGACAGACATACTGAAATGATAGACAGGCTTCAAAAAAAACTTGGGTTGCCAAAAGAAGAAATTCAAAAAATTATTTCTGATTTATAATTTCAAAAAAAATAGTAACAAAAAAAAACAAATAATGAAAAAATTAATTTTTAAACTAACCCTATCCTTATTTCTTATAAATGCAATTTTCATTGGCTGTGAAACTTTTTCAGAAAAAGCAGATTCAACAAAAAATAATGTTGTTGAAGCAAAAGAGGAATTCTTAGCGGATATTGAAAATTTCAAGGCTGATACAGCCGACAAAATTGAGGCCAATAAGCAAAATATTGAAGCGCTAAAAGCTAGAATTGAATATGCCAAAAAAGATGTAAAAGCCTATTCCCTAAAGAAAATTGCCATATTGGAACAAAAAAACAGTGAGATGAAAGTAAAACTGGATGAATATAAAGAAGACGGAAAAGACAATTGGGAAATATTTAAAGCAGAATTTAGTCGCGATATGGATGATTTGGGAAAATCCTTTAAAAATTTTACGGTTAAAAACGTGTAACTAAGTGAGGCAATAGCAAAATAACTAACTGAATAATTACACGATTCAATGTTTTACAAATAAACAGTTACATCATTATACGGCTTAACAATTAAACTAAAAACCAAACAATCATGGGAAATCTACTTTACACATTTGCAGTTATTCTAATTATTCTTTGGGCCATTGGATTCATTGGCTATAGTATGGGCGGAATCATTCATATTTTATTGGTGATTGCGATTGTTGCAATTCTCCTGAGATTAATTTCAGGAAAAAGTATTTAACAAATTAATTTTGATTTTAATTCATTAAATATCGGCATTTAAAAATGCCGATATTTAATGAATTAAAATTTTACCCCCATTCAAGAAAGTCCTTTTCTTAAAATAACAATCAGTTCCATTTCAATCCAACCGTAATCGATATTTAATTTCTATCATTACCTAAACTGATTTCTATCATTACCTAAACTGATTCTTATCAAAGCTTAATAGATACGTAGTTTTTAATTTTGTATCAATAATTAGTTAAGAATCATACAATTAAGGTCATTTTAAATTAAACATACCTGCCAGCCACAGGTGAGTACACAGTTAAACGAATATCATAAATAATAAATCATGGGGAATCTACTTTACACCGTTGCAGTCATTTTAGTTATTCTATGGGCCGTCGGGTTCTTAGGATTTCATGTTGGAGGAATAATTCATATATTATTGGTAATTGCAGTTATTGCAGTTATTCTAAGAATAATTAGAGGGTGATAAAACCTTTTTAAATTATGGCAAAAAGATTCCTTCACAAGACAAAATGTGTGAATTATATAACTCTTCTCTAAAATTATGTAATGCTTTCACTATATAAAGTACTGACATTTGTACTATGAAAAAATATTTCACCCAAAAAACAAAAATTATAAACTCTAAAACCCAAAAATCATGATCGCTAAAAAATTACTTACAACAATTGCATTTGCACTTGTTTTATTATTTTCGGGCTGCGCAAAAGACGATTTCAATGAAATCGATGGACTTTGCCCAGTTGTGACTACAACGAACCCTGATGACCTCGCTACTGACGTGCCTTTAAATCAGATAATTTCAGCAAAATTCAACGAGAAAATAAATCCAACAACAATTTCTGGAGCTTCATTTACGGTAGCAGTTGATGGTACATTAATAGATGGAACTGTTTCTCAAACTGATTCAACAGCAATCTTTACGCCTTCATCACTACTGGATGGAGACACAGAATATACAGCTACTATTAAAACATTGGTTAAAGATGAAAGAGGAAATGCTTTACAAGAAGATTATGTGTGGACATTTACCACTCTTACTTTACCAGAATACACTGTTGATGTATCATCAAGTCCAGCCATTGGAGGCGTAACTGCCGGTGGTGGTCTATTTAACGAAGGTACTGCAGTAACTGTAACCGCTGTGCCAAATGCAGGATATAACTTCATTAATTGGACAGATAACGGAACTGAAGTTTCAACCAATACAGATTATACATTTGATGTAATTGCAGACATAACTTTGGTTGCAAATTACAGTTTGATACCTCCAACTCAATTTGATATAATTTTATCATCAAGCCCAGTAGATGGCGGATTGACTTCCGGTGCAGGTTTATTTGACCAAGGTGCTACAGTAACCGTAACAGCAACTGCAAATGCAGGATTCACTTTTGTGAACTGGACAGATAACGGAAATGAAGTTTCAACCAATGCAGATTACACATTTGATTTAATTGCAAACACAACCTTGGTTGCCAATTTTGTACTTAATGCTTATACCTTAAATGTAACTGCAGTAAACGGTACTGTAAACAAAAACCCTGATCAATTAACTTACAACAATGGAGATAACGTAGTGCTTACGCCTACACCAGATTCAGGATATGAATTTACCTCTTGGAGTGGTGATGCGATAGGAACTAACAATCCGTTAACTGTACTTATGGATGCTGATAAAAATATTACAGCAAACTTCAGTTTAATAGGAACTACTTTTACTTTAAATGTAACTGCAGTAAACGGTACTGTAAGCAAAAACCCTGATCAATTAACTTACAATGATGGAGATAACGTAGTGCTTACGCCTGCAGCAGATGCAGGGTATGCATTTGACTCTTGGAGCGGTGATGTCACAGGAATTGACAATCCGTTAACTGTACTTATGGATGCTAATAAAAATATTACAGCAAACTTTATCTTATCAGGTGTTGCTATCGGACCTGGTGTAATTGATTTGGGAACTGCAGGAGAATTTGTCATATTGTCAAAATCAGGAATCTCTAATACTGGAGTTACATCAATTACTGGTAATATTGGAGTTAGTCCAATTGACCAAACAGCGCTAACCGGATTTTCACAAACAATGGATGTTTCCAATGAATTTTCAACATCTGATTATGTGATTGGGAATATATACGCATCAGATTATTCACCACCAACTCCAACCTATTTAACCACTGCGATTTCTGATCAGGAAACAGCTTTCACTACAGCAAATGGTTTAACAACCAATGTTATTGTTGATTTGGGCGCAGGAGATATCAGCGGTATGACTTTGGCTCCTGGCCTATATAAATGGGGTACAGGACTTTTGATCACAAATGCTGGTGTAACCCTTTCGGGAGGACCAGATGACACGTGGGTTTTTCAAATTTCAGATGATTTCACCATTGATAATGATGCTATAATTACATTGACAGGTGGTGCACAAGCCAAAAACATTTTCTGGGTAACACAAACCCAAGCCTTGCTTGGATCTAATGTTCAATTCAAAGGGAATGTTTTAGCTAAAACGTTAATCTCTGTGAATACAGGAACAGCGGTTTCGGGTATATTATTATCACAAACTGCAGTTACTTTAAACGCAGCCACTGTTGTTAAACCTTAATTAAAAAAATAATTAACCCTCGCCAATTGGCGAGGGTTTTAATAAAGACACCAAAAAATAATAATCCCTAATTCATAAAACAATGAAAAATAAAACAACTTTAAAAGAGGGAACACACCTTAAGTGGTCCCTTAAACAAACCGTAAAAAGTCTCGCAATAGGTGCCTTGATTTTTGCAGGAGTTCAAGCGCCAATTCAGGCACAGGAAACACAGGAAGTAGAATACTCAAAACCTTCTTGGTATTTTGGTTTGGCAGGTGGAGCAAACTTTAATTTCTACGATGGTTCAACACAACAGTTGAATACAGCTTTTACGCCTCCAACTACTTTTCATAAAGGTAATGGTATCGGATTGTTTCTTGCGCCTAGCATAGAATTTCACAAACCTGATACAAGATTCGGATTTATTTTACAAGCCGGATTAGACAGCCGTAAAGGTGATTTCGATCAAAAATTAACCGATTGTAATTGTCCGGCCGACTTAAAAACCGACTTAAGCTATATTACTGTAGAACCAAGTTTGCGTTTTGCACCAACTAAAGGAAATTTCTACTTATATGGTGGACCAAGATTTGCTTTCAGCCAAAACAAAGCATTTACTTATCAACAAGGAACAAACCCAAATACCCCTGATCAGGTTGCACCAGCAGATGTGAAAGGAGATTTTAGTGATGTGGAAAAAACAATTATCTCTATGCAAGTTGGTGCTGGATATGATATTCAAATGTCAAAACCAACCAGCAAAACACAATTAGTGCTTTCGCCTTTTGTAGCTTTTCACCCTTATTTTGGACAAACCCCACGTTCCATAGAAACCTGGAACCTTACCACCGTAAGAGCAGGTGTTGTGCTGAAAATAGGTGGCGGTCATAAAATTTTACAGCCTGAAGAAGTGGTTGCAGTGATTCCGGAAGTTGGATTTACAATTAACGCTCCATTAAACGTTCCCGGAGAAATAAGAGTAACCGAAACATTCCCATTGCGTAACTATATCTATTTTGATAAAGAATCTACAGATATTTCAAAACGATATGTATTGTTGAACAAAGATCAGGTAAAAGACTTTAAAGAAGATCAAGTTGCAGTATTTGAGCCTAATACAGAATTGGCAGGTCGTTCAAAACGTGAAATGACCGTTTATTATAATATTTTAAATATTCTTGGTGACCGTTTGGAAAAAAATCCTACCGCAACAATTGTTTTGGTTGGATCATCAGAAAATGGCCCTGCAGAAGGAAAATTAATGGCAGCATCTGTTCAAAAATATTTGGTTGATGTATTCGCAATTGATGCAACAAGAATTGCCATTGAAGGAAGAAACAAACCAAAAATTGCAGCAGAACAAAGAGGAGGAACTCGTGAACTGGCACTTCTTAAAGAAGGAGATCGCAGAGTATCTGTTGAAAGTAATTCTCCAGCCTTGTTAATGGAATTCCAAAGTGGCCCAGATGCTCCTTTGAAACCGGTAAAAATTATTAATGAGCCAGAAGCACCAATTGAAAGTTACGTTACTTTTAAAGTTGACGGAGCAGATGAAGCATTTAGCACTTGGCAAATGGAGATCACAGATAAAGACGGAATGGTACAAAATTTCGGTCCTTACACACAAGAAGAAGTGAGTATTTCTGGAAACACTATTTTAGGTACAAACCCTGAAGGAGATTACAACGTAAAAATGATCGGCACAAACAAAACCGGTGAGGTTGTAACTAAAGAATCTACTGTACACATTATAGCCTGGACACCTTCTAAAGTTGAAGAAGGAATGAGATTCAGTGTTATTTACGAATTTGATGATGCAAAAGCAATAGCGATGTACAACAAATATCTTTCAGAAGTTGTAGCCCCTAAAATTCCTGCCAACTCAAAAGTGATCATTCACGGTCATACTGATGTTATTGGTGAGGAAGTTTATAACCAAAAATTATCTGTAAGAAGAGCAAATGATGTTAAAACCACTTTACAAAACAGTGTATCGGAATTAGGTACCACAGGTGTTACATTTGAAGTAACCGGATTGGGTGAAAATGAAGAAGCAGCTCCTTTTGGAAATACACTTCCTGAAGAAAGATCTTACAACCGTACCGTTATAATTGACGTTGTACCACAAAAATAAATTCTATAAATATTATAGAAGGTTGTTTAAAATAAAAAATGACAGGGTTTTGCCCTGTCATTTTTTATTATCTTTATGTGTGAATTATGTAAATTTTAATAAAAAATATGTAACTTTATGAGGCATAATATATTGCATATTTACTAGATAACTATTTTTAACAATTTTAAACAGCAACAAAATGAAAAAAACAAGACTTTATTTAATGATAATGATGTTATCATTAGGTGCATTTACAACAGTTAGCGCTACTGAAAAAAATCCTGCAAAAACGACTACAGAAATTCCGGCAGAAATTCAAGTGATGCTTAATCGTTTGGAAGAAATTAAAGACATGGACAGATCAGAATTAAATCGTTCTGAGAAAAAAGCACTACGAAAAGAAGTTCGTGCCATCAATACCGAAATAAGATCTTCCGGAAATGGTATTTATATTTCAGTTGGTGCAATTATTATCATTTTACTTATAATCATTATTCTTTAATAACCTAACTGTCATTAATTTAAAATGACTAAACATTATTAAATTCTTTAACTTGTTATAGAATTGTTTGAGTAAAAAAGGACACGGAAAAATCACCTGTCCTTTTTTTATTCATTATTTTTTTTGAGCATCGTGTTGTTGTTGAAAATTAAATTAAATTGCTAAATAATTCAATCTATAACCCAAAACTAAATCTTAACAATAACTTATGATTGCTGTCAGAAGCGATTTCAGATAAAATTATTACCTTATTTGCCAACTAAAAAAACAATAAATTTTCACAAATGAAATATAAAATAAAAATAAACAGCATAAAAACTGTTGATGAAATAATGAATTACTGGACCACCGAAGATTATATCCAATTGTTGGAAAAGTTTAATTTTCCCGATGCCGGAAATGCCAAAAAAGAAGCCTTATATGAATTGTTATTAATGGCAATTACCGATTTTGACCCAAAAGAAGCCGCTGTAATTGTGTTGGACCATAAATTAAGCGATTCTTTAACCGAGGGACAAATTGAACAGATTTCAAACGATATGCTGATAGATACCGTGTGTGAAGAATATCCTGAAATAGAATTGCAATATGCCTTATTTAACTGCAATCAATTGCTTTTTAAAGCATTCAACGGAACATTTCCAAGCGCAAGTGCCACATTAATTGATTGTTCCATGACACCGCTTGACGCAAACTCCGATATTAAAATTACAAAAGATATTTTGCTGAAATTATTTAGCAATGGCCTTTCCGATAGAAATATCCTAAAAAGATTGTTTGGCGCACAGATGGAAGAAAATGCCGATTTTCCGGAAGCTGAAGGCATTGTATGGCAGTTAAACACAAAAGACAATATTAATTTTAGCATCGCAACTGCTGAAAACCTCATAAAAGATGCGGATTTCCCTTCGCTTGAATTTGAAGGAGATTATGAAGTTGCGGAAATGTAGTTCTAAGTTATAAGTTATAAGCATTGATATGTACGTCCTTGGTATAGGTTGACCATAAAAGTCAATTTTTACTATTTTTGATAACGAAAAATGAATAGAAACCGGTCAACACCAATCAAGGAAGTTCACATCATCCCCTTTTCGCATAATAATTGATTTTTTGTGTTGATAATCGTTAAATGTAATTTACACAACAATATCACTCTAAAATCGTCAAAAATCAATGTTGAGATATCCCAAAACCCCAATAAAATAAGGGGCTGCAGATAGGCAAAAGGGAGGATAAAGGGAGGATACTCCGTACATACTCCATACATAGTGTTATAGTAGTGTTATAGTGACCATAACACTCGGGTTAAAATTGATCAAAAAAAATGAGTCAAAAAATAGGGCTTTTGGCTTCAAAAATTTAAAAAAAATAAAAACACCAAAAAGATAAAAAATTTAAAATTCAAGGAGCCTCTTTCAGTAATTCCAATTAAAACAGAGAGAAATAACCATCATTTTATTTTTTTAAACTTAAAATTCTATGATGTCAATCTAAAGGAGAGGGACTAGGAGTGTGTAAAAAATCATGAGAATAAAAAATTAATAAAACCGGTCAACACCTATCAGGGAAGTTCAATAAATTAACTTTGTATCCGTAATTTGTTTGAAAGTATTAAAAAAAGCTTCTGAAATTTCAGAAGCTTTTTTATTTACCTTGTTTCTGGAAATTGAATATTTCCAAAATTGACCATATCCTATTGCCAATTCATCAAACGTTTAAAACCAAAAACGCTATGATTCCTGCAATAAAAATACAGCCGTAACCTAACAGCACATATTTTTTCAACTGTTGGCTTCCTGTAAAAAGGGCAATCCCAATTTTCACGACTGTATTGGACAATGTTGCAATTAAAATGGCATTTTGAGCAAATAAAATATCCATAGTGGTTCCGGCCAATTTAGATACAGAAATGGCAATGGCGTCAATATCCGTAAGTGCACTTATGGCACTTGAAACATAAATCCCTTTTGTGCCATAGGTATGGTTAGCGTAACTTACCAATAACAATATTCCCACATAAAAAATACCAAAAAAAACAGCATTTTTAATGTTAAGCGGATCTCCCAAAGCTATTTTATCAATTAAAGCAGGTTTCCCATATTGTCTTTTATAGAAGAACAAAGCCACTCCAAAAGCCGTTAAAAGAACAATTAACAAAGGTATTATTAGTTCAACCAGCATTGCTTTATTAAAAATAAAAACCAACAAAAATATTCTGATCACCATAATGGTAGCCGCAGCAAAAATACCGACAGCATAATTTTGTGAAAGTTGAGGGGTTTCCTTGCTTTTTTTTGAAAAAGTAAAGGTAACAAGTGTGCTGGACACCAAACCTCCCAAAATACTGGTTAACAAAATACCCCTGTCAGTTCCCAGAAACTTCATTAAAATATACCCAACAAAGCCAATTCCTGAAACCAATACAATAACCCAGCCCACCTCCCTTGGGTTAATTATATTGTAGGGTCCAAAATAATTGTCAGGCAAAAAAGGTAAAATTAAAAGTGCCACCACCACAAAACGAACAAAAGCATATAGTTCCTTTTGTGTGAGTTGTCCAATCATATTTCTAAATGTAAGTTTAAGCGAGAGCAAAACCAATACAATTACGGTAAGCCCCAAACTAAGATTTATGTTGCCCACAAGTACGAGACCTCCCAGTAAAAAAGTAAAAATTACCGCAAATTCTGTGGTGCTACCAATATCTCCTTTATTTGAGCATACCCAATAAGAGATTGAAACGATAGTCACAACGCCCAAAAAACCAGCAATAAAAATCCAATAGGTAAAAGTAATCCCCAAATAAGCAGCTAAAAAACCGAATAAGGCCACAAGCGTAAACGTGCGCAATCCGGCAAAAACTTCACTATTTTCTGAATGTTGGGAAAATTCACGTTCCAAACCCAATACAAAACCAATGCCCGCAGTCACAAGCATTCTTATCAGAAAATCCAATTCTGTTAGCTGAAAATTTTCTAGTTGTAGGATCATATTATTTCCCATAGAAATCCATAAGGTTAAACATCACTTTTTTGCGTCAAAAAACCCAATATATCAGTATAAGAACTTACATATACTGTGATAGAAAACGGAAGAATTCTTTTTTAATATTATTGTATAAATTTCTTTCAATTTCCATACGGTTTCTAAACTCCATGTGATTTTTAACAAGCTTCTGATTGAGCACGTCCTCCCCTTTTTTAGTGTGCTCGGAAATATTCGTTTCATGCAGATTAATATGATCCTGTAACTCATTTATGGTGTTTTCATGAATGGCAAATTGATTTTGATAATGTTCGAGTTGAGCCAGCACGTCTTTCTTTGTCCAACGGGATACAAGTTCATTCAATCTGCTACTAAAGGATCTTAATTCATCTTCCCAAAAAAAGAGTTCTCGCCTCCATTGGTTGTGCTCAAAATGTAAATCGGAATTAAAAATGACTTCTTTTCCCATGATAAGTGATTTTAAATTTATTTTTTAGCTATAATTTTACTTTTTATTCCTTTTAATTATTTATTGTTTCACGAAGAAAGGAATCTTAAATCCTTCCGAATCGCAATTACCTTGTCAAATTATAATTGGCTTTAGTCTCTCACATTCGCTGGGATTTCTTTGGTGCGTTTTCCCAATATTTTTTCAAGATCTTCCAGATACACGACTTCTTTTTTCAACAACATCAGACCTAAACTTTCCAATTTGTTTTGGTGTTTCAATAACAATTCTATAGTTCTGTTGTATGATGAAACAATAAGTTCCTGAACTTCTTTATCAATAAGCGTAGCCATATTTTCACTGTAAGGTTTTCCTAAAAAGCGTTCATTTTCTCCTGTGGAATCATAAAAACTCATGGGACCAATTTTATCATTCAGGCCGTAATATGCTACCATAGTATAGGCTTGTTTGGTCACTTTTTCCAAATCGTCCAAAGCGCCTGATGACAATTCGTTAAAAATAATTTCTTCCGCTGCACGTCCGCCCAATGAGGCGCAAATTTGGTCGATAAATTTGGCTTTTGTCACAATTTGATGTTCTTCAGGCAGATACCAAGCCGAACCCAAAGATTTTCCCCTTGGAATAATGGAAACTTTTACCAAAGCGTCCACATTTTTCAAAAACCAGCTTGCAATGGCATGTCCCGCTTCATGATAGGCGACAATTTCCTTTTCTTTAGGCGAAATGATTTTCCCTTTTCTTTCCAATCCGCCAACTACACGGTCACGGGCTTCCATAAAATCTTCCTGTTCCACGGCATCCTTTTTTTTGCGTGCGGCAATCAGTGCGGCTTCATTACAAATGTTCGCGATATCAGCACCTGAGAATCCGGGACTCAGCGAAGCCAATAATTCTACGTCAACGTTTTTAGCTTTTTTTAGGGGGCGTAAGTGGACTTCAAATATTTCTTTACGCTCTTGTTTGGTGGGCAATTCCAGGTAAATATGGCGGTCAAACCTTCCCGGACGCAACAATGCCTTATCCAAAATATCAGCCCTGTTTGTAGCTGCAAGGACAATAACTCCTGTATTGGTTCCAAATCCGTCAAGTTCCGTCAACAATTGGTTTAAAGTATTTTCCCTTTCATCGTTAGACTGAAATGAATTTGCCTTACTTCGTGTGCGTCCAACTGCATCTATTTCATCAATAAAAATGATGCTTGGCGCTTTTTCTTTGGCTTGTCTAAATAAATCCCGAACACGAGAAGCACCAACGCCAACAAACATTTCTACAAATTCCGATCCTGATAATGAAAAGAAAGGAACCTGAGCTTCGCCTGCAACTGCTTTTGCCATCAATGTTTTACCTGTTCCGGTAGGGCCTACAAGTAAAACCCCTTTCGGAATTTTAGCACCCAGTTTGGTATATGTTTTTGGATTTTTCAAAAAATCGACAACTTCCTCCACTTCACTTTTAGCTTCCCTTAAACCGGCTACATCATTAAAGGTTACGGTACTTTTTGTATCCTTGTCCATTAATTTCGCTGTTGATTTTCCAAAATTAAAAACAGAACCGCCCCCCACTCTGCTTTGTCCCATTCCCCGTAACATATACATCCAAAACAAAATTAAAAGCCCAAAAGGCACTATCCAGGAAAGGAGAATCGTCCAATTGGCACGATTCTGATAGGAAATTTCAACCCTTTCTTCAGGTAAAAAATCTTGCTGGGCTTGCTGTAATTTGCTTTCAAAACTCTCTACAGAGCCTATTTGGATTGAGTAACTGGGAACAGATTCAGCCATAAATCCGCCTTGTGGAATATCTTTATATTTTGACGCACTAAGCCTTTCTTTTTTAATATAAATTTCTGCAAATTCTTTATTTACCACTACAATTTTTGATACATCACGGGCACTTAACATCGTTTGCTCAAATGTTAACCAGCTAATTTCCTTTGGCTTGGATGAAGACCAATTAAATAGTGTAAAAAGAATAAAAAAAAGAAATAAAAAATAAAACCAATTGGGCTTATACCCTTTCGGCAAAGTCCTCGGTTTATTATCTTCGGTAAAAGATTTCTCCCTATTTTTTTCTTCTTTATGATCCATTTTTTTCTAAAACAATAAATTGATTCAATGCTTCCAAAGCTTCACAACCATAAATTAAAGCCGGACTTCCGCCCATGAGTATTGCGACCCCAATGGTTTCCAAAATTTCCAGAGAACTGGCTCCTGCATTAAGGGAATTTTTTACGTGATAATCCAAGCATCCATCACACCTTGCCGTAATGGCAATACCCAATGCAATAAGTTCTTTGGTTTTAACCGTTAATGCACCTTTAGAAATAACGGCATTATGAAGTTCATTAAACCCTTTCATTTCTGAAGGAATTTCTGAATTTAGTTGTGCCAGTAGTTTTTCTAAATCATTATAATGCTTACCGTGGTCTTTTATCATAATTTACCAATTTAATTGCTTCCCTTTTCCATGAATTTTTGACTAAAATTAATTCACAATAACTTCAATTGTATCTTAAAGTTATTCAATATAAAGAACTCTTAAAATGATATATCTCAACTAAATTTTTATCATATCTGAAGGGGTTTCCACTAAAATTGTTTTATCGCCTCTTAAAGCAATGGGCTGTTTCATAATTGCTGGATTGTGTTGAATCATTTTAATCCAATCTTCTGTTGACAATTCATGCGGTTCAAATTTTGAATTGTATGCAGAATGTTCTTGGTTTATAAGATCTTTAACCTTAAGCTTTAAACGATCTGCAAGTTCCGCTATTTGAGTTCCGGTAAGTGGCGTTTTTAAAATGTCAATATCCTGTATTGCCAATCCTTCCGCTTTTGCATAAGCCAAAGTTTGTTTGGCTATACTTGACTCTGAATTGTAATACAACGAGATTTGTCGGTTTGATGTGGCTATTTCTCCCATAATATTGATTTAAAAATTTGAATTACTTTTTATTTTCTTCCTTGTATCTAAGTGATGTTTTAATAATTGCCTTAAACTTTCCATATAATCCTTCAATATCATTTTATCAATTTCCGGATAATTTTCTGAAGAAATAGTCATCGGATTCTCATCCAAAAATTGATAGAGTTCAGGGTAATCGCTCTCTATTGTTTTTGTGAGCCAGGAAATTTCCGCCAATATGATTTGCAAGTTGTCCATTTTCTGTTATTTTTTAGTTATTACTATTGATTCATTTTAATATTTTTTACTCATAACGCAAAGCTTCAATCGGGTTTAATCTTGCCGCCTTTCTGGCAGGAAAATACCCAAAAGCGATTCCTACCACAGCTGCAAATCCAAAACCAATCATAATGGAGTAAGGCGCCGTTGGAATATAAAAATCGTTAAGTTTATAAATAATATGATTTCCAACAATGCCAAGAACAGTTCCCAATATGCCACCTGCCAAACTCAACACCACCGCTTCAATTAAAAATTGGGTTAAAATATCACTTTCTCTTGCACCAATTGCCAGGCGTGTTCCAATTTCCCGGGTTCTTTCGGTTACCGAAACCAACATAATATTCATAATCCCAATTCCGCCAACAATAAGCAAAATACTGGCAATAGCACCTAAAAGTATGGTTAAAATACCTGTAATATTTCCGGTAATTTCCTGAACAATCAAATAATTAAAATAGGCTTTTTTTGTTGCGTTTATAACAGATTGTTTCACACCTCTGGCAGCTTCATTTTGAAAATCGTATTGCGTTTCCGCCAAATTTTTATTGGCAAAATTATAGCCAGAATAAATGGGCAGCGAAAGGTTTAAAGAACTTCTAAATTCATTGTCAGATCGGAATTTTGTGGCAGCATTATTTCCTCCAAAATCTTCGGATAAGAAGATCACCTGCCTGTCTATATTTCTGTTGTAACCGGAACTTAAATATAACTTTGGCAAAAAATTGGCCTTGGCTTCTTTTAGTGCAAATTTTGAAGTGCTTACCTCGTAATTTGAGATAACGATCGTTGTGTTTTTTTGAAATGCCAAGTCAATTGCGGCATTTAAACTGACAAAAATGCTATCCTGCGATAGCACCAATTGCCAACTTAAAATCAGCAAGGGAAAAAGTATTTGTTTAACGCGCAACAACTTCATATCACTATAATTTTAAAATTTAAATGACATTGAACCACTATCAATAAGTAGCAAAAATGAGCATAATAAATTAATGACACGCAACTGCATCCGATTATAAACAAGTTCATTCCATCACAAACTGCCGAATAAAATCATCGCTTTCAAGCACAAACGAGGTCACTTCAAAAACCTCTTTTCTATTGTTTCTAAAAGTTTTTACAAAATTTATGATGTCATCTTCAAGTTGCTGATGTTCTGCTCTAAATTGATGGGAATCATATTTAAAAGGATTTTCAATTAAATTGGTCAGATGCGTTAAATGCTTTTCTACCCTTTTCAACAAATTGGAACATTTTTTAGCGGTTTCTATAATGCTATTGTCAATGAACCGCACCTCATCAATGTCCTCTTTTTTTGAAATCCAAATAAAATATTTATCAATTAAATGATTCAAAAATTTCAAATCATCTTTATAAAACAACAAATCCGATTTCCAATGTTTGGTGAGGACATACAATTCTTCCCAATTGGCTTCAAAAATGTAAGTTCCGTTTGGCCTGTTTCTAAAATCGCTCATAATGGTTTCATTTTTAAATTAGAAAAATCATTATTTTCATAAATATTGAATGATTAAACACCATTAAAACCATCAAAATTTATACAATAAATGTAGTAAAGCCATTCACTCAAAAAAATGACCATTATCAATTATTACAAGTGCATAATTGAGTTATATCATTCTATCTCACACTTAAGATTAATACCTTTATTTACTAACCATCTAAATACCCTTTCAAGATGAAAACAATTATATGTGCCATAGATTACACGAAGAATGCGGTCACTGCCATAAAATATGCTCATGAAATTAGTTTAAAAACAAGGGCCAATTTACTGGTGATTCATGTTTATCAACTTCCCATGATGTTAGGATTGGAATTTGATGTTTTTTATGATGACCTAGAAAAAAACACGCTCAAAAAACACAATACGAAGCTCAAAAAATTCTGTAAAAAACATTTGGAAAAAGAATTAGAAGATATGAACATAAATACTGTTGCATTTGAAGCATCGTCCATTGCTAAGGGAATACTTTCAAAAGCAACCGAGCATAAAGCATTTATGATTGTTATTGGAATGAAAAAAGAAAGTGCGTTAGAGGACCTTTTTATGGGGAACACTACCATAAATCTTATTGAAAAATCCCCATGCCCTATATTGGCAATTCCTGAAAATGCAAATAGCAAAAAGCTAAAAACTATTGTGTACGCCACAGATTTTGAAGAAGAAGATATCGGCGCAATTTATAAAGTGTCCCAAATTGCCCAAAAATTTAATGCCAAAATTAAAGTTGTGCACATTGATAAAGTTATTGATGGAGATGGAAATATAAAAATGGAATGGTTTAAGGAAATGGTATTGCAAAAAGTAAGTTATAAAAAGATTGATTTTGAAGTGCTGTTTTCAGAAGAAATATTTAAGACCCTCAAGAATTATTTAGACAGCAATCATATTGATTTGGTTGCTATGCTGGAAAGAGAAAAAAGCGGATTTCTGAAAAATCTCTTTCACCGGGACTTGGTTAAAGAAATGGAATCCTTTGGAAAAATCCCTTTACTAAGCTTTAATGAAGCCAATTATTAATTTTAATCCATCGATGAAATGAGCCTATTTATAAAAGAATTCAGCCAAATTCGAATGCATGACATTGCGAAAGTTGGAGGGAAAAATGCCTCTTTGGGCGAAATGTATACCCAACTCACTAAAAAAGGAATAAATATTCCAAACGGCTTTGCAACTACTTCCAATGCCTTTAATTTATTTTTACAGGAAAATAATTTAGAGGATGCCTTAAGCAATACATTGAATAAACTTGATAAAAAAACGTATTCAAACCTTAATGACATCGGTCAGGAAGCTAGGGAACTCATTCTTAAAGGAGCTTTTTCTGAAAAATTTTCACAGGCAATAATTGATGCTTATAAAAATTTATGCAACAACGATTATTTTGAAGTGGCAGTGAGAAGCAGCGCAACTGCGGAAGACTTGCCGGAAGCGAGTTTTGCGGGGCAGCATGACTCTTTTCTAAATATTAAAGGAGAAGATCATTTGCTGATTGCCGTTAAAGATTGCTTTGCGTCATTATATACCAATCGCGCCATAAAATATAGGGAAGACAAGGGTTTTAAACATCAAGGTATTGCCATATCTGTTGGTATCCAAAAAATGGTTAGATCAGATAAAGGCTGTTCGGGCGTTGGATTTACGCTTGAGCCTGAATCGGGTTTTGAAAACATTATTCTCCTTTCCGGAGTTTGGGGATTGGGAGAAAATATTGTGCAGGGTTTGGTAAATCCAGATGAATTCTATGTTTTTAAACCTACGCTAAGGTTGGGTAAAGATGCCATTATTCAGAGGAAAATGGGCAATAAAGCAAGAACCATGATTTATTCCGAATCCAACAACCATTCCTCCATCATGAATACCGACACACCGTTAGAAAAACAAAACCAATATATATTAACAGATAAAGAGATTCACACATTAGCAGAATGGGCGTTGCTTATTGAGGAACACTATAAAAAAGCGATGGATATTGAATGGGCTAAAGACGGAATTACCGACAATTTATATATCATTCAGGCCCGCCCGGAAACAGTGCACCAAATGAAAGATAAAAATCTGTTTTTTGAATATGTGTTAGAAGCAAAAAGCGAAATTCTCTGCGCCGGAAATGCTGTTGGGTCAGAAATTACTGTTGGCACAGCCCGGATTTTAAATTCACCAAAAGAAGCTTCACAACTACAAAAAGGTGAAATTGTGGTTACGGATACGATTACGCCAGATTGGGATCCAATACTAAAAAAAGCTGCAGGTATTGTCACAAATAAAGGAGGACGAACAAGTCATGCTTCTATTGTGGCAAGAGAGCTTGGGGTTCCGACTATAGTAGGTTGTGGTGATGCAACCCAAACGATCGCTGAAGGCCATGTAATTACCATTTCTTGTGCGGAAGGAAAAACAGGCTATGTTTTTAGGGGAAACCTGCCTTATGAAAAAAAAGAAATCGATTTTTCAAATATTAAATTGCCAAAGACAGAGGTGAAAATGATATTGGCCGATCCCGAAAAAGCATACCAGCTTTCTTTTTATCCCAATAATGGTGTGGGATTATTGCGCATGGAATTTATTATTACACACACCGTAAAAATTCATCCTATGGCTTTGGTAAATTTCGATACGATTAAGGAAGCCTCCGTTAGAAGTGAAATTGAAAAACTAACGGCCAACTATCCAAACAAAGAAGATTATTTTGTAGACAAACTTGCGCAAGGAATTGCAACCATAGCCGCCGCTTTTTACCCGAAAGAAGTGATTGTAAGAATGAGCGACTTTAAAACGAATGAGTACGCAAATCTTATTGGAGGAAAACAATTTGAGCCTGTGGAAGAAAATCCGATGCTTGGGTTCAGAGGCGCTTCCAGATACTATAACGACTTGTACAAAGAGGGTTTTGGATTGGAATGTAAAGCCATAAAAAGAATACGCAACACTATGGGGCTTACCAATCTTAAAGTAATGATTCCTTTTTGCAGAACTTTGGAAGAAGGCACAAAGGTGGTTGAAATTATGGCTGAAAACGGTTTGAAACGTGGTGAAAACGGTTTGGAAATTTATGCCATGGTTGAGATACCTAGCAATGTAATTTTGGCTGAAGAATTTGCTGAAATTTTTGATGGTTTCTCTATTGGCTCCAATGATTTAACACAGCTTACCCTTGGTATTGACCGGGATTCCCAATTGATGGCCGAACTTTTTGACGAAAATAATAAAGCTGCAAAAACAATGATTGCTTTGGTCATTGAAAAAGCAAAAAAGACAAAAACAAAAATAGGATTGTGTGGTCAGGCACCGAGTGACTTTCCTGAGTTTGCCGAATTTTTGGTTAATAAGGGAATTGACAGTATTTCATTTAATCCTGATGCATTATTAAGAGGAATTGAGAATACAATTAAAGCGGAAAAACATAAAGTCAGTTACGCCAAAGAGGCACATTAATTTTTTATAAAATTTTTCAACCGCTTTTTTTAGAGCGCTTTAATCAGTTTTTCGCGTTCAAGTTGTTTTATTATTTTGTTTACATAATCATTTACTGTTGAAGTAATTGATTGGGGATCTACCAAATTTAATGCGCCTACCCAAACAAGCGATTTGGTATCATCCGCATTGATATTGTAAATAACCGTTTCAACGTTATACACTTTATAGGAGTCGTAATATTGCGGTGAATAATAAATGTCTTGATACCAGTAATAATACCTTCCAAATCGTGACCAGCGATAACCAATATTAGGATAATAATAATTGTCATAATTAACGCGTTCATTAACACCTTTGACTGATGTAATCACAACGGTATCAAAACCTTGCTTAGCTAGTTTCTTTATCATTTCATCTATTTCTTCCTCGCTTTTTTTAGAGGTGGTAAAGCTATTGTCTAAAATAGCCATACTTTCCGCGGCATAAATATTTCGAAGTATAAAGGCATTTTTCAATTTTTCTTCAAATATTTTACGGGCGGTCAAGTTATCCGTCATTCCAATCACCAACATTTTTTTCGGTTCAAAAGAAGTGATTTCCTGGTTCTTCCAGCTGTCCACAAATCTGGTTGAAGAACATGCCGATAACAGTAATATTCCTACAAATAATACAATTCTTTTCATCTGTTTAATTTTATTTTTTAGTTGGAACAGTTGCTGTTCGCCATTAACCATCCCTTTCTGTTGCAAAATTTGATATGCTCGTGTCATAACATTTAGTTTTACAATAAAATTAAGAATCCCAATTATTTTATGCATTGATGAATATCAATTTCAAGAATTGATTAATATCAGTTTAACTAAAAATATTATTGATTTATTTTTCAATGTTGGCCTAAAAAATATTCTTTTAAATGTGACCTGAATGTGGCCCTTAAAATAAGTCAATAATTTTTAAATTTTGATAAGGTGTTTTGAGGAATATCATTTTAATTCTCCAAAAGTGTTTTTAATTTAGAATAAAATTCCAGATTATGTCAGTAGCTATAAAACATCCGTTACCTAAACCCATTTTCGAGAAATTAGCCAATACACATGGACTTCATTGTGTATCCATTTATCTTCCGATGGACAAAGACGGCAAAGAACAAAATCAACGCATTGCGCAAGCCACGCTAAAACAATGCATAAAAAAAGCGCATGCCGATTTGACCCGGCATGAAATGGATTCCCAAGAAATCAAAAAATATTTAAAACCCATTGAAAAATTAATTGCCGATATAGAATTGTGGAGGAATCCATCAGATGGTTTGGCGATATTTTTGAATAAAGACGGGCTCAATTATTATACAATTCCAATTTCATTTGAAATGAAGACCAACGTAAGTGACCATTTTTACCTAAAACCATTGTTGGCTTTATACAATGAAGACGACGATTATTATTTATTGGAATTGAGTCAGGATTATGTAAAACTTTATGAAGCCAATAAATTTGGTTATCAGGACATTTATATTGAAGATTTTGCTCCCAATCAATTGGAAGAGGCGGTTGGTTCTGATTACAGGCAAAATATGCTTCAATTTAGAGGCGGACAAAGTGCACAAGCTACTGAGACATATCAAGGAAAAAATCCGGGAAAAGATGATGTTAAAAAAGAGCTTTTTACTTTTTTTAGGGCGATAGATAAAGGCATCAATAAAGTAATTTCCAATAAAAAAGCACCGCTTGTTATTGCGTGTACCGATTCATTAATTGGGCTTTACAAAGAAGCCAGCACGTATCCAACACTGCTTGAAAACTATATTGCGGGTGATTCAGAATTTAAAAATAAAACCAAACTACACCAGGAGTCATGGAAACTGGTTCATCCTTATTTTGAAAAAATAAAAGAAGATAAATTACTTCAGTACAAGGAATTGTATCACACACCTAAAACATCTTATCAAATTTCAGAAATTGTGCCGGCGGCGATGAACGGCAAAATAGATACCCTTTTTGTTCAAAATAGCAAAGATGAATTTGGTGTATTTGACAAAGAAACAAATCGATTAATGTTTCGCAAAGAAACAGATCTTAATAATGCATCATTAAGCGATTTAAGTGCCGTAAATACTTTTATGCAAGGCGGAAAAGTATTCTTTTTAACAGCGGAAGAAATGCCTGATACAGCGCACCCAATGAATGCCTTGTTAAGATATTAATGGTTTAACCATTTTTTGGGTTTTGTCACTATTCATATTTCAAAAACTAAGAGTTAACGCAATAAATCGTTCAAATCTCATCTAAAAACAAGAAATATATTGAGGAATATCATTGCAATAAAGAGTGTTAGCTCTTAATTTCAATAAATATTATTAATCATAAAATCCAACGTTATGTCAGTATTAAAAGTTGTTGAACTCATGGGGAATTCTTCCATTAGTTTTGAAGATGCCGTTCAAAATGTAGTTAATGAAGCTTCTAAAACGGTAAAAAATATCAAGTCTGTATATGTTGAACATTTTCATGTGACAATAAACGGCAATAAAATATCGCAGTTCCGGGTAGACACAAAAGTCACTTTTGGAATTCTAGATTGATTGGTTATTTTGAGTTAATTCGTAAAATGAGGTGTTTAAAAAAAATTTAACCGGTGAACTTGCATACTGGTCTTTTAAAAATACCTCATTTTATTTTATGAAATTTCAATTTTATCAATATAAAAATCCACCAGCCCAACCAATTAAATAACACTAAATTAAAACAACATGAATCAAGTAAATATATTTAACGAAAATGTGGAAGCGTATGAGTCTTGGTATGAAAAACATCCTGAAGTTTACCTATCAGAGGTCGCTGCCCTAAAGGAACAATTTTTAAAATTACCCGAAAATATAAGAGGTCTTGAAGTGGGGATAGGCACCGGTAAGTTTGCCAAAGTTTTAGGAATTAAGGAAGGCGTTGAACCCGCCAATGAAATGGCATCCATTGCAAGAAAAAGAGGCATCGAGGTGGTAAACGGCAATGCCGAAAACCTTCCTGTTAAAGATTTGAATTTCGATTTTGTGCTCTTTGTCACTATTTGCCATTTAAACAGTGCCAAACTGGCTTTTAAAGAGGCATGTCGCGTTTTAAAACCTAAAGGCAGCATTATTATAGGTTTTATTGATAAAGATCAGAAAATTGGAAAAGCCTATGAAGAAAACAGAATGCGAAGCACTTTTTTTAGGTATGCGAATTTTTATTCGGTAATCCAAGTCACTAAATTATTGAAGGAAGCCGGATTTAATGAGCTGGAATACAACCAAACCTTATTTGGAAACTTAGAAGAAATAAAAGAAGTTCAACTTCCAAAAAAAGGTTTTGGAAAAGGCTCCTTTGTGGTCATAAAGGCTGTTAAGAAATAAAAACAGGGAGACAAATATAACTTATAGAATGTAGAAATTGAAAACAGGATTGCAAAAAGCAATCCTGTTTTTTATTTTTTTTCTCTTAAAAATCAAACTTTCTCCCACCCCGTCAATCCAGCAGAAATTACAAATTTCATCACATCGCTTGAGCTTATGTTTATGGGCCTGATATTGGCTCTTGGAACAATGAACAACTCTCCAGAAAAATTATAGGAATGTGGGAAATATACCGCCACTTTATCCTCTTCATCCAAAAGTGATAAATCTTCTTCAGTAAGAAAACCAATTTTTTCAAGATCGGAACTTAAGTTCACTTTTACCAAAACCGGTTGGTTGAACTTTTTTTCTTTACCCACAAATGCTGAAAACAAATCGTTAAGGGCCGAATAAACGAATTTTACCAAAGGAATTCTTCCTATCACATTTTTAAACACCAATTTTAGCGGCTGCGCAATAAAGGTTCTTCCAATAAATCCAATAAAAATTAAGAATACCAGAAGTGTTAATACACCCAAACCAGGAATTTTGATACCAAAAAACGTAATCAAAAATTCTTGGGATAAATTATCCATAAACATAAAAACAGAATAAATAATATACCCTGTTATAGTTAATGGCGCAATATACAATAAGCCTTCCAGTAAATAATTGATTATTCTTTTCATGATTTTCTATTGATAATTTATATGATCTATTCGTAAAAACGCTTTGTATTATAACTCAATTAAACAATTTACAATCCAATTTTAGCAACATTATTAGACATCAAAGATATGTTGAAATTTTGAATCTTTTAAAACAAGCCTCCTAAACTTCTTTTCTCCTTTTAACGGCAAATTCGCTTTTTCATTTAATATTTATTCAATCCTCTTTTTTTAAACCTTTTTAAATCATTGTTTTCATCTTTTTAAATTAAATAGGTTAATTAATGGATAGCATTCATCGTTTATCGATTCAAAAATTTTGTTTTGTTGATTTGACCTCATTAAAGTTAACTGAACTAATAATGAAGAAATATGACCACGGTCATATCCTTATATGATGACCATCATACAAACAAAATATTTGCAATATCATTAAATGATGAAGGAATCCATGACTGTCAGAAATGGCATTTTACAATCAATTTATTTCTATTTATTCATGATTTTTAAGGTAGCGTAATCGACCAAATGTATTGCCGTTACTGGGTTATTCCATAAAAACAAGCCCAGGCGCGATGTCATTAAGTTAGCGATATATTTGTCATTCCGACAAAGTAGGAATCTCAAAAAACCAACTTAACATAAACCCAAGTATTCATATTCATAAGCGGCATAACATATCATTGTTATACCGAATAGTTTGTTTAAAAAAACACTTAGGGGTAATCAATATGGATTATTAATAAGCGACATAATGCATGTTATTATAATAATATCATTAGATGCGTTTTAAAAAGCTTACCTTACAAGAAATATATTTATTTGTATTTCAGATAATTAAAGTGATTGCTGCTATGTAATTGTTTATTAATAAAAATTATTATATGGTTCAAAAAAAAACGATAATAGCAGCTTGTCCTGCTGGGTTTATTGCTATTCTCACTGGTATTTTAGTACTTATTGGCTGGTATTTTAATAATTATCAACTTCAAACATTTGGTTTAGGGGGCGTTACCATGAAAGTAAATACCGCGCTTTCTTTTCTTTTTTCTGGTTTGGCACTCGTTTTTCTCCACAAAAAAAATCAAGAAATTTGGTTGTATTTGGCGCGAATATTTTCTTTTTTCACATTTTTTCTGGGGGCTTTGGTGTTTTCTCAATACCTTTTTAATACCAATTTAGGCATTGATGAATTGCTTTTTAATGATGTAGCCAATGCCATAAAAACGGTTGACCCAGGCAGAATGGCACCCAACACGGCTTTAAACTTTATACTTGTTGGTTTAACGCTGTTTTTTATTTCTTTTGATAAAACTAAAAATAGTATCCTGACAGTAATTTCATTAGCACTGGTATTTTGCATCAGTACTTTTGGGCTTATTGGATATGTTTTTGGGCTTATTGGATTGACAGGGCTTTCCGTTTACACGAGTATGGCTGTAGACACTTCCATTGTTTTTATAATCCTTTCCATTGGAATATGGCTGGGAATACAAAAAGATGCTGCCATCATAAAGTCTTTGGAAAGAAAATTAATAGCTGGAATCACCATTGTTATTGCAGTTATATTAATGGTATCAATTAATTCAATAAAAAGTATTAATTCGTTGTTAGTTGTTTCAAATAGTGTTGAACATACGGTAAAAGTAGAAAGTAAATTGAGTGAAATAATGTCGGATGTATATGAAATTGCAGCAAATGGGCGCGGTTTTGTAATCTCAAATAATGATGCTTATTTAAAAATGTGGGAGAAATCCAGAATAAATATTTTGAAAAACGAAAGCGATTTGGGAGAATTAATCCATGATAGACCAAAGCAATATCAGCTGTATCTTAGGCTTAAAAAATTGATATCAGAACGGATTGATTATTCAAAAAATCTGATTTTAGTGGCTAAAACAAAAGGGAATAAGGCCGCATTAGACCTTTTTACGCAAGAGAGTGATTCGCTTCTTACCAATAAAATTAAAAAGCTGATTAAACAATTGGATATTGAAGAATCCCGGCTTTTAATAGTAAGAAATAATGACCAAAGCAAAAAAGCTGGCAATTCATTAACCATTATTTGGATGAGTATTTTTGTTCAAATCACTTTGTTTGCAGCATTTTTAGTATTTGTGACAAAAGATATCATCGGCAGAAAAAAAGCGCAACAAGAATTGTTAGACTTAAACGAAAATCTTGAAGAAAAAATAGAAGAGCGGGCGACTGAGTTAAAATCTACTCATCAAAAGATCATTATTGAACGAGATAAGGCCAATCAATATTTTGATGTGGCAGGTGTCATATTTGTATTGCTTGACCGTGACGGAAAAATCATTAAAACAAACAGAAAAACATGTGAAGTTTTGGGGTATCAGAAAAATGAACTTATTGGCATAGATTGGTTTTCTTCTGTTCTTCCTGAAAATATAATCGATAAAGCATTCGGCTCTTTTCAAGCAATCATGAAAGGTGAAACTGAAGTGCTTCAATTTTATGAAAATCACATTATAACCAAATACGGAGAAGAACGAATAATTGAATGGTACAATGTTTTAATATATGGTGATGATGGAAAACCAACCGGAATTTTAAGTTCTGGTGAAGATATTACTGAACGCAAAGCAGCAACAGAAGAATTGCGAAAAGCAAACCGGGGGTATGCAATGCTCATGAATGTTAACAAAGCCATTGTGCGAGCAACCGATAAACAAACACTTTTTGATAAAATTTGCCGGATTGCCATTGACGAAGGTAAGTTTAGAATGGCCAATATTGGAATGGTAGATGTGCAAACAAATAAATTTCTGCCTCTTGCCTCCGCCGGAGATTCAGTTGAATATGTTAACATACTTAATATTGATTTAAATGATGCCGTTTTAAGCAATGGCCCCACAGGGATCGCTATAAAAACAGGCCTTCATAAGTTGGCAAATGATATCGCAAACGACCCTAAGATGGTTCCTTGGCGTGAAAATGCTTTAAGACAAGGCTATAAATCATCTGCCGCTTTTCCAATTAAAGCTTTTGGAGAAACAATTGGTGCTTTTATGCTCTATTCAGAAGATACTTATTTCTTTGATGAAACTGAAGTAAAATTACTCGATGAATTGGCTAAGGATATTTCTTTTGCCATTGAATTTATTGATACTAATAAAAAGCGGTTACAAGCTGAAGAAGAAATCCGCAATCTGAATGCAGAACTCGAAAATAAAATTGAAGAAAGAACGGTAGAACTTGGAAAAACGAATAATAACCTGCTGAAAGAAATTGATGAGCGCAAGCAGGTAGAAGATCGATTTAAATTTGTTGTGGAGTCGGCCCCCAATGCAATTGTTTTAGCTGATTCTTCAGGAGTTATTACATTAGTTAATAAACAAACAGAAAATTATTTCGGATATAACCGTGAAGAAATCATTGGAAAAAAAATAGAATTGTTGGTGCCGAATGCTATAAAAATGGGTCATTCAAATTTACGTTCTGTTTTTATTTCCGATCCAACTGCACGCAAAATGGGGGAGAATCGAGATTTATTTGGTTTAAAAAAAGACGGAACTAAAATTCCTGTTGAAGTTGGTTTAAATCCTATTAGTATTAATAATAAGATCATGATTTTAGCCAGTATCATTGACATCACTGAACGCAAAAAAGCGATAGAAGAAATTAAAAACGCCAAAACAGAAGCAGAACGGGCAAACCATGAAAAAAGCGAATTTTTGTCGCGCATGAGTCACGAACTTCGCACGCCATTGAATTCAATCCTTGGCTTCGCCCAATTAATGAATATGGGAAAGTTGAGCCCAACCCACAAAAAAGGCGTGGATCACATTTTGAACAGCGGCAAAAACTTACTCAATTTAATTAATGAAGTGCTAAACCTGTCGCGTATTGAAGCAGGAGAACTTTTACTTTCCATAGAACCAGTTTCGCTGAAAAGTATCATTTTAGAAACATTTGATGTTGTTTATCCGCTTGCCCAAGAAAGTAACATCATACTTAAATGGGATAATTCAGAAGAAGAACAAATATTTGTAGAAGCAGATCAGCAAAAATTAAAACAAGTGATGCTGAACCTCATTAACAACGCAATAAAATACAATAACAAAGGCGGTTTGGTAACCGTAAAGGCTGTAGCTATCCAAAATGAAAAAGTGAGAATTAGCATCACTGACACAGGAATAGGAATTGCTAAGAAAGAGATGCATAAACTTTTCACCGCGTTTCAACGCATTGGACCACAATTTTCTGATATTGAAGGAACCGGATTGGGTTTGGCAGTTTCCAAAAAATTGGTGGAAGCTATGGATGGAACTATTGGCATTGACGACGAAGTCAACAAAGGAAGCTCTTTTTGGATAGAACTTCCGCAAGCCGAAGGTCAGTTAGAAGGCAACCAGCTTGACGTTGTTTTTGAAACAATGCCCTCCACTATCAGCACAAAAGCAGGAACACTTTTGTATGTAGAAGACAATATTTCGAACCAGGAATTGGTCAAACAAATTCTTGATATGTATCGTCCAGCCATTAGATTAGTCACCAGTTTGTATGGTAAAGATACTGTAAAAATGACGTTGGATTATAAGCCTAACGTTATTCTGCTCGATCTCAATTTACCTGATATTAATGGCGTCAAAGTAATAAAATTACTGCAAAAAGAACCTCAAACAAAAGAAATTCCGGTGATTGTTTTAAGCGCTGATGCCTTAGAAATACAAATAGAAAAATTACTGAAAGCAGGCGCAAAAAACTATATAACCAAACCGATAGATGTGCAGGAGTTTTTAAAAATTATAGACGGGATAATGAATAATGATTAATTAAAATTGACTAAACACTAAACAATGATAAAATTCAATTCTTATAAAGTCAAAAAACCAAAGTTACTTTTTCTTTATGCAATTGTGATAACAATATCGTTGATCACTTTTATTGGAGTTCATACTAAAAATGTGTTGAATAATGCACGCAAAAATTTCGTTCATATACAAACAGCCCAAAACTACACAAGCAACATCTTTTTTTACGATGAAGTACTTACCAATACTGCTTTATTAGCGGCAACTTCCGGCAATTTGCAATGGGAAAAAAAATACCGCCTTTTTGAACCAAAATTAGAGAATGCCATAAAAAATACAATTAAACTTGATTCTACCGGAATTTTACACCAAAAACTTATAGAAATCAACAAAGCCAATAGGAAGTTGGTGGCCATGGAAAACCGCACTTTTGAATTGGTGCACAACAAAAAACTAACCGAAGCGCAAGCACTGATAAACAGTAATGAATATGAAAAGCAGAAAGCTATTTATGCGGAAGCACTTTTTGCATTCAAAAAAATACACGAGCAAGAAACAGCTAATCAACAAGCATTATGGCAACAGAAAGTCAAAAATACTGAATGGTATTTTTTATTTTTTATTATAGGATTCATACTTCTTTGGTTGAAGATTGAAAATATGCTGCACAAAAACGGAAAACAAATTAGTAAGGTACAAGAGCAGCTTAAAGAATCTGTTAAAGCGAGCGGTGTTGGTTTGTGGGATTGGAATTTACAAACCAACGAAGTTTACCAATCACCTGAATGGAAAAAGCAAATTGGCTATAATGACGATGAGTTAAAAAGTGGAAACGAAGCATACAAAGAACATCTTCACCCTGATGATATTAAAGAAGCGGAAGAGCAGATTAAAAGTATTTTGGAAGGCAAACAGGATCTGTTTGAAATAGAATACCGTTTTCGCCATAAAGATGGCTCATACCGCTGGATGTTTGGCCGTGCTTCTATTAAACGTGATCATCATGGAAAACCAATGCGTTTGTATGGTTCCCATGTTGATATCACAGAAATAAAACTGGCAGCGGAAGAAATTAAAAAAAGCGAAACCAAATTTAAAACGCTGTACGAATCTATAGATGATGCAATATTTGTACTGAAGGATGGCGTTTTTTTAGAGTCCAATTCCAAAGTTTATAAAATGTTTGGATGTTCAAAAGAAGATGTTATTGGAGAATCTGTCTTTAAATTTTCACCAGAAAAACAACCCGATGGCAGATTATCTTCTGAAAAGGGAATGGAAAAAGTGAATGCAGCATTGGGTGGCGAAACCCAGAGGTTTGAATGGACACATTGTCGTTTTAACGGTTCGTTATTTGATACAGAAATGTCTTTAAACAAATTAGAACTTGACGGTGTTGTTTTTTTGCAGGCGATTATTAGGGACATTACCGAGCGTAAACAAGCCGAAGAAAAAATAAAAATACTTGCCCATGCGGTTCAAAGTACTCAGGAATCCGTTGTACTAACCGACAAAAATTATGTCATTAATTTTGTTAATGATTCTTTTTTGAAAACTTACGGTTATAAGAAAGAAGAAATTATCAACCAACATATATCATTTATTCATTCGGTAAATAATAACCCGGAAGTTATCAAAGAAATTTTAACTCACTTGGAGAAAAAGGAAAGTTGGCATGGTGAAGTCTTAAATACAACAAAAGACGGAAGAGATTTTCCCATTGCACTTTCAATTTCACCAATACTGGATGAAGGGGGCGAAATAATTTCATTTGGCGCAATTCAAAGAGACATTACAGAACAAAAGAAGCGAGAAGACGATATTATAAAAATGAACGCGACACTCGAACGAAAAGTTGATGAAAGAACAAAACAATTATCGCTTATAAATGAAAATTTAAATAGTGAAATAGAAGAAAGGATACGGGCAGCAAAAGCGCTGGCAAATGCAAAAGTTGAATTAGATTTAGCCACGGAGTCCAAGAACGAATTCTTTTCGCGCGTGAGCCACGAGCTTCGCACACCGCTAAATGGTATTTTGGGTTTTGCCCAACTGTTAGAAATGGGCGATCTAGATTCAAGACATAAGAAAGGTGTAAGCCAAATTCTAAAAAGCGGCAAACAAATGCTTGAATTGGTAAATGAAGTGTTGGAACTTTCAAAAACAGATTCCAGTAAATTCACCATTTCTATGGAGCCGATTAATTTGAAGGGCATTATTAAGGAAACAATTGAAATCAATCAACCTTTTGCCGATGAAAGTGATGTCAAAATCAAATTTGAAAATTCAGAAGGTAAAGATCTTTTTGTAAAAGCAGACTATCAAAAGCTCATGAAAGTGTTGTCAAATATTCTAAACAACGCCATAAAATACAATAAAAAAGGCGGTTTGGTAACGGTAAAAACAGCGGAAACCCAAGATAACAACATAAGAATAAGCATCACTGATACCGGAACGGGAGTTGCTGCGGAAGAATTACACAAGCTTTTTATGCCGTTTCAACGCATCGGAACAGAGATTTCAATATTGGAAGGAACGGGACTTGGATTGGCGGTAGCAAAAAAATTAACGGAAACCATGAACGGAACTATTGGCGCAGAAAGTGAAATGGGCACGGGAAGCACTTTTTGGATTGAACTTCCTAAAATGGAAGAGTCGTTAAAAGAATACCAAAGTAAATCTGTTTTTAAAAAATATTAGACAATATAATGAATAAATTATAAATAAAAATGACTGATTGATAATGTTAAGATTCGTGTAATTTTAAACAATAACCTTTAAACTATAAAAAATAGCTAAAAAATGATAAATTCAACTTTAAAAAATGCAAACATTCTAATAGTTGATGACCAGCAACAAAATATTGATGTGCTTACCGGTTTGCTTGAAATGACCGGCTACAACAATTACGCCACTACTACAGACTCACGAAAAGTAGTGGATTTGTTTACTTCCTTTAAGCCAAATTTGATTTTACTTGATTTAATGATGCCGCATCTTAACGGATTTCAGGTAATAGAACAGTTGAAACCACTTATTCCTGCTGGAACTTTTTTTCCAATATTGGTGCTTACCGCTGATATTAAAACAGAAACCAAACAACAAGCGCTTGCCAATGGCGCCACTGATTTTTTGACAAAACCATTCGATTTAATTGAAGTGGAGCTTCGAATTAGAAATTTACTTAACACCCAACAACTTCATCAACAATTAGAAAACCAGAATTTAATTTTAGACAAAAAAGTAAAAGAAAGAACCGCTATTTTAGAACAAACCAATATTGAATTAACGATCGCCAAAGATAAAGCAGAGGAAAGCGATCGTTTAAAATCCGCCTTCCTTACCAATATGTCTCATGAGATTAGAACTCCTATGAACGGCATTCTTAGTTTTTCTGACCTATTAAAAGATGCGGAAATCAAAATTGAGAAAAAACAAAAGTTTATAAATATTATTGAAAAAAGCGCCAGACGCTTATTAAATACCATCGATGACATTATGGATATGTCAACAATACACTCTGGACTTATGGTAGTTTCAATTTCAGAAGTAAATATAAATAGCCAAATGGAAGAGCTTTATGATTCTTTTAAGCCAGAGGCAGAGAAAAAAGGGATACAACTGACCGTAAACAATACATTAACCAAAGATCAGGCCTTTATTAAATCAGATAAAATAAAAGTTAATTCCATACTTAGCAACTTAATAAAAAATGCCATTAAATTTACCGACTATGGAGCTATTGAAATTAATTGTAGTCAACAAAATAATCACATTAATTTTTTTGTAAAAGACACTGGAATAGGGATTCCTAAAGACAGACAGCCTTTTGTTTTTGATCATTTTGTTCAGGCAGATATTGAAGATAAAGCTGTTAAAGAAGGTTCGGGCTTAGGGCTAACCATTTCAAAAGCATATACAGAAATGCTTGGCGGGAAACTATGGCTGGAATCTGAAGATGGAGAAGGATCTACATTTTATTTTACCATTCCTCACACTACGGAGGGAAAGGAACCACTAAATATTGAAAACCCAACAAAAGCAACAGATTATGCAATTAAAATTAAAAAACTAAAAATTTTAATTGTTGAAGATGATACAACCTCAGAACTATTATTAACTGCTATCCTCGATGAAATTAACCCGGAATTATTATATGCAGAAACAGGTGTTGAAGCGATAAAAGCTTGCCGTGCAAATCCCGATATAGATTTAATTCTGATGGATATTAAAATGCCTGAAATGAATGGTTATGAAGCCACCCAACAAATTCGTCAATTCAATGAAAATGTCATTTTAATTGGCCAGTCTGCCAATGGACATTCAGCCGATGGTGAAAGGGCCCTCAATTCAGGATGCAATTCTTATATATCAAAACCCATTATAAAAGGTGATTTGATGGAGCTGATATACCAATATTTTACATAATATTTAATGAAGAAAATGGTTATTGAAACTAATTAAGTATTGATAAAGTTTTAATTACTAATTTTCTTTCATTGGTTTATGGTTGCTTGGTTTATTCACTAACTTTGCATTTTGAAATAAATGGCAGTGGAAAAAACAAACGAAAACTCGGTTAATTTAAACAAATACATCAGCAGTACTGGAATTTGTTCGCGCCGGGAAGCAGAAAAATGGATTGTTGATGGTTGTGTAACTATTAACGACAAAGCTACGCAACTTGGAAATCGGGTATTTGAAGGCGATGTTGTGAAAATTAACGGAAAGCCCTTAAATGCAAAACCCAAAACTTTATACATTGCTTTTAACAAACCTGTTGGCATTGTTTGCACAACCGATTTAAAAGAACGTAAAAACATTGTCGATTTCATAAAACATCCGCAACGGCTTTTTCCTGTTGGCAGAATAGACAAACCCTCACAAGGATTGATCTTTTTAACCAACGACGGCGATATCGTAAATAAAATTTTAAGAGCCGGAAACAATCATGAAAAAGAGTATGTCGTATCTGTAAGGCAGCCAATTACTTCAGAATTTATTCAAAAAATGGGTGGCGGTCTTCCTATTTTAGGAACAATCACAAAAAAGTGTGAGGTAACCAAATTAAGTGATTACTTGTTTAAAATTGTTTTAACGCAAGGCTTAAACCGCCAGATTAGAAGAATGTGTGATTATTTAAATTATGAAGTGACCAGCCTGAAGCGTACCCGAATTATGAATGTAAATTTAGAAGGCATAAAAGTTGGCGAATGGCGAGAATTAACGGAAAAAGAAATGCTTCAAATTAATGAAATGATTTCAGATTCCTCCAAAACAGAAGAAGCTTCAATAGATGCGCATAAAAATAAATTCTAATCAGTATCTTTGCCGACTATGCAATTTGAATTAAAAACAACAGACCCTCAAAGCAAGGCTAGAGCTGGAGTAATTACCACTGATCACGGAGAAATTGAAACGCCTATTTTTATGCCCGTTGGAACCGTAGGTTCCGTAAAAGGCGTGCATCAAAGCGAATTAAAAGACGAAATAAATCCAGATATCATTTTAGGAAATACCTACCATCTATATCTACGTCCGCAAACAACCATTTTAGAGCAAGCCGGCGGTTTGCATAAATTTATGAATTGGGATCGGAACATCTTAACGGATAGTGGTGGTTATCAGGTATATTCCCTTTCAGATAGTCGAAAAATTAAGGAAGAAGGCGTGAAATTTAAAAGCCACATCGATGGTTCTTTTCACACATTCACTCCTGAAAATGTCATGGAAATTCAGCGAACCATTGGTGCTGATATCATTATGGCATTTGATGAATGCACTCCTTATCCTTGCGATTACGGTTATGCAAAACGATCCATGCATATGACACATCGCTGGTTAAATCGTTGCATCACGCACTTAGAGAAAACACCTATAAAGTACGGTCACAGTCAGGCTTTTTTCCCTATTGTACAAGGAAGCACCTATAAAGATTTAAGAAAACAATCTGCTGAATTTATTGCTTCCGTTGGTGCTGAAGGAAATGCCATTGGCGGACTTTCAGTTGGAGAGCCTGCAGAAGAAATGTATGAAATGACTGAAATTGTAACTGCAATTTTACCAGAAGACAAACCCCGTTACTTAATGGGCGTTGGTACACCTGCGAACATTCTGGAAAATATTGCCTTGGGAATTGATATGTTTGATTGTGTCATGCCTACCAGAAATGCCCGTAACGGCATGTTATTTACGGCCAACGGCACCATCAACATTAAAAATAAAAAATGGGAAAATGATTTTTCTCCCATTGATGATATGGACATCACTTTTGTGGACAAAATGTATTCAAAAGCATACCTGCGCCATTTATTTATTTCAAAAGAATTGCTTGGCAAACAAATAGCTTCTATTCATAATTTAGGGTTTTATTTGTGGTTGGTTCGTGAAGCAAGAAAGCATATATTAGCCGGAGATTTTACACCTTGGAAAAACAGGATGATAAAACAAATGGACAACAGAATGTAAACAATTTAAAATTGATAATTAAATTTGAGATTCCTGATACTAGATACTAAGATTAGTTAAACAATTACACAATTTGTAACCTTGAGCGAAGTTAATGGTAAACAGTTACACGATTAAACAATTCAACGAATAAACAATTCCTTGGGAATACTAGACAAATACATATTAAAAAAATATTTAAGCTCATTTCTGTTGGTGTTAACTTTGTTGATTCCAATTGCCATTGCAATTGATGTATCAGAGAAAGTCGATAAATTTTTACGCCATGCAGATTTATCATTTGCCACAATTATTAAAGACTATTACTTAAATTTTATCATCATTTACGGCAATACATTTATGCCTTTGGCATTGTTTATTGCAGTTATATTTTTCACTTCAAAACTTGCGGAAAATACTGAAATTATTGCAATCCATTCCGCTAAAATATCTTTTACACGGTTTTTAAGACCCTATTTTATTGGTGCCACCATTGTAACTGTAATTGCTTTATTTATGAATCATTTTGTGGTTCCTAACAGCAATAAAACATTTGAAGAATTTAACAGAACTTATTTGCAGAAAAAAAAATTAAACACCAATTATTTAAGCAATATTAACTTACAACTAGGACCGAATGATTATATTTTTTTAAAAAGCTATACGATTGACCATAAGGTAGGTTATAATTTTTCTTATGAAAAGTTTGAAGGCACAAAACTAAAATATAAATTGATGGCTGATAATATTCGTTGGAATGAAAAAGACAGCACTTTTAAATTAGTCAACTATAAAAAAAGATTCCTTTTAAATGATCGAGACATTATAGAATCAGGCTCAAGGTTAGACACCGCATTTAGTTTTACGGCCAACGACTTAATTTATATTGATTATATGGCTAAAGAAATGAACTCGATAAAGTTAAATGAGTTTATAAATACATCAAGAGAAAGAGGCGTCAGCAATTTAAATGTTTATTTGGTTGAACTTTATAAGCGAACCAGTTTGCCGGTTTCATCTTATATCTTAACATTTTTGGCAGTTTCACTGGCCTCAAAAAAACGCAGAGGCGGTATGGGTGTAAATTTAGCTATTGGAATTTCTCTTATGTTTGTCTATGTATTTTTATTAAAAATTGCTGAAGTATTGGGAGCTGGAGCAGACTCTAATTCACTCTTCGTAGTTTGGCTGCCAAATATTGCATTTGGAACCCTAGCAATATATTTATACCTTAGAAATGCCAAAAACTGATCTTAAAAACTACCTGCACCTCCATTTCTTAGTGTTTATTTGGGGATTTACCGCAATTTTAGGTGCCTTAATAAGTATTGATGCCATTCCGTTAGTTTGGTACCGAATGCTCTTTGCTGTAATTTTTGTATTTGTATATTTTGTAATTAAAAAAAAATCACTAAAGATAGGACCAAAAGCATTATTGAAATTTTTTATTGGTGGTGTTATCATTGCCATCCATTGGATCTTTTTTTTCTCTGCAATAAAGGTCGCCAATGTTTCCGTTGCGTTAATTGCCATGAGTACAGGCGCATTATTCACGTCATTCATAGAACCTTTATTTTTCAGAAGAAGAATTAATTTCCTTGAATTACTATTTGGCTTAATTGTTATCTCCGGTTTATATTTAATTTTAGATGTTGAAGGAAACTATACTTTAGGAATTATTTATGCATTAACCGCCTCTTTTTTATCAGTTTTATTCACAGTCCTTAACGGCTTATATGTAAGAAAATATACAGCTGAAGTCATTTCTTTTTATCAGTTGTTATTTGGTGTTGGATTTATAACAATCTATATTTTTGCGACAACAGGTTTTACTTTTGAACAATTTACTTTAAAATCTTCGGATCTAATTTACTTATTAATATTAGGCAGTATTTGTACAGCATACGCATTTATCGTTTCAGTAAAAATAATGAAGCACTTAACGCCTTTTACAGTTATACTTACCTTAAATCTGGAACCTGTTTATGGAATCATTTTAGCGGTAATTATTTTTGGTGAAAAAGAAAAAATGAGTGCGCTATTTTATGTTGGTGGCGCCATAATATTATTGATAGTTATCCTCAACGGAATTTTAAAAAATAAAAAAAAGACTATAATTTAACGCTCTAAAATTGATTAGTTGTTATATTTGTAGTTCCACCAAACTTTAAAAATATGGAATATTTAGATTTTGAATTGCCAATTAAAGAATTAGAAGAACAGTATGATAAATGTGTTTTAATTGGTAAAGAAAGTGATGTTGATATGACCGAAAGTTGTAAGAACATTGAAAAAAAATTACTAAAAACCAAAAATGATATATATAAAAACCTAACTGCCTGGCAAATAGTACAACTTTCTCGCCATCCAAGAAGGCCATATACTTTAGATCATATCACAGCCCTTGCCGGGGAAACTTTTATGGAATTACACGGTGACCGCACATTTAGAGATGACAAAGCCATGGTAGGCGGATTGGGAAAAATAGGAAACCAATCGTTCATGTTTATTGGACAACAGAAAGGCTACAATACAAAGACCCGGCAATACAGAAATTTCGGAATGTCAAATCCTGAAGGATATAGAAAAGCATTGCGATTGATGAAAATGGCCGAAAAATTTAGTATTCCGGTGGTTACCTTCCTAGATACGCCCGGTGCTTATCCTGGATTGGAAGCGGAAGAGCGCGGACAAGGCGAAGCCATTGCACGAAATATTTTGGAAATGACCCGTTTAAAAACGCCCATTATTACCGTTGTAATTGGTGAAGGCGCTTCAGGGGGTGCGGTTGGAATTGGCGTTGGAGACAAGGTTTTTATGATGGAATACACGTGGTACAGCGTTATCTCTCCTGAGTCATGCTCCTCTATTTTATGGCGAAGCTGGGAACATAAAGAAGAAGCCGCAGAAGCTTTAAAATTGACTGCGGAAGACATGAAAAAGCAAAAACTGATTGACGGAATCATTAAAGAACCTCTTGGCGGAGTACATTTTGACAGAGAAACTACTTTTAAAGAAGTGGAAAAAACCATTATAAAAGCTTACGATGAACTAAAAAAGCTGTCTCCTGAAGAACTCGTAAAAAAACGAATGGAAAAATATGCCAAAATGGGTGTTTTTAAAGGATAACTTTTGTTGTTATTTGTTGATTTAGTTTAATATTGAATTTTGAGCTGTAAGTTGTAAGTTTCTTTTATTAAATAACTTATATCATTTCAGCTTTGAATTTTGAATCTTTTAAACCTTCAAACCGCTATGTATATTCTTTCACCGCAACAAACTGCAAAAGCAGATAAAGCAACCATTAAGAATACAGGAATATCCTCTGTCGATTTAATGGAATATGCCGCCACAAATTGCTTTCAATGGCTTCATAACAAATTACATGGAGACAATCTTCAAATTCATGTATTTTGCGGTATTGGAAATAACGGCGGCGATGGTTTGGTGATTGCAAGACATTTGTACAAACATAACTATAAGGTAAATTGCCATATTGTTAATTTTAGCGATATACGAACCGAAGAATTTATAGTTAATTACAATAGAATAAAAGAAATTGGGTTAAACCCAATAGTTATAAAAAGTGAAAATGACTTTCCTGAAATTAATGCTGATGACATTGTAGTTGATGCTATTTTCGGAAACGGCCTTAACAGAAATCCGGAAAGTTTCACCAAAAAATTAATCCAATACATCAATGGTAAAAAAGTTTTTACCTTAGCTATTGATATTCCTTCAGGATTGTTTGGTGACAAATCGGTTACTGATGCATCTGCTGTAATAAAGGCGAGCCACATCCTAACATTTCAGACGCCAAAAATCGCTTTATTATTGCCTGAAAACAAGGGTTTTGTAAATACATGGGAGTTTATTGATATTGGATTAGACCAAGATTATATCCAAAGTTTAAAACCGAAAACCCACTATATTACAAAAACGGACATCATTCCTTTGTACAAGCAACGAAACAAATGGGATCACAAAGGAACTTATGGACATGCGCTTATTATTGGCGGAAGTTATGGTAAAATGGGTGCAGTTACTTTGGCTTCAAAAGCAGCCTTAAAAATTGGAAGCGGATTGGTTTCTGCCTATATTCCCAAATGTGGTTATACAATTTTACAAATTTCTGTACCTGAAGTGATGGTTGAAGTTGATACCGACTCGGTATTGACCTATTTTAATTTTAAAACCAACCCTACCGTTATTGGCATTGGTCCCGGAATGGGAACTTCAGATAAAACGGCTCAGGGTTTTGAAAATTTTATAAAAGAAAACAAACTTCCATTGGTTATTGATGCTGACGGACTTAATTTGCTTTCCAAAAACCTATTATTGCTTAACCATTTGCCGAAAAACACCATTTTAACACCGCATCCAAAAGAACTGCAGCGATTAATTGGTCCTTGGGAAAACGATTACGAAAAACTAAAAAAAGCAAGGGAGTTTTCCAAAAAATATACCCTAATCATAATCATAAAGGGGGCACATACCGTTGTTGTCCAGGATGATAATATGTATTTTAATTCAACAGGAAATCCGGCACTTGCAACTGGAGGAAGCGGCGATGTGCTGACTGGAATCATTACCGGACTTATTGCCCAAGGCTATCAGCCATTAAATGCCGCAATTTTTGGGGTATACTTGCATGGTAAAACTGCCGATATCGCTTTTCCTAAAACTGGATATGAAACTTTTACGGCAAGCACTATTTTTGAGTATTTAGCAGAAGCAATTTTAGAAATTTCCAGCAAAAAAGAGGCATAAAAAAAAGTCCGCAAAACGGACTTTTAATAAAATATTTTAAGGACTTAATATTTATAAACCATCGCGTTTATATTCATTCCCGCTCCTACTGAAGCCATTAAAATCACATCTCCTTTATGTAGACTGTGCGGTTTCAAATTTCCTTGTTTAATTAAATCGTACAACGTAATTACGGTGGCTACAGAACTATTTCCTAAAGTATGAATACTCATAGGCATTACCGCATCAGGAATTTGTGTATTGTATAATCTGTAAAAGCGCTTTATTATTGCCTCGTCCATTTTTTCATTTGCTTGGTGAATCAGTATTTTCTTAACATCCAAAATATCAATCCCGCTTTTATCCAATGCTTTTTTCATGGCCAATGGAACAAAATTCAAACCAAATTCATAAATTTTTCTGCCATACATTTTTATATAACGCACATGATCATCACCGGTTTTATCGTATGTTTTCCCAAAAAATAAATAATAGCATTCCTCAAATGTATGGGTTTGTGCGGCAAAACTTAAAATACCTGTTTTAGAATCGCTTTCTACCGCCTCAACAACACATGCCCCGGCCCCATCAGAATAAATCATTGAATCCCTGTCGTAATCATCTAACACTCTCGAAAGCGTTTCAGTTCCAATCACCAAACATTTTTTAGCAACACCTGATTTTATGTATGCTTCTGCCTGAATCATACCTTGAATCCATCCCGGACACCCGAAAAGGATGTCGTATGCCACACAATTCGGATTTTTAATTCCCAACTTGTGTTTTACCCTTGAAGATAAGCTTGGCAATATATCGCTTTGGTTGGTGTCACTATTGACGTCTCCAAAATTGTGCGCCAAAATAATATAATCCAATTCTTCCTGATTAATTTTTGAATCCGCAATCGCTTTTTCAGCCGCAAAAAATGCCAAATCAGAGGAATTTAATTCCGGACTCGCATATCGTCTTTCCTGAATACCTGTAATTGACTTAAATTTTTCAATGACCACCCCATTTTCATAGCCAAAAGGTGTACCGTCTTCATTCAAAAATTGATTGGTTAAAAAATCTGAATTTCTTTTAACCACTGTAGGAATATAGCTTCCTGTTCCTGTAATTACTGAATTTATCGCCATTATCTTTATTTAAAACACAAATATAACAAGTTTTTTTATTGCTTGTCCAATTCCCCTATTTTAATTTGCATTACCGTTGCTATAGAGAGCGCACGCGATTTGGCCGCATGGGCAATTTCCCCTCTAAAATGTTCATCAACTGTATTGTTGAAATGTTGCAACCATAGCTGAAAATGCTCAGGTTTAAAAGGTTTTACCGGCTGTAAATCCAAATGTGGTTTCATGGCATTTTTTTGATAAGTTCCTGAATAAAACAGGATGTTATCCCAAAAATCAACCAATATTTGTAAATGTTTTTCTAACAATTCAGGGTTGGTAAATGCTGTGAAAAAATGATGCATAACTTCATCATTCAATAATTTGACATAAAAATCTTTTACAAGCAAGTAAATATCCGCTCTGTTTTCAATAGCTCTTTTCATTAATTTTTTATAAAAAAGTTTTATCAAAAGCAATTGGAAGTAAATCTAACACAGATTCGGTTTGAATAATTTCACCAACTTCCCCCATGAAATAAACTTCAATTTTATCCTTTTGTTTAATTTCATATTCTGATAAGGTTTGCCTGCAAGCTCCGCAAGGTGCCACAGGTTCTTTAAGAATTTGGGTTGAAGAGCTTGCCGAAATGGCCAGCTTCAAGATTTTTTTATTCGGAAATTCAGAGGATACTTTCCAAATGGCAACACGCTCGGCACACATTCCTGAAGGATATGCTGCATTTTCCTGATTGTTCCCTGTAATAATGGTGCCGTCTTCCAAAAGCATTGCTGCACCAACCTTAAACTTAGAATAGGGTGCGTATGCATTTTGTTTGGCCTCAATGGCTTTATTCATTAAACCTTTTACTATTGTTGTCAGTTCATCAATGGAATCAAAAATAGTAATCTGGGTTTTTATTTCAACTTTCTTCATTAAAAAAATTTAGTTACAACCAATTGGTTGGTTGTTTAGTATGAATTTCCAAAATCGAAAGACAAGGAGAATCGAAGTGTATTCTCCAAAGGGTTTTTAATTTCAGAGGTGTTAAACAAATAGGAAATATCCAATTTGGAGCTTTTAAATTTAAATCCTGTTCCTACCGTAAAATATTTCCGTGATCCTTTTAAATCACTTTCATTAAAATACCCGGCTCTTAAAGCAAAAGAATTGGCGTACATATATTCTGCGCCCAATCCCCAAGTAACTTCTTTTAGTTCTTCGCCAGCCCCTCCGGGTGCATCACCAAACGATTTGAAAATACCCTCAAAAAAATTCACTTCCTCTTGTCTATAAGGTGCATCACCATTATCATTTATGGAAATGCTTGGCGTAGGAACTAATAATTTATTAAATTCTACATTGATACTTATATTATTGCTTCTGTCTAAAATAAAATCAAATCCACCTCCCACTTTTAAATTTGTTGGGATAAAATTCTCTTGGCCGTCATTTGTATAGGATACTTTCGGACCGATGTTTGAAACATTGAAACCACCTCTCCATACGCCATTAATATTACCATAACGCTGTTTATTAGATTCATAATATCCTGAAACATCAACGGCAAAAGTATTTACTGGACTTATCGTGGAGTTTGCGGATTCAATACCTAAATCGGAACGAATATAACGTAAGGTTACCCCCATTGAGAAAGTTTTATTCAATTTCAAGGCGTAAGAACCATCAACAGAAAATTCATTCAGCTTTTCAGTTCCTTCAGGAGTTCCATTAATATCTGTTAAATCTATTTGGCCTAAATTAAAATATGTTAAACTCGCTGCCCATGCACTTCTGTCATCTATTCTGTTTGCATAGGTAAATCCACCCAAAAAAACATCATTCGTGAGTTCCCGCAACCAAGGCGTATAAACAATGCCCAACATAAATTGAGAATCCATAAACGCGTATTTTGAGGCATTCCAGTGTTGTGAATTTGCATCTGGTGAAGTTGCCACGCCAACATCTCCCATACCACCTGCGCGCGCATCTGGAGCTATCAATAAAAATGGAGTGGCTGTTGTTATCGGATTGGGATTTTCTTGGGCATTAATTCTTACAAATGCCATAAAAACCATTATCGTCAACCCTATTATCTTTCTCATTAATTTCGTGTGTTTAATCAACAAATATCATATTTTATTATTGAAGAATCGTAATTTTTCTAATTTTTATGCATAGTTACAAAAATCTAAGTTCCTCTATATTAATTTATAATGCTTCATTCCTTGTTTTTAACAAATTTTTCAATCAAAGTTCATAATATGGTTAGGCAGGAAGATGACATTTCTTCAATTCATTGGGAAAATTTAAAACTTTTCCAATCTTAAAATAACGATAACTTCGAAGAATAAACGTGGTTATGGACAAATTATTGTAAGAAATTTAAAATTTATAACTGAAAAATAAAAGATCGTATTTCATGAATTTTTATTAAAAGAAGGTTCTGTTTCTTTCGCAATTTGTAAACTTATAAGTATTTATAAATGACTGTCTTAAATCCGATATCAAACTGTTTAAAAAAACATTAATTATAATTTCACCAATAGCCTTAATGTTTGCGGCTGCATTTTTATTCCAATTTAAAAAAAGCATATTCATTTCTTACGCATTTGATAATTTTTACTTAAAGAAATAAAAAAACAGAAATAGAAAATATTTGCGCTCTGACAGGTGCTTCATTAAAAAATTAGTCTTACTATTGAAACATAGTGCAACAATGTCATACTAAATATTGAAAACTATCGTTAGTAAAAGCGTAGCAAATATTTATTAAAATTATACCTTGCAAAAAAATTAATTTAATGTAAATTGCAGAAAAATATAACCCTAACCAATTTGAAATGAACTTAAAAAATCTAAATAACATCTATAAGTTAATCTTGTTAACTATTACTGTTGTTTTCTTTGTGAGTTGCCATAACAGAAATCCAAGAAATAATGTATCGCTCACCGGGTGGAGTTCAAAAGATAAGAAAGCAGCCGGATTTGCAGGAGACACAAAATATAAAGGCCAGGAAGCTCCTCCGGGAATGGTTTTGATAGAAGGCGGAACATTTACCATGGGTCATGTGCAGGATGATGTGATGTTTGACTGGAATACAACACCTACTCAGCAACAAGTTCGTTCATTTTATATGGATGAAACTGAAGTGACCAACTCAGAATATGTATTTTATTTAAATTGGACGGAAAAAGTTTTTCCTCCAAATAACCCAAACTATGAACATATTTATGAATCTGCTGTTCCTGATACTTTAGTTTGGAGAGATGTATTGGGATTAAATGAATTATTGACTGAAAATTATTTAAGACATCCAGGTTATGCTGATTATCCGGTAATTGGCGTTAGTTGGATTCAGGCCACTCAATATTGCTCATGGAGAACCGATAGGGTTAATGAAAAAATATTGGTGGATGAAGGGGTGCTAAAACCTCTTTTCGAGTTAGATTCATTAGAGGTTAGAGGTGAAAATCATTTTAATACAGATACCTATTTAAATGATCCATACAACCTTTTTGACGGAGATTCTTCCATCTATAAAAAAGGATTGCCAAGCAATAAACAACTTAAAAAGGGAGAAGCTAAACCTTCAAGAGGTTCTTTTACTGGCAGACAAGTTAAAATTTCTGACGGAATATTAAGTTCTAAATTCAGACTCCCAACAGAAGCTGAATGGGAATTTGCGGCTAAAGCAGTTGTTGAAGATCGTGAATATAACAATACACGAGGCAGAAAAAAATATGCCTGGAAAGGAAAATATACCCGTAATAAATCAAAAAAATATAAGGGGGATCAACTTGCTAACTTTAAGCAAGGAAAAGGAGATTATAGTGGTGTTCCAGGATGGAGCAACGATGGCGCCGCCATCACAATTCAAGTAAAATCTTATGCTCCAAATGCTTTTGGCTTGTATGATATGTCAGGTAATGTCGCTGAATGGGTGGCGGATGTTTACCGACCAATTATTGATAATGAAGCTAATGACTTCAACTATTTCAGGGGGAATATTTTTACAAAAAAAATGATTGATGCTGAAGGACAGGTTGTAATTTCCGATGATCAGAATGTTAAATATGACACTTTAGATAATGGCAAAATAGTGGCTAAATCTTTGCCTGGAAGCGTTAATTATATACCCGTAACAAAGAGAGACGCCTATATGAGAATTAATTACGAGAAGGCTTATAATGTAGACGTGAAAGATGGTGACTTGGCTTCAACAAAAAAGTTCAATAAAAATGAGGACGAATTAGAAACCAAACCTCGTATGTACAATTCTCCTGTTAAACCAAGAGTTATTGGTGAAAGCGGCTTATTGATGCAGGAATATGATACCAAAAAAAGAAACACTTTAGTTAGCGATATAACCCGTGTTTACAAAGGCGGTTCTTGGCAAGATATGGAATATTGGTTAGATCCATCTCAACGCAGGTATTTGCCGGAATATATGGCAACCAGCTATATTGGTTTTAGATGCGCTTCGGACAGGATTGGCCCAATGACCTATAAAAAAAGAAAACCGACAACAACAAAAATCAGATATTAAAACTATTATTTAAACAAACCCAAACCTCACCGAAATTTCAGTGAGGTTTTTTTTATATTTAATTGATGAATATTGAACAATTACACCAGTTATATAGCAAAACTTATTTAGTAGATACCGACACCCGGAAAGTAAGAAAAGGAAGCATGTTTTTTGCGCTAAAAGGCGATAATTTCAATGGAAATGAATTTGCGGAAGAAGCATTGAAAAGTGGCGCAAGTTATGCCATTATCGATGAAGAAAAATACAACACGCTCCCCAATGCCCTATTGGTCAGCAATGCTCTGGAAACACTTCAAAAGCTGGCAAATTTTCACAGAAAGCAACTTACCATACCAATTATTACATTAACCGGGAGCAATGGGAAAACCACTACTAAAGAAATCATCAATGCGGTCCTGTCCAAAAAATATGAAACAGCCGCAACTGAGGGTAATTTAAACAATCATATTGGTGTACCGCTTACTCTTTTATCAATGACGCCAAAAACAGAAATTGGCATTGTTGAAATGGGCGCAAACCATTTAAAGGAAATCGAATTTTTATGTAGTATCGCTGAACCTAATTATGGCTTAATCACCAATTTTGGAAAAGCGCATTTGGAAGGATTTGGAGATTTTAAGGGTGTCATTAAAGCCAAATCAGAATTGTACGATTTTTTAAGATTGAACAAGGGAATAGCTTTTATCAATACAGATGATGAACTGCAGGTAAAACAATCGGCAGACATAAGTTTAATAGAATTTAACAACAGTGCCATCAAATTTATTGAGGCCAATCCGTTTGTAAAAGTTCAATTTAAAAATACCTTGATTGAAAGTAACCTCATCGGAAAATACAATTACAACAATATTGCGATTGCAGTTGCTGTAGGAAATTATTTTAATATTTCTGAGAATGATATTAAAAATGCCATTAAAAGTTATACCCCAACAAATAACCGTTCACAACTCATTCAAAAAGGGACCAATAAAATTATTTTAGATGCCTATAATGCAAATCCCTCCAGTATGCAGGCAGCACTTGAAAATTTTGCCCAATTGAAGGGTGAAAATAAAGTGGTGTTTTTAGGCGATATGTTTGAATTGGGAAAAGACAGCAAAGCAGAGCATAAAAAAATAGCCAGTTTGGCTACTTCCTATAATTTTTCAAAAGTTTTCTTAATAGGAAAAGCATTTTCTGCAACCAGTGCAAAAAATGCTTTTGTTTCTGAAAGTTATGAATCTTTCAAAAATTCAACTAATTATTCAAATATTAACAATGCCACAATTCTTATTAAAGGATCTCGTGGTATGGCTTTAGAAAGATTGTTAGACCTTCTCTAATTTTATTTTTTCTCTGTGATATTCAATTAAACCGTCAATTGGACGTCTCACAATATTTCCTATTTCAACCATATAATATCTTGCTATATCATTGATAATATCTTGGGAAAAAAAAGCAATTGACCCTACAAAGTGCACAGGGACATGAGCCGACTCTTGATATGGCAATATTCTGTTTTTAAAGAAATCCTTAATACCCTTTTGCAATACTTTATTAAAATAAGGTGTCCTTTCATTTTTAAAAACAAATTCGGCAAAATGCGCCAAATAGGCATTTGGGTTTTCCTCCTTATAAATATTTCTTTTAATGACATCTGCATCCAAATCAAATTGCTCCTCAAAAAGGTTTGCAATCGCCTTTGGCATTTTATGGTAGTAATAATCTCGTAATAATTTTTTGCCGAAATAATTTCCGCTTGCTTCATCCATTAGGATATACCCCAAAGAAGGAACTCTCACATCAACATTTTTTCCGTCAAAATAACAGCTATTAGATCCCGTTCCCAAAATACATACAATTCCAGGTTTTGTGGTTACGGCATAAACTGCCGCGAACGTATCTTCTTTTACAACAATTTTAGCATTTTTAAAAAATGATTCAAATATAGATTTCAAAAGCGATGTCAATCTCTCTGTTCCACATCCGGCACCATAAAAATAAACCTCAGTCACTTTTTCTTTGTAACTGGTTATCTCTTGGTTGCTCTGAATTCTACTTTTCAGTAAATCGGCAGGCAATATCTCTGGATTTAACCCCTCGGTCCTTGTCTTAAACACCTGATCCCCTGATTTATCAAGCAAAATCCAATCTGCTTTTGTAGAACCTCCATCTGCTATTAGAATCATTTTTTATTTTTTAACTATTATTTCTTATTTTACCGAATAAATGTATTCAGCCAAATCAACTAATTTTGTTGAATATCCGAATTCATTGTCATACCAAGCCACTAATTTAAAGAAATTATCGTTTAAAGCAATACTTGCCTCTGCATCAAAAGTACTTGTTCTAGGTTCTGATACAAAATCTTGTGAAACTACCGCTTCTTCCGTATACCCTAAAACACCTTTCAATTCATTTTCAGAAGCAGCTTTTAAAGCAGCTTTCACTTCTTCAAAAGTAGCTGATTTTTCAGTTCTAACGGTTAAATCAACCACTGATACATCGGCAGTTGGTATTCTGAAAGACATCCCGGTTAATTTTCCGTTTAATTCAGGAATCACTTTCCCAACAGCTTTAGCAGCACCTGTTGATGAAGGGATAATATTGACCAATGCACTTCTGCCACCTCTCCAGTCTTTTTTTGAAGGACCATCAACAGTTAATTGCGTTGCTGTTGTTGCATGTATTGTTGTCATTAATCCTTCAACAATTCCAAAGTTATCATGAATAACTTTGGCCAAGGGAGCCAAACAGTTGGTTGTGCAAGATGCATTTGAAACAATGGTATTTGCTGCGGTAATTTTTTTATGGTTTACACCCATCACAAACATTGGTGCATCAGCGGATGGTGCTGAAATGGCTACTTTTTTAGCGCCTGCTGTAATGTGTTTTTGAGCACCTTCCAAACTGGTAAAAATACCAGTACAGTCTAAAACAACCTCTGCGCCCACTTCACCCCATTTCAAATCTTCAGGATTGCGTTCAGCACTAATTCTAATGGTTTTCCCGTTAACAACTAAATGTCCGTTTTTCACATCAACATCACCGTCAAATCTGCCGTGAACTGAATCATATTTTAATAAATAAGCCAAATGTTCCACATCTAACAAATCATTAATTCCCACAACTTCTACATTTGGTCTGGTCACTGCTACTCTAAAAGCAATTCTTCCTATTCTTCCAAACCCGTTAATTCCTATTTTAATTGTTGACATAATATATTGTTTTAAATTATTATTCTGTTTTTATACTGAAGTTATTTCAGCAACTTTAAGTAATTCTTTATTGATATCATTATTCATTTTTATGGCTTTATTCAAATCAACTTTTGACACTTGATTGTTGGTAATGCCTACCATAATACCTGTTGCCTTATCCAGTAACGCTTCCACAGCTGCAACACCCAGTCTGCTCGCCAAAACCCTATCAAAACAACTTGGAGAACCGCCGCGTTGCATATGTCCCAAAACCGATACTCTTATATCGTAATAAGGAAAGTTTTCATTGATATAATCTGCCAATTCAAAGACGCTTTTACCAATTTTATCTCCTTCCGAAACAATAACAATACTGCTTGTTTTACCTTTTTCTTTACTTTTTTGAAGAGATTCCACCAACCTGTCTAATCCCAAATCTTTTTCGGGGATTAAGATTTCTTCGGCACCAGCTCCAATGCCAGAGTTTAAGGCTATAAAACCGGCATCACGCCCCATCACTTCAATAAAAAACAATCTATTGTGAGAACTTGCGGTATCACGTATTTTATCGATCGCTTCTACAGCTGTATTTAGAGCGGTATCATATCCTATAGTGTTGTCTGTTCCGTAAATATCATTATCAATGGTACCTGGAATTCCAACAATTGGAAAATTAAATTCTTCAATAAATTTTAAGCCTCCCGTAAAAGTACCATCGCCACCAATAACAATTAAAGCATTAATATCAGCTTCTTTTAATCTTTCAAAAGCCTTGGCCCTTCCCTCAACCGTTCTAAATTCATTGGAACGTGCTGATTTTAAAATTGTGCCTCCTTTATTGATAATATTGCTGACATGGCGTGCGGATAGTATTTCAAAATCACCTTCTATCAAACCTTGATACCCCCTATAAACGCCAACACATTCAATCCTGTAATAAGTACAGGCCCTAACAACGGCTCTTATAGCAGCATTCATTCCTGGAGCATCTCCTCCGGATGTTAAAACTGCTATCTTTTTTATTGGTTCATTCATGGGTTAAAAATATAATACAAAGTTACTTTTAAATGTATTTTCTGCCTACAAAACCGCCTAATATTCACTAAAACGATTTCGTTAAACACAACAAGATAAGGAGTTTATTTTAAACCCCTTATCTAAGTTGTAAATTTTTTGTTGTAAGTTCTAAATGTGTAGATGCCAATTATATAGTGGCAGAATTTAATGTGATTAATTATCAGATTGTTGCAATATTATGCGCAATCGTTGAACTTTCAACCTTTTAATTTTATTGACTAATTGATTAAAATTTTATATTCCCAAGCTTTAAAAGTTAAAGGCTTTTCTTTGGAAAACACAAATTTTTCATTGCTAAAAAAATCAATTAATTCCCCTTCTTTTTCAGAAGTAAATGTAACTTCTTTATTGGATAGGTTGGCCATGAAAGTTATTTTATCACCCTCCTTTTCTCTTGAGAAAATTAAAATATTTTCATCATCAGAAGAAGGAATTTTGGTGTATGAAGCTGCATTTTTACCGCCGAATAATGCTTTATTATTATTTTTTAGCTCCCCTAATTTTACCAATAATGGCCATACTTTACCTTTGGTTTTTGAAATAGTATCTTTTTCGAAAAATAATAACCGTTTGTTCATATCATATTCCTGTCCGCTATAAATCAAAGGCATTCCCGGAGCGCAATAAGATAAAGCCAACATCACTTCAGAAGCATCTCCCATGCGTTCTTTTACGGTTCCGTTCCATGAATTTTCATCATGATTGGTAACAAAATTCATCAAAATATCATCTTTTTGATAGAGTGTGTCAATTTGGGCCAAACGCTCATCCCAGTTTTTAACCGTTTCCTTACCTTGTGCAATGGCATTCATTCTATGGTATGTATCCCAGCTGTAGTCCATATCAAAAGCATTTTTAAGTAAATTTGGTTCCCAAGCTTCAGCCAGCATAAAAACAGGTTTTATTTTTTTAAGTTCAGTTACAGTATTTTCCCAAAAATCAACCGGAACCATGCCTGCCACATCACATCTAAATCCGTCCACATTAACTTCTTTAAGCCAATATTTCATATCCTCCAACATTTCAGCGCGCATTTCCAGGTTGTCATAATTTAAATCTGCCACATCTGTCCAATCTGTCCCAACGGTATGCGTAATTTCTCCTTTTTCATCTTTGGTGTAATACTCTGGATGGCTTTTTAGCCATACATGGTCCCAACCTGTATGGTTAGCAACCCAATCCAAAATTACGTACATCCCGTTTTTATGTGCAGTATCTACCAAATTTTTCACATCATCTAAATTTCCAAATTCAGGATTCACTTTGGTATAGTCGGAAATGGC
>Ga0314774_1000146_pt1 | contig 62614 bp, 51 predicted proteins | sample MetaGCBIA2018_FD_204515 | JGI IMG/M metagenome (GOLD analysis project Ga0314774, IMG submission 204515) | Cryopeg brine microbial communities from Beaufort Sea near Barrow, Alaska, United States - CBIA 2018 | ecosystem: Environmental > Aquatic > Marine > Coastal | place: USA: Alaska | collected... | reverse complement strand
CAGTCGCTTGAGAGCCTAAGCGTTAGCGAGGTGACGAGGACGTCTGGGGCTAATGGTCGTCGACGAACGGAGTTGAATTAAGCCATGGATGGATTAATTCTTTCACGAGTACGGCGACACGCTGGCCTAATTTCTAGTGAAATTGATCAGCATCTGGTCTAAGAATACTATAACTAAATTATCAAATCACGATTTGAAACAAGATCGGTAAAAAGTTCACTATTGAAAGTAATTTGAGAATATAAGTACATTCAAATTATGAAAAAAGACAACTTTAGAAGTTGAAAGCATTGGTGCTATGATTAAATGTTTGTCTGCTTAATTTTTCTAAATAGTCTTTTTTGGTAGCGATAATATGAAGTGCGTAGCATATTAACTAATCTCTATTAGACAGCATGTATTTTTATTAACCTCACTTAAGCCATCAAACAGTATCTGACTTTTGATGAAACAACATCTTTGTTATTTCTCGGGGTTAACAAATAAGCGTATAATTTTCATCAATTTCCAAACAATATAAAGAAGATAAAATGGTAGTTCAGATATCCACCGAAGACTTAATTAATCAGCTGAAAGTCGTGGTGGGTAGTCACTATACGCTTACCGAAAGTATGAAAATACAGCCTTACAGCCAAGGTTATCGATTTGGCGGCGGCGATGCTTTAGCAGTGATCAAGCCGGGCACATTGTTGGAAATATGGCAGGTATTACAATTGTGCATGAAAGCGGACACCGCCATTATTCTTCAGGCTGCAAATACAGGGTTAACGGGTGGTTCAACGCCTGATGGGAATGAATATGATAGGCCAATTGTCATTATTAATACGATGCGTATTGATGAAATTCATTTACTGGATAGTGCTCGGCAGATTATAGGCTTTCCAGGCAGCACGTTATTTGGACTTGAAGAAACGTTAAAACCTTATGGGCGTGAACCACACTCAGTTATTGGTTCTTCGTGTATTGGTGCATCTATTGTTGGCGGTGTCTGTAATAACTCGGGTGGAGCATTAGTTCAACGAGGTCCCGCCTACACAGAATTATCCTTATTTGCTCAAGTGCTACAAAATGGTGAACTCGAACTAGTTAATAACTTAGGCATAGATTTAGGTAAGTCAGCTGAAGAAATACTGACTAATTTAGAAAACCATAAATACAATGACACGGATAACTTACATCCAGAAAAACGGGCATCTGATAATGAGTACCACGAAAGGGTACGAGAAATTGATGCAGATACACCTGCACGATTTAATAATGATGGTCGTCGATTATATGAATCTGCTGGTTGTGCAGGAAAAGTGGCCGTTTTTGCGGTACGTTTAGATACCTATCCGATTGTAAAAAAACAGGTTTTCTACGTTGGAACGAATGATGCCCAGGTTTTATCTACCATGCGTCGCGATATTTTATCTAGCTTTAAAACATTACCCGTGTCAGGCGAGTATATGCATCGGGATTGCTACGCCGTGACTAAAAAGTACGGTAAAGATACCTTTATTGTGATTGATAAGTTAGGTTCAAAATACATCCCTAAAATGTTCAATTTAAAAAGAACCGTAGATAGGATTGCCGACAAATTAACATTTTTGCCTAATAAAATGTCAGATCGTATCATGCAAGCGATGAGTTATTTATGGCCTAATCACTTGCCAAAACGCATGGAAGATTATCACCAAAAATATCAACATCATTGGATTTTAGAGATGAGTGGTGAGGGTATTGAAGAAGCACGTTCATACCTTAAAACTTTTTTTACCAAGCACGAGGGTGACTATTTTGAATGCACGCCAGAAGAAGGCGACAAAGCAATTTTACATCGTTTCGTAGCAGGCGGTGCAATTGGACGTTATCACATAATAAAGCGTAATGAAGTGGGCGCAATGATGACGGTCGATATTGCGTTACGACGTAATGAAGCGCAATGGTTTGAGCAACTGCCAACAGATATTGATGAATTAGTTTTAGATAAATTCTACTACGGTCATTTATTTTGCCACGTTATGCATCAGAATTATGTATTGAAAAAAGGTGTGGATGCAAAGACGCTAAAACAGAAAATATTGACGTCGTTTGATGCTCGCGGTGCAGAATATCCTGCAGAACATAATGTCGGTCATGAATATCTTGCCAAGTCTGTACTCAAGAATTTTTATCGTAAACTTGATCCGACCAACGCTTTTAATCCTGGCATTGGCAAGACCAGTAAATTAAAAAACTGGTCCGAAACTAATCTTCATCGCTAGATCATATCACTATAAAAAAAGCCGTTAATTCTATTTCTATCATGAAGTGAATTAGCGGCTTTTTTATAATTATTGAGCAATACTAATTTAGTACAGCACGCGTAACCTAATTGTACCTTCAACCGTATTTAAGATTTCGAGTGCTAACTCAGAATTAAATTCTGCAACATCTAAAATTAAATAGCCAATTTCATCACGCGTCATCATGTTTTGAGCCAAAATATTGATATTATGTTCGGCAAATAACAGATTAATACTGGATAAAACACCAGGCTTATTATGATGAATATGCAAAATTCGATGTGTATTATCTTGTTGCTGAACAGCGATACCAGGGAAGTTAACCGCAGAAACAGTGTTACCTTTATCTGCAAACTGTACAAACTTCTCCGCCACTTCCGCACCAATATTGACTTGTGCTTCAATAGTTGAACCGCCAACATGTGGCGTTAAAATTACATTAGGAAATCCACGAAGCGGTGAATCTAAGGGCTCGTTGTTTGATTTCGGTTCTGTAGGGAATACATCAATAGCAGCGCCGGCTAACTTTTTATCTTTAATCGCTTGCGCCAAGTCTTCAATGTTAACGCAACTACCTCTAGCAGCATTAATGAAAATAGCGCCATCTTTCATCTGATCAAATTCTGTTTTGGTCATAATGTCATGCGTAGATGACAGCTCAGGCACATGCAATGATACAACATCAGCTTGATTTAATAAGTCTTGCATCGTCGCGACTTGGTTAGCATTACCCAAAGGCAATTTGGTGATCACGTCATAATAAATAACATTCATACCTAAGCTTTCAGCCAATACGGATAGTTGTGAACCAATACTACCGTAACCAACAATTCCTAATGTTTTACCACGTGCTTCGTATGATGCTGTGGCGCTTTTAGGCCAAAGACCGTTATGAACACTGTGATTTTTTTCTGGAATGCCACGTAATAATAAAATAAGTTGACCAATAACCAATTCAGCTACTGACCGTGTATTTGAATAGGGCGCATTAAAAACAGGAATACCTTTCATCTTAGCTGCGTCTAAGTCAACTTGATTGGTGCCAATACAAAAACAACCAATCCCCGCAAGGCGGTCTGCGGCATCTAAAACTTTCTGAGTTAATTGTGTACGAGAACGAATACCAATAAAGCGAACCCCCTTAATTTTCTCGATTAAGGTTTCTTCATCAAGAGCATGTGAAATATATTCAATATTCGTATAGCCAGCATTTTCGAGAATCTTTACTGCACTTTTATCTACACCTTCTAATAAAAGAAAGCGAGTATCTTGTTTTGTCGTAGGAGCTAATCCCATTATTTATATACCTATAGTTAGGAGCGATGGGGAGGGAAGAGGCAAAAAGAGTAATTATATCAGAAGAGATCCGAGCGCCAAAATAAATACTGCCTTGTTGTTCAACTTGGATTATTTTAAGGCGATCAAAAATCAATGATGTTAACGATGGTCTCATATCATGTTGGGTCACTGCAATAATTGACGCATATTATCATTACAACCTGAAACACCAAAATAGCTCACACCTGATATGATCTAACTTGCTCCTACGAGTAAAATTTATTTAAATAACAATATTGAGAGAATAATAATGAGTGACAATTCACCTGCTAAAAAGACATTTCAACAACGTGCTGATGAGTTTATTGCTGTTGCAAACCAGCAAGTGCCTGATAGTTCGGTAGATGATGTTAACACATCAATTATATTTTCTGCTTCGCGGTTTAATGCTTTTAGTGTCGCCCGTTCAGTAGAGAGTGCCGACAAATTGCAAGCAGAAAAACAAGAAGCGATAAAATTCTTCACACAACGTTACGCTGAGATGTTGGAACAAAATTTTGATGAATATATTTCACGTTTTGAAAGTTATTCACAAAAATAATCTGATATTAGAAATTAGAATATCTGAAATGTGTTTAGATACGATTTTTTGTATTGCATAGTTTTAAATTAAATCGCCTCTGGCCTAATTGATAACACTGGCCAGTAACAGCAATCAATTCATTCATTTAACTATAAAAAGCATTTGACCTTATGATAGAAGTTGCACTTTTTCCCATACCCAATTCAGTTAATTTTCCCGGCGTGCCAATCACGTTACATGTTTTTGAGCCACGTTATCGAAAAATGGTGAAATACTGCATCGATCACAACATGATGATGGGCGTTTGTCATACCGAAAAAATAGTTCACGCCAATACGCGTGAGCAAACTCAGCAAGAAGTACTAAGCAGCAATCAATCGACCTACAAGCCATGCGCTGTTTTTTCTGCAGGTAAAGTGGAGCTTCTGGAAGAGATGGATGATGGCCGCATGGCAATACTCGTTCACTTTGAAACCCGACTAGAGTTACAAAAAGAGCGGCAGACCTTACCGTTTAATATTTGGACTTGTGAGCCATATGAAGATGAGCAGCATGACGATGACAACTTAGTAACATTAAGACAAAGTCATGAAAAGATTATGCAGCGTTTAATGACCATCAGCTATGGCAATGAAGAAGTTCAAGAGATATTTGCTGGGGAATATTGGCAAGCTATGTCACCCGTTGAGTTTAGTTTTTTGGTCAACGGTTTGATTGCCATGCCTGCTGAGATCAAACAAAATTTGCTGGAAATGAAGCGCCCACAACAGCGATTAGATGCAATATTGGAAATGGTGAATTCTATTAAGCAAGATTTTAGCGAGTAATATACTTGATTCATCAACAAAATCTACACTACGCTAAACGTCAATCATCCTATGAATTCTTCTACCCTTGCACCTAGGATCACAGTAATTGGTACAATTATCACTAGATGTAAAAACATCTTTATGATTAACTATATTCAATTTCGTGGGGATCCCTTAGATACTGACCCCATAGGTTCACTTTGTAACCAGAACAGCCTTGAATTTCGTTAGCACTTCATTATCGTGCGGATGTAGGCTTTCGATGGCATGTTTTATCATTGGAAACAGTTCCACCTCTCCATCAGCAATCATGCCAAACTCATCTGATGCAAACCACCAGCGATCAGGAGAGACAGTATGGGCTTTTAGACCATTTTTTTCTGAAAATCCATTCACGAAATCATTGGCTTTACGCTCTATCTCAACTGCCGTGTGCTTGAAAAAACCATTATCATCTGCAGACTTGTTCAATGCATCACTTATCGCTTGAATATTATCGAGTCTCATAATTATCACCTCATTATTACTGGTAAAATTTCAGGTATATCAATAACTAATGGTTATAATATAACTTATATTCGGTACTATTGCACTAACTATGGAAAGATATGTCAGGTTTTCTTATTGGATTATGGAGCGCAGATGTCAAGTTAAAGCGCGATGGTTCAGACATACTCTGACCCTTATTGATATTATATATAAAAAAAGCCCCATTCATAAACGGGGCTTTAGATATTGTCAATATTAGTTAATTATGCTGCATAGCTAAACGGCGCCGATAAGCCAACCGTTTCTGATTGTTTCCAATTGATACCATTATCATTGTAAGTAACAGATTCAGATCTACTGATTGTCACAGGGTTGCCCGGAGAGATGGCAAGAGGATGGTTAGAGACGAGAACGGCACCGCCATCTTCACCTTCAACTTCATGCATATTATTTTCTGCAAAGTCACCTACTTTTAAGTAGTGAGTGCGACCTTTTTGAGTAAACTCAATGGGTACTTGTTTGACACTCATGATTTCGCCAACTAATCCTGCAATAACGGCTAAGTGACCGCCATGATTACCGCTCCATAGCTCGATAATGGCATTTTTCTGTTCTTCTGTGGCTCGCTCATCAATATAAAGTGCAAGTTTCCAGTTACCATCAGTCAAAGAGCCTGGCGAGTGTAACCAAGCCGATACTTTTATGTCATTCAGTTGAATACCGTCTAAATGACCTTTTTCAATGTGCCATCCTACTAAGGCTTCACAAAATCCTTCAGTAGGAGGAGCTAAAAATATGCAAGGGCAAACTAAGTCACAGTTACAAGACTCAAAATATTGGCCAGTAATTTTCCAATTGTCAGACATGTTAATCTCCATTAGGTTAGAGTAATACGTTAATATAATACTCATAGGTGATTCATATATTGAATGATAATGTAGTAAATATCATTTACCTCGATTGTATACCCAAACAAACTACTTACGCCATACGTAAAACATGCTGAATTTAAATAATAAAACGACCACGTCGTCATCAATTGTTCCCCCTGCGCTTTCAATACGTGATCGCATTATTATTTATGGCGGTGTATTTTTAGTCAGCGCTATAGGCTGGGCATACATATTCTATATGGGCTGGGCGATGGAGAACATGCATCTCGTTGATATGTGGATGCCTCCACAGGCTGGCACACGTCCATGGGGATTCTATGACTTTTGGATGTTATTTGTCATGTGGACCGTCATGATGGTTGCGATGATGACACCTTCCGTTATTCCTATGGTACTCATGTATACCGCCGTTAATAAAGGTAAACAGAAGAAGGGGTTACCTTATAGCCCGACATTTATATTTCTCAGTGGTTATCTTGTCGCTTGGTCATTATTTAGTCTTGTCGCCTCAGCAGTGCAATACCCTTTACACGAAAGTGGTTTGCTCAACCCGATGATGGACAGTAGAAGCTATCTATTAAGTGGTAGCATTTTGGTGCTTGCAGGGCTCTACCAATGGACACCGCTTAAAAATGCTTGTCTGACAGAATGTAGAAGCCCATTGAGTTTCTTAATGACGTCATGGAAAGAGGGTCACTTTGGCGCGTTTAGAGTGGGTGTTCATCATGGCTTTTATTGTATTGGTTGCTGCTGGGCTTTAATGGTCGTGTTATTTGCCGTCGGCGTGATGAATATGCTGTGGGTGTTGTTAATCACTGCCTTTGTCTTATTGGAGAAAGTAGGTCCAGTTTCACAACGTTACCTACGAGTGACTACGGGTCTAGGCCTGATTGTTTGGGGCGGCTATTGGTTATCTTTGTATCCTTGGTAGTTATGGAATATTAATATTAAAAGTTTACCTTCGATACAAGATTATAAAATTTCGTTTTCTGATCTACGTTAGTCAAGTTAGTTTTATTTATCGTTTAATTTTTTGATTAAAAGTCCAATCCTGCCGCTGGGCACTCATCTCTTTTAAGTTGCCAAAAGAAACAGAACCAAAGACAAATATGCAGGAAAATATTTGAAGCGTGAAGCAACCTTACAGGGCTTAAATACAGGGATATATTTCATTCAAGAGCCATCATTATCGCCTTTGAACCCAAAAAATAAAACGATCTAGTGAGCATGGATGAAAAGTCGCTAGACTCAAACACTCGTTCACTTTATCCCATCAAATAGCTTAGTTTTTGACGGCAATAAAATGGGATTAAAGGGTATTACACCGATCGACATTGACCCCATTTTTTTTGCCATTGGCTTTTAAGAATCCACTGATTAATTGCAGACCTTAACTGCTTCTATGGTGAACATACAGCTATTGTGCGTAACATTTTTCCAAAGTATTTTATCAATGTTGGAGTTGCATCCTGCGTCTTCTATCAAAGCAATATCGTTATCACAAAGAAGTAAAATTGCATTTTCACCTTGTCTTTCAAGCTTGATGGTGTAGAGATCTAAGTTGTTGGGTCTAGTGTCTTTATTAAGTACCTTTTGAAGAATTTGTTCTTCGGTTAGCATGGAAATATCCCCAAACTTTATAAACCCATCCACTTCTCTAGATACATTCATAAAATGTGATGCTACGTCGTACATGTGTTCATCATTATATTTAGAATTATTAGCGCAGCCAGCTATCAATAGTGTCATTATTAAAGAAATTAAATATTTCATTATTATTCCATCCAAGCAGTTAGATTGCCGTTTTCACATAAGCCAGTATCTAAATTCCAATTTAAAAAATCATCAACACCACCATCAGTAAATACAGCATTTGAAACGATGCACCAATATTTTAGAATATTAAGAACTGCTTTATCAAAAATGGCATCATAGTTTTGTAGATTATTAGGCGTTTTTAAATTATGAATGAACTGATTATCTACATCATCAACACTTGGGTATAGGTAACCGTGACCAGCGGCAACATGTCGTGCAAGAGGAAAAAGCCGATAGCCTTCTTCCACATTGTCAACGATCGTTTGAAAACCTCGATGCCATTGATTGACGTCTGGTCTTAAAGATATAAAATGTTCAGGATATACAACTTCTAGAGAATGACGCCACAACTGTTCAATTGTGGGGTCTAGTAAATCTTTATTTTGAGGGGATGAACATGCACCAATATTATCTCTGATGCGATCTGCATATCCTATATCACCTAAGTTTAGTCTTTGCCAGATATAAGTATCTTGATGCATTTCACAAGTACGATGTTCAGCTTCATGCCCCTGATATTTACCAACTTTTAGCTCTATAACAGGATGAATAGTTATATCAGTAATGACATGAGCAACAAAGCCACAAAGCCAAGCAAAAGCCTTATCTTGCTCATCTCCCAGCAGCGACTTAACTTGTACAATTAGTTGTCTTATTAAATCACCCATTTTTTCATAATGCATTATGTCAGCCCATACTTTCTGCTTTGAGCTTCCTTTACCAATCGATAAATAGGGATAATCTGGGCTTATACAACCTAATTCGACATATTCAGGATTACTTACTAATATTAGCTTCGCCTTTCTCGGCATACTCGTTAACTGTTTTAATTGTGTTGTATTGTTGGCGCAATTAACCGCTGTGATGTGTGCGAATGCTCCTGCCATAATATTATTCCTCATTTAATGTTTTAAGTGCTTACAGAAAAGCAACATCCATGGGATCAGCATTGTCTTGAAAATCAAGCATGAATGCCATTAATTTTTATATTTGCTCTATCGAGTCAGCATGAACATTTTATATAACCATATTCTAGATTTAACGAGTGCTGCATGTAGTCCAACTATTAGTCGGCAGTAATATTTTTTTACTGTCGATTATTTCTTTTGCTACTGATTGTGTATTTAATACTCAAATAAGTATCTTGTCTGCATAAAGTAGATATTTATTATTCGACGTCATTTTATAAGCCTCTAATTCTTAATAGATTTATCAACTTGATCAGACTGATCCTTTGGTTATAAAATCTTACGCTGTCGCTGGGCGTTCATTTTTTTGTATGGCCAAAAGAAACAGAACCAAAGACAAATATGCAGGAGCATACTTGAAGCAAGGAGGGACGCCTAAAGGAGTGCAATACATGGATGTATTTTATTCTAATGTCACCCTTATCGCCTTTTTAATGGGCGTTCACGAAAACTCGCTAGGCTGGGACAGTCGTCAACTTCATCCCACCCAATAGTTTAGTTTTTGGCGGCGATAACATGCTTAGGGAAGGGTACTAAATCGATCGACACTGACGCCATTGGTTCTAAAAGTTTCGAGCGTGTTTAAGCCATTGCCTGCGCTGTAATTTCGATAGAACGTAGTCGCTTTACAGGATCAAAGATATCAGAGACGACCATTAACTCGTCTGCTTGCGTTTTTTCGATAAGTTTTAGCAAACCGTTGCGAACGGTCTCACGACTGCCGATTACACTACACGCTAGCATCTGTCCTGCATGACTTTTTTCTTGAGGCGACCAGTAAGTTTCTATATTTTCAATTGGCGGTTGCATTAAGCCGCGAGTGCCACGAACAAGATCGGTAAAAGACATTTGCTGTGATGTTGCAAGGTAACGAGCTTCCTCGTCAGTATCAGCTGCAATCACATTGACTCCGACTATTGCGTAGGGCTTATCCAACTGTGCCGAAGGTTTGAAATTTGTCCGGTAGATATCTAACGCCTGATCAAGCGCTTTTGGCGCAAAATGAGAGGCGAAACCATAAGGCAATCCTAAATTCGCCGCCAATCCTGCACCAAATAGACTAGAACCTAGTATCCAAATAGGCACATTACTTCCTGAACCCGGTACCGCTTCTATTCGTTGGTTGGCTTGTTTGGGCCCAAGAAAAGCCTGCAACTCTTGTACATCCTGTGGAAAGTTTTCAGCATTAGACGGATCTCGACGCAAGGCACGTAAAGTCATTTGATCGGTTCCCGGAGCACGGCCCAAGCCAAGATCAATACGACCGGGGAAAAGAGCTTCTAATGTGCCGAATTGTTCAGCGATGATATAAGGCGCATGATTAGGCAGCATGATGCCACCGGCACCGACACGGATGCTAGTAGTACCAGCGGCTATGTGAGCAATGACAATGGATGTGGCTGCTGTGGTAACGCTAGCCGAATTATGATGCTCAGCAATCCAAATACGGCCGTAACCTAATTGTTCAGCATGTTGAGCAAGTGACCGAGCTTCAATTAGAGCTGTTCTGCGATCAGCTCCTTGGCGTACACGGCCAAGTTCTAGAATGGACAATGGAATCATGTAAATAACCTCACTTAATTAGTATTGACCTTTTTAAGCCGACTAAAGTTGATTAATAAATAAAATAAATTGAGCAACACTGATCCCCATTGCTTCCGTAAGCATAATAAGATAAATCAGAAAGATATTGTTTCCGAAAAAGATAGCGTAAAATTTCCACCGGTTAGGATGAATAGAGACTAAACACAATAGCCATATTTGTACATTAGCCTATTCCCCGTTAGTAACTATGGTAGTTATTGGCAAGTACTTTCTTGGAAACTCTATGCGTCGTATTGCGGCAATTATTTTGATATCAATGGTTTTATCTGCTTGTACTTCTTCTTTTGTCGACAGCACTAAACTAGCCACACAAGCAAAATTTCAACAGTTTGTAGCCGGCCAGTTTGGCCAGCGGCTTGAAAGAGGCATTGATTTGGTGATTGAAAAATTGGCGATGGAAGGGGGGTATCTTGATGACCCGCTGATACGTATTTTATTACCACCACCCTTTGGGCTTGCTTTAGGTATCGTTAGGGGTCTGCAAATAAATCCACAGGCAACTCTACTGCAAACTTTAATCAATCAAGCTGCTGAAAATACTATTCCAGTCGCGGGTCCTATCCTAAAAAATATCGTGATGAATATGACGACGGCTAGTCTTGAGAAATTGATCTCTGCGGACAATTCATCCGCCACCGATTATTTGAAAGAACAAAGTGGGGTTGCGCTACAGGCAAGTTTATTACCTGCGATAACGGAACAACTCCATACCAATGGGGCTATCGACCTTTATAGTAAGTTACTTCAAGACAAAGAAACAAAAGAGAAAATGCCTGCAACGCTGCCAGATGACAATCAACAGAGCGAAACCACACTTCATCAGGCAGTGACTATAGATACTGTAAAGCCAGAGCAATTGGGACAGTATGTCGTGGAGCAGGCCATGTCTGGTCTGTTCAAAAAAGTAGCAGAGAAAGAGCTTTCGATACGTAAAACAGGTGATATTGATTTATTTAAAACCAATTAAGTACTGGATTTTGGTTTAAGATTTTCTTTAATCCAATCTCCCTGCGGTTTTTAATAATGTTCAATATAACAGTGTGTAGTGATCCTTTTCGGACAGCCTTTAATTACAAGCATTAGTGATGTTCGTTGCTATAGATCGCAGGCGTAGATTGCTCTCTAGTAAACGAATTGATGACTGTTTTGGATATCAATAGCCATTGGTGGTGTCTGTCCTATTGATTCGTTTTATAGACATAATGTAGTGAGCAGTATAAATTACCGCTTTTTCATTGTTTTAAACGCAATTTGTAGGAATTTAATCAATGGCTAGACCAGAAGGGCTGCTTGTAGCAACGATGTACGCAGATAGGCTTGGCGTATCCGTTGAAAATGTGATCGCTAAAATCGAGAACGGTACTTATATAGGTCGCCAAATACATGGTGAATGGTATTTGGAACCGCCCGAAGTTACAGTCTCGGCTAAGAATATCCCTACTCACGAGATTAATGTTCAATCAAAAGAATCTAAACACAATGACGATGTGCCTACATCTTACGGTATTGCGCGTGTCTTAATGAAAGTCACATCTCTTTTAGGTTGGATTTTGGTCGTAGGTGGGCTGATCTGGCTATTGAGTAGTTTTGTTCTAAATGGCGATGAAGCTCAAGATAAACTAATAAAAGGCGGCATAGCATTGCTTGTCGGTTTGGCAATAGTCCACGTAAATCAAGTTATTTTAGCCGTTCTGGATACGGCGGATAACTCGCTTGAATTACTGAGAGTCATGCGGGATAAATAGTAATTAAATGGATTTAAATATTAAAGCAATCGAGTCTGCCGCTATTAATTCAGATTGATTTTTCCGCTTATTTACCACCCTTACGGTGATATTTTTGCATAGGGCTGAGGTCTTTTCTCACTTCGCTATTGAATAAATCAGAAAATATTGATTGTTTGCCTTCTTCGTTTTCAGCTACGCTTCTATTCGTGTTGTAACCAAGTAGTTTTTGGTATGTTTCTTTACATGCCGTCACCGCGCCAAGTCTTATTAAATCGACGTCTTGCACCATTAAATCTTGTTCTGATTGGCTTTTAAGCTCATTTGCAATCGAGATTGATTGACTCTGACAGATAGAATTTATTTCAGCTAAATCTTTAGTATCAGCATAGGCCGGAATTGTTAATAAAGAAGAGATCATAATAGCTAAGCTTGCGAGGTGTGGTCGTGTTAAAAATTTACTTTTTTGTTTAAGTTGTATCATTAGTGTTTACATCCGGTTAATGTGTGTTGGATTAATATTATATAAAAGCTAAAATCAATGGGAGCAGACTCTGACCTAACTCCACGAAATAGTGATAGTTAAACATTAAGCGGTTCTCTCATCAACTGCTTAATTTTTAGATATGTTGTCTGTCAGTCGTATTGGCTATGAGGAACGGAGGGAACCGGTTAGGACTAGCATGGGATTGGCATTTTTTGGTTCGTTTTTTGGCCACGCAAAAATTAATATAAGAACTTAATATAAGAACTTAATAAAACTTACTCACCCATATAGATAATTAAACTTTCTTTGCTCAGAGTTTATTTTTTAGTTAGAAGTCCACGCTGCCGCTAGGTGTTCATTTCTTTTGCGTGGCCAAAAGAAACAGAACCAAAGACAAATATGCAGGAGCATATTTGAAGCGCGGAGCGACCCCGATAGGGGTGAAATACAGGGATGTATTTCATACTAAGGGCACCCTTATCGCCTTGCTTCCGAAACTAAACTATTTAGTGGGCGTGGACGAAAACTCGCTACGCTCAAACACTCGTCCACTTCATCCCACAAAATAGTTTAGTTTTGGCGGCGATAAAATGGGAATAATGTGGGGAACCGATCGACACTGACCCCATTGATTCGCCTAAACTATTTAGTGGGCGTGGACGAAAACTCGCTACGCTCAAACACTCGTCTACTTCATCCCACGAAATAGTTTAATTTTTGGCGACGATAACATGGGAATAATGGGGGGCAACCGATCGACACTGACCCCATTGATTCTATACATCCACTGTTATCTCCTTTCCTATCTGACCTTCATTGATTACGTTTTTAAATTAAAGGCTTCGCTGCCGCTGGGCGTTCATTTCTTTTGCTTGCCCAAAAGAAACAGAACCAAAGAAAAGGGCACCCTTATCGCCTTGCTTCCAAAAACTAAACTATGTGGTGGCGTGGGCGATAACTCGCTGCGCTCAAACACTCGCCCACTTATTCCACCAAATAGCATAATTTTTGGCGGCGATAACATGGGAATAAAGGGTATTAAATCTATTCACACTGACCCCATTGATTTGCACAAAATAGTTTAGTTTTGGCGGCGATAAAATGGGAATAATGTGGGGAACCGATCGACACTGACCCCATTGATTCTCTGACCCCATTGATTCTGGATTAAAAATCCGGCGCTGCCGCTGGGCGTTCATTTCTTTTGCGTGGCCAAAAGAAACAGAACCAAAGAAAAGGCCACCCTTATCGCCTAATTTCCAAAAACTAAACTATTTAGTGGGCGTGGACGAAAACTCGCTACGCTCAAACACTCGTCCACTTCATCTCACAAAATAGTTTAGTTTTTGACGGCGATAACATGGGAATAAAGTGTATTAGTTCAATCGACTCTGACCCCATTGATCCCACGATTAGTTACACTATTTGTGATCGTTTCTATAGGCGAGGAAGTATGCTTAATCTTGTCTAATACTTCTGCTGGATTTTTAGTTATTGTATCTATCGAGCCTGAAAGTAGACGATGAAGCATTTGATTACTAGCTTCACTTTCTTTGTAGAGTTCTAATACTTGAGATTTATATCCCTCAAAACTACGAGAAACAACTGCTTTATGAGCATATTCCTGCTCTAGTCTAAAATATTGATTAGCCTGACGAGACTGATGAAATGCCCACCAGAGAAAGGGGCCAGTTAACGCTATTCTTTTGAGTAAATTCAGGTATATATCGCTATTTGTAGGAAACATTATTCCATTTACATAGGGAATATATGGGATCAAAATAGCGGCAACAATAAAAAATATTGACCATTGAAATGACGTTTCACTTTTTTTCCTCAAGATATCAATTTCATCTTTTAGCTTTTCAAATGAACCGGCTAAACTCGCATTAGTTGCTCCTTTCAATAACTCTTCAATCTCTGCTTTTTTCCCATCCTCATATTTTGTGAATGCTGACTGATAAACAGAAATTTTGTTTTTTTCATTCTCGATGTGCTTTTCAAAGCTAGCATGTAGTTCATCTACTAAGTTCTTTTTCGATTTAATCGTATTAGTTACTTCTTTACCTTGATCATCTTCGCTAACTGTAGATATTCCGGTGATATAGTCTTGAATAAAATCCTGCATTTTTTTCTGTTGCATCGATAAATCTTGAATCAATTCATTAATATGAGTTTTAACGGACTCAGTCGTACTATCGCCTTCGAACAATTCATCGCGGTATTCTAAAATTTCAGCACTCAATTTAAGACTTTCAGTGTTCGCTGTCTTAATTTGCTCTGAATAGCCAGTCTCATCACAAATTTGTTCGTAAGCTTTAGTTATTTTGTCTGCCTTATTTTCAAATGATTCGATATTCTCCTCATCAAAACATTGAACAAAAAAATGTTCTAAGCGTTCTTGTTGCTTTTCTATCTTAGCGTTCAATTCCTCAACCTGTTGAACTATTGCAAGAACCGCTTCATTAGCAGATTGGGCTTCTTTCCTTGATGAAAGTGATGATCGAATTACATTATCAATACGATCATTACTATAGCCAAACTGGCTTAATAATCGAGTGACTTCAAAGTTAGTATCAACACAATTATTAAAATGACTTACATTGGTAATACTAGGTAAATATTGAACAACGCCCGCTAATTTTGTCTGAAGTTCAGTGAGAAAAACGCCTCCAGAAGATTTATCAACTCTTTGATTAATTGTCTCAATATTACTTAGCAATTGACTCTTCAAATCTAGAAGGGTCATTTCTTTATAGTTAAGTGAGATTGCTATCGACTCATCCCACGATTCTATATAGCCATTGATCGAAGTCACATGACTTGTAATTGTATCAATTAGTGCCATTTTATATATTCATTCCATTGATTCCTATACAAACAAAAAAGCCAGAACACAACTCATTCTGGCTTTCTATTTAATCCCAATTAAGTGCACCACCGGTCTGGTACTCTGTGACCTTGGTTTCGAAGAAATTCTTCTCTTTCTTCATATTCGATTGTTCATCTAACCAAGGAAGGGCGGCTTCGGCGCCGGGGAAGGGTTCTGCAAAACCGAGTTGTTTGGCACGGCGATTAGCTATAAAGCGGAACTGGGCTACGTGGTCTTCTTTTGAGTAACCTAAGATAGGATCACGCAAAATGTAGCCGGCGTAGATGCGTTCTGCTTCTTCTGCTTCTTCAAACATTGCTTGAATTTTAGACGGATCTAAAACTACGTTTTCTTCTTTAATGATTTGTTTTACAACACGAATACCGAATGACGCATGCATTACTTCATCACGCATAATGTATTGCAATTGTTCTGATGTACCTTTCATTAAGCCACGACGTTGCAATGCAAAGATCGGGCTAAAACCGTTGTAAAACCAGCAACCTTCAAAAATAGCGGAAAAGAAGGCGTAGGCCATGACGAAGTTTTCTAGTTCGTCACGGTTATGCAGGTCGATATCACTACGCATAATCGAGTTTAGGCGTCGATTAGCCAGTTGAATCTTTTGGTTGATTTCTGGCACAACACGGTAACGATTATAGATTTCGCTTTGATCAAGACCAATGGTTTCGATGCAATGCTGATATGTCCAAGTATGTAATGCTTCTTCATACACTTGGCGCGCTTGATAGATTTGTAACTCAGGCGCTGACATTTTTTCCATTACGGCTAAACCGATATTACGCATGGCGAGAATGTCGGATGTCGTTAAGTACGACAACACATTTTCGTATACATGACGTTCTTCTAAAGTCAGTTTATGACGATAGTCGTGTACGTCTTGTGCCATGTTGATATCAAGCGGTGTCCAATGATTCTTGTTGGCATTAAGGAAATATTGCCATGCCCAAGGGTATTTGAACGGTGCCAATTGGTTGATATCTGTCATGCCGTTGACGACGCGTTTGTCGTCAGGATTAACAGGTGCAACATTCGCTAGTGGCGATGACATTTTTGGTGCATCGACTTCTACTGGCGGTGGGGTTGCTACCATGTAGGTTTCATTGCTTTCAACTCTGTCAGCTTGCGCTGCAAAGGGATCATCCCAATTTGACATTACTGACAAGCCTCGCAGTCTGGTTCTAAAATTGAACACGCTTGTGGTGCTTCCATACCTTCACCCAAGATGAGTTCATCATCTACACTTGAAATAGGCGCTGTAGCGGCAGTTACTGCTGCTACAGTTTGTGTACTACTTGTTTTTTCAGCCGCTGTTGCACCCATTGAACGTAGATAGTAGGTGGTTTTAAGTCCGCGTACCCAAGCCAATTTATACAGGTTGTCCATTTTTTTACCAGATGGTTCAGCCATATATAAGTTTAAACTTTGTGCTTGGTCTAACCATTTTTGACGACGTGATGCGGCTTCAATCAACCAACGTGCATCCATCTCAAATGCGGTGACGTAAAGTTCTTTTAATTCAGCTGGCACACGGTCAATAGATTGCACACTTCCATCGAAATATTTGAGGTCATTGACCATGACATCATCCCACAAGCCACGCACTTTTAAGTCATTAACCATGTACGGATTAATAACGGTGAACTCACCTGACAAATTCGATTTAACGAATAAGTTTTGGTAGGTAGGCTCTACAGATTGACTGACACCACAAATGTTAGAAATAGTGGCAGTAGGGGCAATCGCCATCGTGTTTGAGTTACGCATACCTTGTTTTTTGATCTTGTTACGCAATGTGTCCCAATCAAGTGTTTGGCTATCATCTTGTTGAAGGTATTCGCCACGCGCTTCTTTTAAGATTTTAATAGAGTCGATTGGCAAAATGCCTTTGCTCCACAAACTGCCTTCGTATGTTTGATAACTACCACGTTCTGCTGCTAGATCAGAAGATGCTTCAATCGTGTAATAACTCACCGCTTCCATTGATGTATCAGCAAATGTTACCGCTTCATCTGAACTATATGGCAGGCGAAGTTTATAAAGAGCATCTTGGAAACCCATAATACCTAAACCAACTGGGCGGTGTAATAGGTTTGAATGACGCGCTTGTGGCACGCTGTAATAATTGTATTCAATCACGTTATCTAACATACGCATTGCTGTGGTGATGGTACGCTTTAGTTTTTCTAAATCGAGACCGTTTTCACCGACATGTTGCGGCAAGTTGACTGAACCTAAGTTACATACTGCAATTTCATCATCAGATGTATTCAATGTGATTTCTGTACATAAGTTTGAGCTATGAACCACGCCAACGTGTTGTTGTGGGCTACGCAAGTTACATGGATCTTTAAAGGTAATCCATGGATGTCCTGTTTCAAATAACATACCTAACATTTTGCGCCACAAGTCATTAGCAGGCAGTGTTTTGGTATTACGCATTTCGCCGCGTGCTGCTTTAGCTTCATAAGCTTCGAAGGCTGCTTCAAATTTCAAGCCAACGAGATCATGTAAATCGGGTGTTTCTTCTGGTGAGAACAGTGTCCAACTACCATTTTCAGCAACACGCTTCATGAATAAATCTGGGATCCAGTTCGCGGTATTCATGTCGTGGGTACGACGACGATCATCACCGGTGTTTTTACGTAAATCTAAAAATTCTTCAATATCGATGTGCCATGTTTCTAAATACGCACACACCGCACCTTTACGTTTACCGCCTTGGTTGACCGCAACAGCAGTGTCATTCGCTACTTTTAAGAACGGAACTACACCTTGTGAGTTACCGTTAGTACCTTTAATGTGTGATCCTAAACCGCGAACACGCGTCCAGTCATTACCTAGACCGCCGGCAAATTTAGACAACAAGGCATTGTCACGCATGGCACTATAAATACCGCCAAGATCATCTGGCACGGTTGTTAAGTAACATGACGATAGTTGTGGACGTAAAGTACCTGCGTTAAACAAAGTAGGGGTGCTACTCATAAAATCGAATGACGATAACAAGTTGTAGAATTCGATGGCGCGTTCTTCACGATTAGTTTCATTAATCGCTAAACCCATTGAAACGCGCATGTAGAACGCTTGTGGTAATTCAAAACGAACATTCTTTTTATGAATAAAGTAACGATCATAAAGTGTTTGTAGACCGAGATAAGTAAAACTGAAATCATGCTCAGCTTTCAACGCTTGACCCATTCGATCTAGATCGTACTCTGCCAATTCTGGCGCCACTAATTCGTGGCTGATCGCCAAGTGAATATAGCGTTTAAAATAATCGGGATAGACGTCCATCATTTCCTGTTGTGATGCTTGACGAGGTTGCTTGTAAACAAAGGTCAATGCTTCACGACGAATGCTATCCATCAATAAGCGGGCTGCTACAGTGCTGTAGTCAGGATCTTTTTCAATAAAAGTACGTGCTGCCATGACTAATGATTTTTCAACATCAGATTCATTAACACCATCAAAGATATTGCGTTGGGTATCACGCAAGATGGCTGCACTGTCGACTTCTTTTAAACCTTCACAAGCTTCAACAATCAAATTTCGCAAACGATTAATATCAAGTGGTGACTTGCTACCATCTAAAGCAGTTACATTGATTACATTTACAGAAACGGGTGTTGGATGTTGTTTTTCTTCTTCAGCTCGTTTTTGTGCTTGATGATCGCGGTAAAGTACATAAGCACGAGCAACTTTGTGTTGGTCGGCACGCATCAATGCTAATTCTACTTGATCTTGAATATCTTCAATATGTACGGTGCCACCATCATCTAATCGACGGGTTAAATTTTGAGTAATTTGTTTAGTAATTTTGGCAACGATGTCATGGATACGACGGCTATCATTTGCTGATTCACCTTCTACAGCAAGAAAAGCTTTAGTAATTGCAATCGCAATTTTGCTGCTTGAAAACTCGGTTACTTGGCCATTGCGGCGAATAACTTGATAGTGAGTAGAAGTGGATGGTTTTGATACTGATTCGATTGCCATATTGTTAAATCCTGCATTTATCTGAAGAAGTTGGAAAATTTGATAAACCACAAGCTGTAGTGGTTTTTTAAGTATTGAACCACAAGATGATGTGGTTTGGAATAGCAGTCGGTGGATAAGTGTGGGGTTTTCTGTGGATAACTTTGATGGACTATCCTGCTAACTTAGTAGGGACGTGACTTAGACTTTTTTTCAAAATAAATCATAGCGATAAAAAATAAATTTAGGACAATTTTTGTCTTAAAGTGCTTTTACGGCGTTTAAAACTTCTGCAAGGTGCTCCTTTACTTTGATCTTACGCCATTCTTCAACTAAAACACCCTGTTTATCGATAAGAAAAGTGCTGCGCACTATGCCCATATATTCACGACCGTAATTTTTTTTCAAATGTAAAACATTGAAAAGTTTACAAACCGTTTCTTCAGCATCTGATAATAATTCGAACGGGAATGCTTGTTTTGCTTTGAAGTTTTCATGCACTCGAACGCTGTCGCGAGAAACACCCAAAATAATCGTGTTAAAGGCTGAAAATTCGGCAATATGATCGCGAAATTGTTGACCTTCTAAGGTGCAGCCCGGCGTATTATCCTTAGGATAAAAATAGATAAGAATATTTTTACCACGATGTTCTGATAATCGAAAGAGTGTCTCACCTGTGCTAGGGAGCTCAAAATCAGGTACTGCTTGGCCAATTATGACGCTGCTCATGGAATTTTTCCTATTTAGCTAAGAACAATGGTGTAAATATGTCTCGATACAAATGCTCAGTTGTTTATTACTGAGATATCGTCTGATATTCGTTTCTTGTCATCTTGTATCGGGCAAAGTAACATGACGGTTTAATTTTGGAGTCTAACGAACATGTTTAGCGGTAGTATGGTAGCACTGGTCACCCCCATGCGAGAAGATGGTTCGTTGGATAGTGACTGTTTAAACACTTTAATTGAGTTCCACATCTCTAGTGGTACCACGGCGATCGTTGCCGTAGGTACAACCGGCGAATCTGCGACGCTGACCGTTAAAGAACATTACGACGTGATTAAACAAGTCGTGACGCAAGTTGATGGACGTATTTCGGTTATTGCTGGTACCGGCGCAAACTCAACCAGAGAAGCCGTAGAGTTAACTCAATATGCAAAAGATCTCGGTGTCGATGCCGCATTGTTAGTAACACCTTATTATAATAAGCCGACTCAAGAAGGTTTATATCTTCATTACAAAACGATTGCTGAAGCAGTCGATATCCCTCAAATTCTTTATAATGTACCTAGTCGAACAGCCTGTGATTTATTGCCAGAAACGGTTGCTCGTCTTTCTCATATTAGAAATATTATGGGTATTAAAGAAGCCACGGGAGATGTATCCCGCGTGTCGCAGATAAAAGCATTGTGTGGCGACACAATGGAACTATACACGGGCGAAGATGCCAATATAGTCGATTTCATATTGGCCGGTGGTCAAGGTGTGATTTCGGTTACTGCGAACGTTGCACCGGTATTAGTACAAGCCATGTGTATGGCGGCACTCGCTGGCGATGAGCAGGCTGCGAGAGAAATAAATCAACAACTGGCCTTATTGAATAAAGCGTTATTTATAGAAACGAATCCTATTCCCGTTAAATGGGCTTTAACAGAAATGGGCATGATTCCAGCTGGCATTCGCTTGCCTATGACCTTATTGTCAGAAAAACATCATCAGTCGGTGCGTGAAGCACTCATGGCTGCCAGTTTGTTAAACTAATTTTTTAAGTGAACTTAACTACATGAAAGATAACCGTTTAAAATATATCACTTTGGCTGTATTACTGGCTACAACTGTCAGTGGTTGTGGCGCTTTTTCATCTTTAGATGAAGTTATACCTGATAACTCCAAAAAATACCGCAAAGCCGATACTATGCCACCTCTTGATGTACCGCCTGATTTAAGCACTGTTCGTATCAATGATGATATTGTTGGAAATCAAAACAACACGGCTACCTATTCTGAGTTTGAAGAAGCGGCAAATAATCCACTTGCAAATAAATACAATATTTCACCTGAAACTAAACCGGCATTATCGGGCGAAGGCAGTAAACGTCATTTAATCGTACCTGGCGATCGTGAAGCTATTTGGTCTCAAATTTTAGATTTTTGGGCACAACAAAATACTGAAGTTATCCGCAAAGATTTACGTATCGGCTTAATGGATACTGAAACAACAGCAGATAATTATGCTTATCGAGTCAGAATGGAGCGTGGCGACACATCAAAAACATCGTCTATTTATATCAGCGAAGCAGCGGGTGATAATAATTCGCAAAAAGATGAAGCGATGTTACGTCAGTTGGCTAATTTCTTAGGCGTGATATATCAAGAACAACAAGAAAAAATGCAAGCTGTCAAACAAACTCAACCCCAAATAACGGATGTTTCAGCACAGATTATTGATGAAGCCGGTGATCAGAAAGCATTATTAGTTAACCAAGATTTTTCTGATGTGTGGAATCGTGTCGGACGCGTTTTAGACAGCAAAGGCTTTGCCGTTGAAGATCGTGATCGTTCACGTGGTACCTATTTTGTTCGTTATTTAGATCCATTAAATGAAGATCAAGAAGGGCCTGGTATGTTAAGTAGTTTGGCTTTCTGGAAAGATGATGTTGAAAAATCACCCCAAGAGTTTTATTACATCAAACTTATCTCAGATGCCGATAAAACTAAAGTCGTCGTATTAGATGCTAAACAAGCAAGAACATCATCTGATACTGCTATACGTTTATTGACATTAATGCAGGAGCAATTGTCACAATAATGCGTTTTGCTTCAATAGGTAGTGGAAGTAAAGGCAATGGAACACTGATTTCATACAGAAAAACCACATTACTTGTTGACTGTGGTTTTTCTGCACGAGAAACTGAAAAACGGTTGCAGCGATTGGCAATGACAGCTGAACAATTGACGGGTATCGTTATTACTCACGAACATGCCGATCATATTAATGGGGTGCGCGTATTAGCCAGAAAGTATAATATTCCTGTTTATGCTACTGCTGGAACTGCGGGTTGTATGGCCGCAGACTTAGTTCATTTAGTGACTGAATTTAGTTGTCACGAGCATTTTCAAATTGATGATATTGAAGTTCAACCATTTCCAGTGCCACATGATGCTCGTGAACCGAGTCAATTTGTATTTACCAATGGCCAGCATCGGCTGGGTTTACTCACTGATGTAGGTATGACAACACCAATAATTGAACAAGCATTGTCAGGTTGTGATGCTTTAATGTTAGAAGCCAATCATGATATGGATATGCTGAATAATAGCGAATATTCAGATCATTTAAAGCACCGTGTTTCTGGGCGATTAGGGCATCTAAACAATGTGCAATCAGCTAAAATATTAGAAAAAATTGATACATCGCACCTGCAACATATTGTTGCTATGCACCTAAGTGAAAAAAATAATTCGCCAAATATTGTGACCCCATTATTTTCACAGGCATTAAACTGTGATCAAAGCTGGATCGGTATTGCCGATCAAGAGTTGGGTTTTGACTGGCGTGAAACGACTAATAGCTAGAGAATGAATTATGGAAAAACAACAACAGTTATATGCCGGTAAAGCAAAAAGCGTGTTTGCTACGGATAATGAAGATTATGTCATTTTAAGCTTTCGTGATGATACTTCAGCTTTCGATGGTGAACGTATTGAGCAATTGAGCCGAAAAGGTGAAGTGAACAATAAATTTAATGCTTTTATTATGGAATATCTTGGCAAAGCAGGTATCCCTACGCATTTCGAAAAACTACTAAATGATACCGAATCACTCGTTAAAAGCATGAAGATGATTCCGGTTGAATGCGTCGTTCGTAACGTTGCTTCTGGCAGCTTAGTTCGTCGTTTAGGCGTTGAAGATGGTATGGCATTAAATCCACCGATATTCGAATTTTTTCTGAAAAACGACGCTTTGCATGATCCTATGATCAATGAGTTCCATATCGAAACCTTTGGTTGGGCTACAGCTGATTCTGTGAGTAAAATGAAAGCGTTAACCTTTAAAGTTAATGCTGAATTGAAGTCGTTATTTGCTGATGCAGGGTTGATTTTAGTAGATTACAAACTTGAATTTGGTTTGTTTAAAGGTGAAGTGATTTTAGGCGATGAATTTAGCCCAGATGGTTGCCGTTTGTGGGATGATGAAACACGCGAAAAACTAGATAAAGATCGTTTCCGACAAGGGCTTGGCGGCGTTATTGAAGCTTATGAAGAAGTAGCTAGACGAATTGGTGTCAATCTTTAGTTAACATAAACGTCCTAGATTGCACAAAAAAGCCCTATGACTTTAATCATCATAGGGCTTTTTTTATAACCTCTTTTTAGCTTTTTGGCGCAACTTAGCTATTACATGTTTTATTTGAAGTTTTATACCTGATGCTCTAGCGGGTGTTAATGCCTTCTTGATTTTGAAAATAGATGAATTATTTTTTAATCGTTAAACAAATCAGTTTCATAAATGCTCATTTAAGAAAATAACTATCAACTCTAACGCACCAATCTAGTGCGCCAATGTGGAGCGGCAGGTTTTGAAGTTACATAATCTTAAACTGGAAAGTAATCTTGATGGGTGATTAGGGCTTGAATAATCCTAAATTGATTACGCTTTAACCTGCCAAATAATATTTTCACCTGCACGCATAGGAATTAATGTTTGATCTGCAAAACTTAAATAATCAGCCACGCGCCATGATTCTTTTACTAAGGTGATTTTGCATGTGTTTCTTTGCAAGCCATAAAAGTCAGCACCGTAATGGCTAGCGAAGCCTTCTAGTTTATCCAGCGCATTAGCCGCCTCAAATACTTCGGCATATAATTCAATGGCAGCATGACTGCTATAAATTCCCGCACAACCACAAGACGTTTCTTTTAAGTTTTGAGCATGGGGTGCGCTGTCAGTACCTAAGAAAAATTTAGGGTTACCACTCGTTGCCGCTTTTATAAGTGCTTGTTGATGGGTATTACGTTTTAATACAGGTAGGCAATAATTATGTGGATGTATGCCACCAACTAACAGATCATTACGATTTAATAATAAATGGTGAGGAGTGATTGTCGCCGCAATATTGGCATTAGTCGCTAATACAAAATCCACAGCATCTGCTGTAGTGATGTGTTCTAAAATTATTTTTAATGTTGGATATTGTTGATGTAGTGGTCGTAAAACCAACTGGATAAAGACTTTTTCGCGGTCAAAAATATCGACTTCGGGACTCGTGACCTCGCCATGTACAAGTAAGGGCATTTGCAAACGCTGCATCGCATTAAGAGCAGGTTTACAAAGCTTAAGATCAGTAACCCCTGCATCTGAATTAGTGGTAGCGCCAGCCGGATACAGTTTAAATGCATGTACTATGCCACTATCAAAGGCCCGTTCAACTTCTTCGGCAGATGTATTATCAGTGAGATATAACGTCATTAACGGCATGAAATTATTACCCGCAGGACAAGCATCTAAAATGCGATCTCGGTATTCAATTGCAAGTCCAGTTGTCGTGATAGGCGGTCGTAAATTAGGCATAATAACAGCACGATTAAAATAACGTGCTGTATCAGCAACCGTGCGTTTTAAGGCTGCATTGTCGCGCAAATGGAGATGCCAATCGTCTGGTTGGGTAATAGTTAATTGTGTGATGTGTGATTTAGTCATAGACGCGAATTATGCCATAGCTATAGAATTAACGGATATTTTTACTTATAAAACCACGCTAAATAGATGGCTTTATCCGCGGTTTATCTTGACCTAAAGTGGCATTCCAAGTACATTTAGACGTTTATATTTATGCTTAATATTTATCGTTACGACGATTAAAGGGGAATACGTGGAATTAAGCGGTGCCGAGATTCTGGTTCGTAGTTTAAAAGACGAAGGTGTTGAATTTTTGTTTGGTTATCCTGGTGGTTCAGTGCTTCATATTTATGATGCACTTTATCGTCAAGATGACGTCAAACATATTTTAGTACGCCACGAACAAGCTGCAACTCATGCGGCGGATGGTTATGCGCGCGCGACAGGTAAACCTGGTGTTGTGTTGGTTACCTCTGGGCCGGGTGCAACGAATGCTGTTACAGGTATTGCCACCGCCTATATGGATTCTATTCCGATGGTTGTTATCACGGGTCAAGTGCCATCTGCAGTGATTGGTAGTGATGCTTTTCAAGAAGTCGATGCAGTTGGTATCACACGCCCTTGTGTAAAACATAACTTTTTGGTTAAAGATGTTACTAAATTAGCTGAGACTATCAAAAAGGCGTTTTATGTTGCGACAACAGGCCGCCCTGGACCTGTCGTAATTGATGTGCCCAAAGATATGACCGATCCAGCCATTAAAATACCTTATCACTATCCTGATAAAATCACGATGCGCTCATATCAACCGACGGTTAAAGGTCATTCTGGCCAGATTAAGCGTGCAGTTGATTTATTATTGACCGCTAAAAAACCGATGATTTATTCAGGTGGCGGTGTTGTTCTAGGTAATGCTTCAGAAGAGCTACGCACCTTTGTACGTCATCTTGGTTACCCGATTACCCAAACATTAATGGGCTTGGGTGCTTATCCAGCGAGTGATCCACTCAATCTGGGTATGCTAGGTATGCACGGCACCTACGAAGCCAATATGGCAATGCATGATTGTGACGTGTTGATTGCTATTGGCGCGCGATTTGATGATCGTGTTACGGGTAAGATTGCAGAATTTTGTCCAGAGGCACAAATTATCCATATTGATATTGATCCTTCTTCAATTTCAAAAACTATTACGGTTGATATTCCGATAGTTGGTGATGTTGCCGGAGTATTACAAGAGATGAATCATCTTTTGGCAACAGGAAAAAAAGAAACCAAGAAGAAAGCATTAGCCGAATGGTGGAAGCAAATTAATAACTGGCGTTCGACTAATTGCATGAATTTTGATCGAAACAGCGACCAGATTAAGCCACAGCATGCGATTGAATTATTACATGAACTTACCGGTGGTGATGCCTATATCACGTCAGATGTTGGACAACATCAAATGTGGGCTGCCCAGTATTATGGCTTTGAAAAACCAAAGCGTTGGATTAACTCTGGTGGTCTAGGTACGATGGGTTTTGGTTTACCTGCTGCGATGGGCGTACAACTCGCTTTTCCTGAAGCTACCGTTGCCTGTGTAACGGGTGAAGGGAGTATTCAAATGTGTATTCAAGAACTATCTACCTGTTTGCAATATGGCTTACCGATTAAAATTATTGCTTTGAATAATCGTTATTTAGGTATGGTTCGCCAATGGCAGGAATTCTTCTATGAAAATCGCTATTCGTCTTCTTACATGGAATCTTTACCGGATTTTGTAAAATTGGCAGAAAGTTATGGCCACGTTGGTATTCGAATTGAAGATCCTAAAGATTTGAAAGCAGAACTTGAAAGAGGTTTTGCAATGAAAGACAGATTAGTATTTTTCGATATCGTGACCGATCAAACAGAAAATGTTTATCCAATGATTCGAGCAGGTATGGCGCATAATGAAATGCATTTATCGCCTCATGGTGGTCAGCTTCCACAAGATCCTCACAGGGAGTTGTCATAGTGCGTCATATAATTTCAATTTTAATTGAAAACGAAGCAGGGGCTTTATCACGAGTAGCGGGTTTGTTTTCAGCACGGGCTTATAATATTGAATCATTAACCGTTGCACCAACTGAAGATCCAACCTTGTCACGAATGACCATTGTGACCGAAGGTACCGATCGTATCGTTGAACAAATTATTAAACAACTCAATAAGTTAATTGATGTTGTTAAGTTATTGGATTTGTCAGAAGGACCACATATTGAACGTGAGATGATGCTGATAAAAGTGAAAGCAGCAACGATGGCTCAACGTGAAGAAGTTAAACGTTTGTCCGATATTTTCCGTGGAAATATTATCGATGTAACGTCAACGACTTACACTATTGAACTGACGGGATCAGGTCAAAAAATAGATTCTTTTATTGAAGCATTGGCTGAACATAAAATTATTGAAACGGTAAGATCTGGCGTGTCTGGCATCGCACGCGGCGAGAAATGTTTGCAGGTATAATCTGCAACATAAAATTAAATTTTAAAGTATTTAAGGAATCAAATAATGAGTTTGAACATGTATTACGATAAAGATTGTGACTTGTCTATCATCAAAGGGATGAAAGTTACGATTGTGGGTTATGGTTCACAAGGCCATGCACACGCTTGCAACTTGAAAGATTCTGGTGTTGATGTAACTGTTGCACTTCGTCCGGGTTCATCTTCTATCGCAAAAGCGGAAGCTCATGGTTTAAAAGTAACGGATACACCAACGGCTGTTGCAAACGCAGATTTGGTAATGATCTTAACGCCTGATGAGTTCCAATCGCAATTATACAAAGAAGAAATTGAACCTAACTTGAAACAAGGTGCGGTTTTAGCTTTTGCACATGGTTTTGCTATTATCTACAAACAAGTACTGCCACGTGCCGATTTAGACGTCATTATGATAGCGCCAAAAGCACCTGGTCACACAGTACGTAGTGAATTTGTGCGTGGTGGTGGTATTCCTGATTTGATCGCAATTGAACAAGATGCATCTGGTAATGCAAAAGCGATCGCCTTATCTTATGCAGCAGGTATTGGTGGTGGCCGTACAGGTATCATCGAAACGACATTCCGTGATGAAACAGAAACTGATTTATTCGGCGAACAAGCTGTTTTATGTGGTGGTGCAGTTGAATTAGTTAAAGCAGGATTTGAAACTTTAACTGAAGCAGGTTATGCGCCTGAAATGGCATACTTCGAATGTTTGCATGAATTAAAATTAATTGTAGATCTTATGTATGAAGGCGGTATCGCTAACATGAACTACTCAATTTCTAATAATGCAGAATACGGCGAATATGTTACCGGCCCTAAAATCATCAACGAAGAAAGCCGTTGGGCGATGCGTGAAGCATTGAAAAACATTCAAGAAGGTAAATACGCAAAACAATTTATTCTTGAAGGTCAATCTGGCTACCCAGAAATGACATCAATGCGTCACATTAACGCAGAACACCCAATTGAAAAAACCGGTGCTAAATTGCGTGCATTAATGCCTTGGATCCAAAAAATTGTTGATAAAGATAAAAACTAATTATCAGTAATTTGATATAAAAATGGGGGGCTGATATGAAAATATCAGCCCCCCATTTTGTTTGAGCTTACAAGTCGAACTATTATTTATAGTTACTAGATTGTTTGTCTAATACTGCACCGAAAAATGAACTTTGCTGTGATGAAGTAGACTTAGTTGGTGACGAACTAACCTCACTTTTAACATTGCCTTGAGTGTGCTCTTCTTGCTTAGCTAACGCTCCACGAGACAGTGAATTGTTTTTTTGGCTTTCATTGCTATATGCTTTAGCGGGTGCCGTGTTGGTTGGAGGTGGTGCATTTACCGCATTAATTTCGAGTACAGACTCAGATAGTGAGTTATTTGATAGATGAACAGCAGGTTCTCCCCACGCAATGTTGGATAACATAAAAGTGGAAAGTATGATGATAGATGTGTTTTTCATTTTATTGACCTCAAACTATTAAAGACTGCAAACAAAATTTACGCTAGTGTAACTTAAGACAATCAGAAAGCTAAAATGTTACAAATTAGCAGCAGTTGAAAAATATTTGCCATGACTATGTCTGCTATCATTATATAATTATTTAACAACGTCTATGGAAATCAAGTCATGGTAGAAAAACAAAAACAACAGAACCGCGGTATTTACTTATTACCTAATTTATTTACAACAGCAGGTTTATTCGCTGGGTTCTATGCAATTGTTGCGGCTATTCGTGGTGACTTTGAATCGGCGGCTATCGCTATATTTATAGCGATGATAATGGATGGCCTTGACGGCCGTATTGCACGAATGACTAATACTCAAAGTGATTTTGGTGCCGAGTATGACAGTTTAGCGGATATGGTTTCATTTTGTTTAGCACCTGCTTTAGTTATCTTTCAATGGGCATTACTAGATATGGGCAAGTTTGGGTGGATGGTTGCTTTTATTTATGCTGCTTGTGGTGCACTACGTTTAGCTCGATTTAATACCCAACTTGGAATTGCTGATAAACGTTATTTTCAAGGCTTACCAAGTCCTGCTGCTGCAGCATGTTTAGCTGGTTGGGTCTGGGCGGGTACCAGTAATGATCTTGATCCTGCATTGATGGCCGCTATTGCTTTGCCACTTACTTTCGCAGTAGGCCTTTTAATGGTCAGCACGGTTAGATATTCAAGTTTCAAGGAACTTGATTTACATGGCAAAGTGCCTTTTGTTGTTATGCTGGTATTGGTATTAACATTTGCTTTTGTTGCTATTGATCCACCACTCATCTTGTTTGGTGGCTTTGCGTTATACGCCTTATCAGGACCGATATTGACATTAATTAAACTGCGTGAACATCGTGCTGAACGTCAACAAGAAAAATAAAGCTATCTATATTTCTGTATTTTTAATGTAAAATAAATACCAGAGTAGTAATGTCGTTGAACACCAGCGGGATTAGTTTTACGTTGGTGTCTCAGTGTTTTTTTCAGCAAGTATTTCCATAATTAATATATCGCATGATCCACAACCGGTACCGGCGCCCGTAGCAGATGCTATTTTTTCAAAACTATCTTTTCCATCTGAAATTAATTGATAGATTTTAGTCTTAGTGGTGCCGCTACAGTCACAGATTATTTCTTCAGATAGATCAGTCATAGATTAGATTAATTGAGTTTAAGTAAAGTTAAGACGTAAAAATAAGCTCAAATAATAACACTTTAAGATCATACTAAGTTTATGTTCTTGTAGCTTAAAGAAATCTTCTGGCTATAAAATAAAATCTTTTACTCATCTTTTATCTATCTTTTGCTCATCTTAAGCGAGGCATAATGCAGGGAATTATACTGGCTGTTGCAGCCTATGTTATCTGGGGGCTTTTCCCTCTATATTTTAATTATCTGAGTGATGTCTCTCCAATAGAGGTGGTTATCCACCGCAGTGTTTGGTCATTAGTCGCGACACTATTATTAGGATTGTTTTTTAAACGCTTAGGTAAACTATTTAAAGCGTTTGAGGATAAAAAACTCATTCTCTGGCTAGGTGTAGCATCAGCATTAATCAGCATTAATTGGCTAGTTTATATCTGGGCGGTAGCAAATCATCGGGTACTAGAATCTAGTTTGGGCTATTTTATAACACCTGTTGTAAGTTTATTGCTCGCTAGATTATTCTTTAAAGAACAGCTTCATCCACTACAAGCATGGGCTGGCGTTATTGCCACAGTTGCTATTCTTTGGGAATTTATAAGCTTAGGAACCATACCTTGGATTAGCCTTGTACTCGCCGTTGCTTTTGCTTTTTATGGTGTGGTCAAAAAGCGATGCCAGATTGATGGTATCAGTGGTTTAACGATAGAAATGATCTGGTTAGTACCTTTAGGATTGCTCTGGATTGCATGGCAATCTCTTGATCACAACAGTACCGTTGCTTTTGGCAGTAACCAAACGATAACTATCCTATTGATTGGTTCGGGTCTGCTTACCGCCGTGCCTTTGGTTTTATTTTCAATGGCTGCACGTCGAGTTGACTTGTCTATCATCGGTTTTATCATGTATATCAATCCTACAATACAGTTTTTGATTGCTGTATTTGTGCTTGATGAGTCTTATCCTCCACAAAGAATGATCACGTTCGGTATTATCTGGTTTGCATTGATATTATTTATGTTGGGCTTGTGGCAAATACGTAAAACGCGACTAGCTGCAGAATTAGCCATTAAACTAGATGACAAAACGAAATCTTAAGTTTATTAATACATTCTGTGGCGAAATAACCAACCAGCAAAACTCAATGAAAACCCAGCAATGATTGCCATCGGCCAAAATTGATTAAATAAAATGGCGTAACTATCACCTTCAAGAAATACGCCGCGGACGATAATTAAAAAATAACGTAGAGGATCTAATAGCGTTAAATACTGCAATACCTCGGGCATGTTGGCTATTGGCGTCGAAAATCCTGATAAAATAACGGCAGGAACTAGGAACATAAAGGCGCCTAAAATAGCTTGTTGCTGGGTAAGTGATATAGCTGAAATCATTAAACCAATACCAGTAGCAGAAAGAATGAACAAAATAAGCCCTAAATAAAGCGCGCCAATATTGCCTCGTAACGGAATATCAAAAAATAGTACCGCAAGTAGGATAATAATGGATGCTTCAACTAAGCCGATTACGATACCCGGAATGGCTTTGCCGACTAAAATTTCATAAGGATGTAGCGGAGTAACTAATAACTGATCAAATGTGCCAGCCTCACGTTCTCGGGCAACGGACAGCGCCGTGACCAATAATGTCACGACCAAGGTTAACAAACCGACGATACCAGGAATAATAAACCATTGTGATCGTAGATTTTCATTATGCCAATTACGAATTTCAAGGTTAACTTTTGGTGTAGCTTTACCCTGCTTATTTAACCAAGTTTGATTAAAATCGAGCAAGATAGTTTGTAAGTAATTACTCGCGATCATTGCAGTATTAGAGTTTCTACCATCAAAAATAGCTTGTAATGATACTTGTTGGCCTCGTAACAAGTCTGCACTGAAATTAGAACCTATACTGAGTACTAATAAGGCATTCCTATTATTAATTAAGGGTGCCACTTCACTGTCATGACTAATATTTTCAATGATTTTAAAATTAGGTGAGCCTTCAAATTTACTAATTAAATTACGAGAAAATTGGCCCTTATCCTGATTATAAATGGCAATAGGCACATGATTGAGGTCATAAGTAGCGGCAAAGCCAAAGACAATTAATTGCATAATCGGTGGCGCGATAATGACCAATCGGCTTCGTTTATCACGTAACAGTGCTAAAAATTCTTTTATAGCGAGCGCAATAATATGTCTCATAAGTCTTAATCCAATCGTTTGTATGATTTATGCCAAACAACGGCAGCAAAGAAGATAAGCATCATAAATAAGGCTGCCAGATTACTTAATATGACTGGCCACACATCACCAGCCAAAAACAATGTCTGTAAAATCGCTACAAAGTAACGGGCAGGTACCAAGTGAGTTAATAATTGGATTGGCGCAGGCATTGAATTAATATCAAATAAGAACCCTGATAAAATGAAAGCAGGCAGAAAGGTCACCAACAATGCGACTTGGCCTGCAACAAATTGATTTTTAGACATAATTGAAATTAATAAGCCAATTAATAATGCGACTAGCATAAACAGAGCTGAGCTCAAAGTTAATAGCCAAAATGAACCGAGCAAGGGTACATCGAATTGCCAAATAGCGAGAGCAACGCTAAAAAACATGCCGCCCATGCCTAAAATAAAATACGGTATAAGCTTGCCAGCAAGCATTTCACTTATACGAAGTGGCGTAACCATTAAGGCTTCCATGGTACCGCGCTCCCATTCACGAGCAACCACCATTGCCGTCAGTAAGGAGCCTATCAACGTCATAATAATTGCAATCAGTCCTGGTACTAAAAATAAGCGACTAGACAATGCCGCATTGAACCAGACGCGTTGTTCAAGTGTAATAGGCATCGGCAATTCTCGACCTTGTATTTCTGCATAATGACTTAACCATGCGAGCCATGTACCTTGAATATAACTTTGAGTAATGTTGGCTTGATTAGAGTCGACGCCGTTTATTAGTACTGAAATAGGGGCTTGTTGGCCTGCAAGTAATTGTCTGGTGAAATTAGTGCGTAACCAAATTATCCCATCAATCTTGCGTTCATTTAGTGCTTGCTGAGCGGGTTGAATGGCATCAAACTGAATAGGTTTAAAATATTCAGAACGTTTGAATGAACCTGCAAGTGAGTCGGTTGTGAGATCAGGTTGTTCAATGACGATGCCAATTGAAATATGTTTGGCATCAAGTGATACGCCATAACCAAATAAAATTAATAAGACCAAAGGCATTACAAAGGCTATTGCAATACTCGATGGATCACGAATGATCTGCCACATCTCTTTACGGATTAAGCCAAATAATCGCATGATGACCGGATAATTGTTCAAATTCATCGTTTTTGATTTTGTTCAATAAGATGAATAAAAGCATCTTCCATGCTTGGTTTTGGGTTATCTGATGTACTCGCTTTATCTCTTAGTTCTAGTGGCGTTCCTGTTGCTAAAATTTCACCACTATCCATAATAACCAGCCGGTCACAATAGTTGGCTTCTTCCATAAAATGGGTCGTTACGAGAATGGTAACGCCATTTTCTGCCAGCATATTGGTGCGATCCCAAAATTCACGCCGAGCAAGTGGATCAACCCCTGAAGTGGGTTCATCCAGAAATAAAATATCGGGTTCATGCATCAAAGCAGTCGCAAAGGACAACCGTTGTTTAAAACCAAGCGGGAGTTCACCTGCATTACTATTCCGATATGATTCTAATTCAAATGTAGTGAGCGCCCATTCAATTCGTTGCTTTTGTTGTTGACGACGTAAACCATAAGCACTAGAAAAAAACTGTAAGTTTTGTTGCACGGATAAGTGACTATAAAGCGAGAATTTTTGCGCCATATAACCAATATGTCCACGCGCACTTGCTGCAGCTGTTCGCAGATCTTTACCTGCAATAGCTACTTGACCGCTGCTGACAGGAAGTAGGCCACATAACATGCGAAACGTGGTCGACTTACCCGCGCCATTAGCACCTAATAATCCAAATATTTCTCCACGCTTAACGTTGAAGCTAATATTTTTAACTGCGATAAACTCACCAAATTGACGACTAAGACCGGTCACTTCGATAATATTATCGGTACGATTAAATGCTGTTTTGCTTGTTGAAGGGGTTTGTTGTGATGATGGCTCGTCTTTCGTTTTCAATATCGCCACAAAAGCATCTTCAAAATGAGGCGTGACAGTACTTATAGCAACATCGTGGTGATTAGGCAGAATGATATTAGCCTGTGGTGTAGTAGCGGTTGTCATAACTACGCGTACTGTTTCGCTTTCTACTAAGGCATCTAATACGCCAGGTGCGTTACTTAGCTCTGCTTGTAGAGGACGATATCGTTGTCCTGGCACTGTAATTTGAAAGACACGTCCTGCAACATCATCACTAAACTGTTGGGGTTTATCTTGTTTTATTAGCTTACCTTCATGCAACAATATAACTTTGTTACAACGCTCAGCTTCATCTAAATAGGCCGTTGATAATAAAACTGTCATCGCCGATTTTTGTACTTGCTGATAAATAATCTCCCACAACTCGCGACGAGAAACCGGATCAACGCCTACCGTGGCTTCATCAAGTAATAATAATTGTGGCGATTTTATCAAGGTACAGGCTAGGCCTAACTTTTGTTTCATACCGCCAGACAATTGGCCAGCCAATCGCTTAGTAAAAGGACTGAGTCCAGTCATATGTATCAGTTCAGCAAATCGTTGTTGTCGATCAATTAATGCTACATTTTGTAAACTTGCATATAGATCTAAATTTTCTTGAACCGTTAAATCATCATAAAGCCCAAACCGTTGTGGCATATAACCAATAACCGATTGAACTTGCAATGGGGACGTTAAAACATTAATTCCTAATAGATTAATTTCACCATTATCCGTTAACAATAAACCCGCGATCAGACGGATTAAGGTTGTTTTACCCGCACCATCCGGACCGATGATTCCGGTTACTTGTCCTGATTTTATGGTGAAGCTAACGTCATCAAGCGCTTGAATAATACTGCCATTACTATCGAAAGACTTACTAACATGACTAAGTGAAAGGGCAATAGTCGGCGTAACCACGAGATGTTATTGACACACTGATGTTGAAGCCTGCGGGGGGTCAGAGGGCTTTTTAGCCGCTTCAATCTCTACAGTTACCGGCATACCAAGATGTAATTCACCTTGTGGATTACAAGCAAAAATTTTGACTGAATATACTAAGCGGGTACGCAATTCTTCAGTCTGAACGACTTTAGGGGTGAATTCAGCGGTAGGAGAAATATAACCCACCCAGCCTGCATACGACTTGTCGGGAAAACTATCGGTGTAAATTTTGGCATGATTGCCCAGCGTTATTTTACCTAAAGCAGGTTCTGGCAAATAAGCTCTCACCCATACCGGATTGATGAATGCTAAGGTCATCACCGGCGTTTGTGGAAAGGCCATATCGCCGGGTTCCAGTATACGATTTCTGATAACACCATCATCGGGTGCATAAAGATTGGCATCATCTAATCTTTGATCTGCTAATTGTACTGAGGCTTCGCTGCTAGCAACCATTGCTTTAGCAATCGCTATATCCTCAATACGAGGACCCGCTTCTAATAAAATGAGTGCTTGTCGGATAGCTTCAGTTTCTGCTTTGGCTGAATCTGCTAATGCCTTTGTTTTATCTAGCTCGTCGGGAGAAATTAAATGTTTATTTATCAGGGGTTTTAAGCGGTCGTAAGAATCAACCGCGCCTTTTGTTCGCGCTTTGGCGGCATTAAATTCAGCTTTTGCCTTGTTTATTTCTTCTATTCGACTACCTGCCTCTAATTTGGCAAGCATTTGTTGGTTAGTCTTTAGTTGTGCTTGGGCTTGTAATTGCTGAGCAACAAGTACTTGGGTATGCAGGGTGGCCAAAAGTTGTCCTTTGCTTACATGGTCACCTTCTTGCACAAATAATTCTTTAATATGCTCACTACTGTTAAAAGAAAGCTGTGCTTCTCGGATATCAACATTACCATATAGCGTGAGGTTACCGTCATCGTTTTGGGGCTTCTGCTGGAGGAATAAATAGCTTGCTAATGCTATTGTAATAACAACGATAGGGACAATGACTTTTTTAGTCATGATGTTTGTTCACTTTTACGGTAATGTTGATGAGCGACTATACACTAATTTATTTGTAAGCTTGATGGCCAGTGATGATGCCTGTGAGGTTAAAATTACAGCATACTGTAAGCCACAAACATTGCTTATGTTGTGGCTACAAAATTGTCACCGACGCATGAGTAAATAATAGCTTATTAATATTGAAATAAATGCGAATGTTATACTGTTCACCCAACTCTTATTGCACTCGATTGATCATTTATTCAGATTAAGCGCCTTTATGGCCAACAATCTTGAACGACTTATCAATTTAGTTGTTTATGGTGCCTAAAATATTACTCGAAAATTAGTTATAAACACTGCGTAAACAATATAAATTCTAATGAAAATTTAAATAATCTTTCATTAGAACACGTTAAAATACACTTTTTAGTGAGTGCAATTTTCATCCTCAACTTTTAAGGATATATATGGCCCAAGATGATTCTTTACCCGATTTAATTTTACTCACCGATGCTGATTTACGTCGCCACGTCAGATTATTTGGTGTGCTGCTGGGCGAAGTCATTAAAAGTCACTGCCCGATCGAAGTTTATGAAACCGTAGAGCTATTGCGTAAAGGCTTTATCAGCTTACGAAAGCAGGATGACCCGCAACTACGAGCGCAACTTATGAACCATATCGCACTAGTGGATGAGGCGCAGTTAACAGATGTCATTCGCGCATTTAACTTGTATTTCAGTCTGGTGAATACCGCAGAAGAAGCACATTTACACCATAATCGAATGATTCAATTACGTAACGATGATCAGTTATGGCGGGGCTCATTTAATGACACGATAGATCAGTTTAAAAACGAAGGGGTGACATTGCTTCAATTACAGGAATTGTTAGATAAGCTGAACTATACACCGGTATTTACTGCTCACCCTACAGAATCAAAACGTCGTGCAGTAATGGAAGGATTACGTCGTATATTTGTATTGGATGAACAGTTGGTTAATTTACCAGTCACTCGATATGATAAAAGACATTTAAGAGCAAAAATAAAAACACAAATCCAGATTTTATGGGCAACCGATGAAGTACGGTCGATTAAACCCACTGTCCGTGACGAAGTGAAAAATGGCTTATTTTATTTTAATATCAGCTTGTTTGACTCGGTGCCAAAGACCTATCGAAATATGGAACTGTCTATCAATAGGCTTTATAACGATGAATTAAAGCAAGGACAAACTATTAATGTACCTAATTTCCTGACATTTGGTTCGTGGATTGGTGGTGATAGAGATGGTAACCCCTTTGTTACCGCTGACACCACAGAAATGGCTGTGCGGTTACAAAAACGCACCGTATTACGTCGTTACTTGGATGATATTACTCAGCTTAGCCACATACTTACCCATTCCACTCCACTAAGTAAAATTAGCGTGGCTCTAACGAATAATATTACAAGTGATGAGAAGACTTATATGGCGGCTTTTGGAGTTAAGCCACTTCGTTTTATCACTGAGCCCTATCGTCGTAAGTTATACATGATGCGTTATCGCTTGGAAGATAATTTACGTGTTAGCCAAAAATATTTCACGCCTGACAATAGTCCTGCACCTTATGGCGTCTTCTATAAGTCAGAAGATGAGCTGATGGCTGATTTGAGGTTAATTCAAGACTCCTTATTGACCAATGGTGATGTCGAGATTGCAAATGGCGAGTTACTCGATCTGATTCGATTAGTTGGCACCTTTGGTTTTTATTTGTTTCAACTTGATTTGCGTCAGGAATCAACTCGCCATAGCGAGACAGTAAACGAGCTACTTCAACAGCTCGGATTAGAGAGCAATTATGCGCAACAAGATGAACCTGAACGATTTTCATTGTTAAGTCAGTTATTAGCTGAGCAAACCCTGCCAGAAATAAATGGCACACTTGATTTAACTGATAATACCGCTGAGACGTTGGCAGTGTTTATGCTGATGAACCGTTTGCGAACTGAGATTAGTGACAAGGTATTTGGTAGCTACGTCATATCAATGACCCATGAAGCTAGTCACATATTAGAAGTGATGCTATTGGCTCGTTTTGCAGGCTTATGTGGTTATGATGAACATAATCAGTGGTTCTGTCATATTAAAGTCGCTCCCTTATTTGAAACAATCGGTGATTTATCTCGTATTGAACAAGTCATGGATACCTTGTTGGAAAGTAGTATTTATCGCGGTTTATTAAGCGCTTCTGGAAACTTGCAAGAAGTTATGTTGGGTTATTCAGACTCATGTAAAGATGGTGGAATTTTAGCGTCAGGTTGGGGCTTGTATAAAGCGCAACGAATCGTTTCAAAGTTGACAACCGAACGTAATATTCAATGTCGTATGTTTCATGGTCGAGGCGGTACGGTTGGACGAGGAGGTGGCCCAACTCATGAAGCTATTTTGTCGCAACCTTCAGGTACCGTTCATGGTCAAATTAAGTTCACTGAACAAGGTGAAGTGTTGTCACATAAATACGGCAACATTGAAACAGCTACTTATGAATTAGGTATGGGCGTATCAGGTCTAATGAAAGCAAGTCGTGCATTTATTAGTGAAGCGCAAAAAGTAAAAGAAGAAAATGCAATTGATTGCCATTTAATTATGGAACACTTCGTTGAAGAGGGCGAAAAGCACTACCGAGAATTAACCGAACAATCAACAGGCTTTTTGGACTATTTTTATGAAGCTTGCCCAGTCTCTGAGATTGGCTTGATGAATATTGGTTCACGTCCTTCGCATCGTAAAAAAGGTGATCGTTCAAAAAACTCGGTAAGAGCAATCGGTTGGGTATTTTCTTGGGCGCAATCGAGACAAACAATACCTGGTTGGTATGGCATTGGCACTGCATTAGAGTCATGGTGTGCTGACAGGCCAGAGCGTTTAGCTGATGTGCAACAGATGTATCAGCGCTGGCCGTTTTTCCGTGCCTTGTTGAGCAATACTGAAATGGCACTATCCAAGGCCGACATGGGTATAGCACGTGAATATGCAGCGCTTTGTTTAGATTCAGAATCTGCTCAGCAAGTGTTCAATACTATTTTAGTAGAATATAGACGCACCTTAGCTTGGATCTTTACGGTAATGAATACTTCAACGTTAATTGAGGATAATCCTGTGCTGGCCTTATCCTTAAGTCGACGTAATCCTTATTTGGATCCGCTTAATCATATACAAATTGTATTATTAAAACGTTATCGCGATGAATCACTTAGCATTGATGACCGTGATCGCTGGCGTGATCCTTTGTTACGAACCATCAGTGCACTGTCTACAGGCTTACGTAATACGGGTTGATCATGGCGTAAAGATTAATGTCGAATATAGAATCATTATTTAATAAAATCAGCAAGTGTTAATGAGACTTCCAGTATGAAAATTTAATCATGCTAGAGGTCTAGTTATATAGTCATTAATTTACTGAGATATCATAGCTAGCAACCAATACATCATAAGGAATTAAAATGCCTGAAGATTTACACCTAAAAATTCGTAATATAGAACCCAGTGATTATCCACAACTGAAAGCGTTGATGGATCGCGTTTATGATGATATCGGTGGCGCATGGCCTGAACACACTATTGTGAAATTAATGGCTGATTTACCCGAAGGTCAGATTTGTCTTATCGATCATGACAAAATTGTGGGGATAGCGTTGTCAGTTCAGGTTGATTATCAACGTTTTAGTAATCCTCATACTTATGACGATCTCATCAGCAAAGCTAAAACTATTATCAATAATAAAAAGGGCGATGCACTATATGGTTTAGATGTATTAATTCACCCAGATTATCGTGGTTTTCGATTAGGGCGACGCCTGTATGAAGCTCGCAAAGAGTTTTGTCGACAACGTAATTTTCGTTCCATTTTAGCCGGTGGACGTATACCTAATTATTACAAACATGCAGATGAAATGTCGCCGAGTGAGTACTTTGAAGCAGTCAAAAATAAACGTATTTACGACCCCATTTTAACCTTTCAATTATCAAATGATTTTCAAGTAACTCGGGTACTGAAAAAATACTTACCTGAAGATGAAAAATCACAAGGTTTTGCCACTTTACTCGAATGGCGTAACATTTTTTATGAGCCGCAAAGCTCGGTCATTGAAACGCGTAAACGCGATGTGCGTATCGGCGCTATTCAATGGCAAATGCGTGAGGTTGAATCAGTAGAAGAATTACTACAACAAGTTGAATACTTTATTGACGCTTTATCAGATTATCAAAGTGACTTTGCTTTATTTCCAGAGTTTTTCAATGCACCCTTGATGGGCCTAAGTCCTAATCAACGTAATCAGCATGAAGCGATTAGTTTTCTTGCTAGTTATACCGAGCGTTTTAAAGTAGAAATGTCAAAAATGGCATTGAGTTATAACATTAATGTGATTACCGGTTCAATGCCTATTATTGAAGAGGATATATTGTATAACGTTAGTTATTTATGTCGACGAGATGGCACTGTCGAGGTACAAAAGAAAATTCATATCACGCCTCATGAACGACGTGACTGGGTCATTGAAGGTGGTAACGAATTACGCGTGTTTGATACCGATGCAGGGCGAGTTGGAATTTTGATTTGTTACGATGTTGAATTTCCTGAATTAGCAAGAATTTTGGCGCTTCAAGATATGGATATTTTGTTTGTGCCATTTTGGACGGATACTAAAAATGGCTATCTACGTGTCCGCCACTGTGCTCAAGCACGCGCCATAGAAAATGAATGTTATGTAGTGATCTGTGGCAGCTGTGGTAACTTACCGCAAGTTGAAAATCTTGATATCCAATATTCCCAAGCTGCAGTATTTTCACCATCTGATTTCTCATATCCACATGATGCCGTGATGGCTGAAACCACGCCTAATACAGAAATGATTATGTTTTCTGATTTAGATCTCGATAAATTGACGTTCACGCGTAGTGAAGGATCTGTTAATAATCTTAAAGATCGTCGTACTGATCTTTATGAAGTAGTTTGGAAGAATTAATACTGAACAATAAAAAGGATTGTTCAGTATATATAGTTCGTTGAAATATTAGCCAAATTCCTAACGAGTTATGAAGCAAGTATAATATGCCATAGTTTGGAGTTATACCCGATTGAGTGGACTTCTTGAAGTAGCGCTCTGTGTGTCAATAGCTTCGCGATAATCACTCAATTGCCATTAGAAATATTTCAACGCTTTTGAATCAAGGTTTAGTGAGTTGCCGAGCTTTAATGGCACTGATCATTCGCTCGGCTAACACTGGATAATTTTCATCGAAGTGGTGACCACCGGCTAGTTGCAAGTTCTCACCACGCGCTTCGGGTAGTGTGCAGCCACTGGTGTCCTGTTCCTCTTCACCAAATACACATAATACTTTCTGTTGTGGTAAGCGGCTTAATTCAGGTGCGATTATTGCTTCTTCCCCTGTTTTACCAAGCCAGCCTTCCACTTCTATCTCAAAGTTGCCGCTGCGTGCTAGAGCCAATAATATAATGGCTTGAACATCATTCTGATCGCTTGATGGTAAACGGTTATACAGCGCTGGAAGTACATCAGCGCCAAATGAATAACCGGCTAGTACAAAGTGTTTAGCTGCCCATTTCTGACGGTATAATTGCATAAGCTCGACAAGGTCTTCACTGCTTTGTTCGGGACTTTTGTGCTGCCAGTAATAGCGCATGGTATCAATACCTACCACAGGATAGCCACGTTTAGCCATTTCGATGGCAACTTTCATGTCGAGATCGCGCCAACCACCATCACCTGAATAAAACAACGTAACAGTATCGTTGACTACGTTACTTGGGACTTCCATTACAGGCATTGCGGCCCGCTGACCTTCTAGACCACGTTGCAATTGTTCGATAAGTAGTTGTTGAAGGCTGACGTTATAATTACTGATCAGGTTCTCAGTATTGGGTCCTTGGCCACGCACAAAGCGAGCACTTGCATCATCTGGGTGATCGTTCCAGGCAACTAACCAGTGACCATGATCTGCTTTTGTTGGAAGTTGGGCGCCGCAGTCCGGTTGCTCAATGGAAAATCCGATGGATATTGCTAGGCCTTGGTCGTTGCTCTGCTGAGCAAGCCAGCGCCAAGCCAATGTGGCACCAGGACCAATGCCAGCAACCAAAGATGGCTCAGCGTCGAGTTGATGTAAAGCTGATTGAAATTGTCGTTGTTGATTTGAACAGTCATCGACCTTGATCGGGTATTGAATAATTTGTGCATTATTTGCAGTGCTTAAGGCCAATAGTTGCTCATTGCTAAGTAACTGATCAGAGGGTATTGCCAGTAATATGCTGACGCTGCTGTCGTTTCCAGGATTTATCACGACGGCCTCTACGCCATCAAAAGTTAGCGTGTCAAGTTTTGATATTGGTGGGCTTCGTTCGCCGCGATTTATGACAACTGCCAAGAGCAGGGCAATTAGTATGGCAAATGCCAAGTATCGGTAACGGTGACTCATTAATTGATTAATAATCATTAAAGGAATTTAAACCTAAATAGAAAATGTCGAAAAAAGATTGTACTTTATTAAATCTCTATATCTTGGACAAGCGTTATGGAAATCGTACACAGTGTTGCTAATGTCATGAATGTCCAGTCAAGTGAGATCGTAAATATCCTTCAATATTTGAATGATTGTAGAAGTCCATCATTATTTTGCTCATAATATTATAGAATTATTTTAACCATAATTGATTTCACATAACTAGATAAATTATTATCTTTTTATTTCGGACAACCCATTTCAGGTCATAATGTCACAATGTAGGATAAAAACCTTACTCCCTATGTCATATTCAAGCTTAATATATCTAGAACAGTTCAAACATCTGTCCTTGAGGGAACCACATTGTTGATAAAACTAAAGCATTGGCTGCACTATGCGCCTGCCATGATTGCATTCTTGATGTTCTTATTCGCGGCAAGGGTACTTAGTCAGGAGCTTAGCAGCATTCACTTTGCTGATGTTATGGCGCAATTACACAATATACCGTGGTATAAGGTTTCTCTAGCGTTTGTGTTCACTGCAATTAGTTACTTTTCACTGACTAATTACGATCGTCTTGCCCTTAAATACATCAATCATGAACTTAATATATGGAAAACTAGAGCGATATCATTTACTGCATTTGCAGTCGGTCATAATGTAGGTGTTTCTACGATATCTGGTGGATCAATTCGATATCGTGCTTATTCAACAGCACAATTTTCAGCCATAGAAATTGCCAGTATCATCGCTTTTTGCACGCTGACATTCGGTGTTGGGGCATCGTTATTACTTGGTATGACCTTATTATTAGAATCAACCAGTACGCTTGCTGGCTTAGGTATTTCAGATTTCATTTTAACGATATTAACCATTCTTTTTATCGCGTTAACAAGTGTTTATTTGCTGCTATCTGTGATTAGAAAACAGCCGATAAGAATAGGCCAATGGTCATTTTCATTACCTGATAAATCCATTGCATTTCAACAAGTTTTATATGCGTCGATTGACTTACTGGCTGCTGCTGCGACACTTTACATCTTGTTACCTGATACTCTAAGTCTTAACTATCCGGTGCTACTAGGTGCGTATCTAATTGCTATTTTTCTTGGTGTTATCAGTAATGTTCCAGGTGGAATCGGAGTGTTTGAAGGCACCTTATTGTTGTTACTGCCTGATGTGCCAAAAGTTGAGTTGTTAGGGGCCATTATTGCTTATCGAGTGATCTATTATTTAGTTCCTTTAGGATTGGCGATTGTGTTGATGAGTATTCATGAATTTGCCATGCATCGACAACGTGTAACACAGGCATTATCCAAAAGTACCGATTGGATCAGTAACATCGCACCACAACTACTAGGAACACTCGTTTTTATTACCGGTATCGGTCTGTTAATTAGTGGTTCATTACCTGGCGTGCAGTCTCGGCTTAATCTACTGAGTAACGTAATTCCATTATCTTTGCTTGAAACATCGCATTTATTAAACAGTGTTATTGGTGTTGGGTTATTAATTGTCGCTAGGGGCCTCTTTCAACGGCTTCAAAGTGCCCATCATGTTGCGTTAATTTTATTAATTACCGGCATTATCGTCTCTTTAGGTAAAGGGTTAGATATTGAAGAAAGCATTGCCCTTGGCATAACCGCAATCATCATTTGGATCAGTCGTGAAGAATTTTACCGGCCTGCTGTCCTATTAGATCAAAAATTTTCATTACATTGGCTATTGACAATTGCCGCTGTTGTTGCTGCGTCAATCTGGCTTGGTTTATTTGTTCATCAACACGTTGAATACCGTGATGATTTATGGTGGAAATTTGCATTCGATGCTGATGTACCGCGTATGCTCCGAGCGGGATTAGTCAGCACATTAACCATTGCTGCATTTGGCTTATTTCGCTTAACTCAGCCAGCAGCACCCACTTCTCTACCTGCAACTGAAGCTGATCTTACTAAAGTTAAAAAAATCATCGAATTATCCAATACGTCACATTCAAATGTCGCTTTATCAGGTGATAAACGCTTTTTATTTCATCCTTCTGAAGAAGCTTTCATCATGTATCAAGTATCAGGTGATAGCTGGATATCTATGGGTGATCCAATAGGCAATCCATTACAATTCGAAAGCTTGATTTGGCAATTTAGAGAGTTGTCACATCATTATGCTGATCGCTGTGTTTTCTACCAAGTGTCCGAACAACATTTACCTTTATATATAGATATGGGACTAAGCTTATCGAAATTAGGTGAAGAGGGTCTTATTTCATTAACTGACTTTTCTTTAGAAGGTAGTCGTCGCAGCGAGTTACGACAAGCACGCAATAAAGCTGCTCGTAATGATGCTACATTTGAAGTAATTCCGAAAGCAGATGTGCCAGATGTAATTGAAAAATTAAAACTCATTTCAGATCAGTGGCTTTTCGATAAATCTGCGCATGAAAAAGGCTTTTCACTAGGTACTTTTCAAGTGGAATATCTTCAAAACTTCGATATCGCCGTAATTAAAGTTAAGGGAGAAATTACCGCCTTTACTAATCTCTGGTCAAGTGGTGATAAAACGGAATTATCTATTGATTTAATGCGGTATAGTAGCCAAGCACCGCCGGGCGTTATGGATTACTTATTCACCGAGCTATTGCTTTGGGGGCAAGCTCAGGGTTATGAGTGGTTTTCACTGGGAATGGCACCATTATCTGGGTTAGACACTCATCCGCTTGCTTCAATATGGAATAAGGTGGGCAATACTATCTTCAAAATGGGTGAAGACTTTTATAATTTTGATGGTTTACGTCGTTATAAACAAAAATTTGATCCGCAATGGAAACCTTTATATCTTGCGGCACCTGGCGGCTTAGTTTTTCCGAGGGTACTTATCGACTCCACACTATTAATTTCAGGTGGTTTAAAAAACGTGTATAAAAAATAATGTTCGCATCTTTGTTCAGTTACTTACTATGGCGTTTGAAAACCAGCAACACCAAACACAAAGGTTATATAACGTGCTCTGACTCCCTTATCTATTATGAAATTTATGGTAAGCAAAAGCCACCATTATTACTGCTCCATGGCGGTTTAACCTCTGTCGAATCATGGTATGCACAACTGCCAACGCTATCTAGAGACTTTCAATTAATCATAATTGATATGCGAGGTCATGGCCGTTCTAATATCGGTCACCAGCCGTTTGATTATGACTTATTAACCTCAGATACCTTAGCTGTTTTAGATCAGCTACATCTTAAAAAAGTAGACATACTCGGTTGGAGTGATGGTGGCATAGTCGGATTAAAACTGGCTATTAATCAGCCTCATCGTGTTAATAAACTCATTGCCATCAGCGCCAACTACAATCTACAAGGGCTGACACGCGAAGCGATTACAGCAATGAAATATGCCACGCCTTCTAATCATTCCATAATAGCCCGTTTTATATATTACATAATTGCGCCTGAACCTAAGCAGTGGAAGAATTTATGGTATAACGTCACCGGCATGTGGGCCGCATATCCTCAAATCACTCATGATGAACTGTCCCACATAAAGGCGAAAACATTATTCATCCAAGGTGAAAATGATCTGATATCACTACAACATTTTAACCAAATGGCTGATTCGGTTTTTAATTCACAACGATTCATTGTTCCCAATACTGGTCACAATGCTATGCAACAAGCGCCACAAATTATCAATCAAGCGATAGTTAAATTCTTAAAATTACAATATTAATCTGCAAACTCGAAAGCTGTGTTGATAAGCTTTTCATAAGTAAATTATTTCTTAAGGATTGAAACCCTAGCAAATTGATGTACCAGTAAAGCACTGCCCAGTTAATAATTTCAGATATTGCTCTGCCGACCTTAAGGTGTCGATATTAAAGAAACAATGCTCCACAAAAGATACTAATTATAGAATTAATTTTATGTCAGCTGAATTGACGTGAGATATTAATGATTCATGAGAAATAATAAAGATGGCCTGAATAATCTGTTAGATAAACTAACATGGGAGCAGTGATAACTTTCAGGGAAAAAATAGTAGCCAGCAATAAACTTTAATAGTAACCACTTTTTTTATGAAAAAAATTAATTTATAGTAGTTCAACAACTGCAAATTTAACAAATAATAACAATTTGGGTGAATTTGTTTTACGATAGCCACCACAAATTATTGATGAGCGATTATAAATGTTTACTTTTCTATCTAATCTTGGTGATGTCACTCACGCTGTTCAACTGGCTCTCACACCTGCATTTCTGTTGACCGGCATGGCTGGAATTTTGAGCGTAATGGCTAATAGACTCGCCCGTATTATTGATCGTGGTCGCGATTTGACAGAGAATTTATCTGGTACAAGAGTTTTATCCGACCAGACTAATTATGAACTAGCATGTCTTGAACGTCGTCGTCATTATGCGAGTGCTGCCATATCGATGTGTGTGTGGTCTTGTTTACTTGTCTGTTCAGTGGTGTCTGTCATGTTCATTGAAGCACTACTTAACTTCAACCTGAAATGGCTGATTGGCGCATTATTTATGGCAACTACAGTAGCCCTTGTTATTGGCTTGGCATTCTTTTTACATGAAGTGCAGCTTGCTACTCGCAGTGTTCGTATTCTTACTTTGCCAATACAAAATAAGAAAAAGAATTAATTGATAAACAGGCTTATCAAAGTTAAGCCTTTCTAGACCTTTAAAGTATGCAATCGTGTCAATCTGACGATAATCAGAGTCAAGTACATTAATGATTTAATTCTTTATTATGCGATCGTTAGATATTAGATAGTGCATAAAAAAATCTTTAGAACATTATGTTGGCTATTCTAAAAAATCTTCATTATCACAGACAATAATATGAACTTTTAGACTTTCCCGATAATTATTTTGAATGAGCCTAAAAAGGGGGCTGTATTGTTGTCGACCATTACAGAAGCTTTAGAATCTTCCACTAAGTCGTTTAAGACAATCAAGCCAGGCGATAGATTATTCACCATAACTAACTTGATAATTTCATTATATATCAGAGAGTTAAACTTAATTTTTGATGTTAATTATCTACAAGATTAAGTTGGTGATAATTAAGCTTGATATCGGATTACAAAGGTTAGGAAAGTAGTTAAAAGACCAAATATTAATACTAATGATTCGCATTTAATGTTATTATCCAAGGCTAAATCTCCTTAATCTAGTGTAGGTAAACATTGACTTCGTACCAAAACCTGATCTCTTCTTCAAACTTCAGTTTATTGTCAAATCATCGATTTTGGCTGGCTGGCCCGATTACATTAATGGTCTCGATCTTTACGATGGCAGCGATGTCACTCTGGTTCCCACCGGGTATTGCGAATATTAACCATCTGGCATTTCCTATAGTATTGTTTCCACTAATCTGGGCAGTTAGTTTTTTTTACTCAGTATTAGAAGTCAGCATTAAGCGTGCTTGGGTTGTTTTAATAATAACTTTACTTATCAACGCCGTTCCAGTAATCGCATCAAGTGCTGGATGGTTGCCATGATCAACCTATCTAATAGTTCAGGACGCCGTCTAACTAATATTCATGGATGGGCTGGCGTATTATTTGGTTTAGCCTTATATATTGTTGTATTCTCTGGTGCGATTGTGGTTTTGTCACATGAGATTGGGGTATGGTCAGTCAGTGGTCATAAGTTAGGTGATGGTTTACAAGGCAAAATTGATAAACGTTTAGATGAGTTGTCGAGTAATCTCCCTAAAGAATACAAAGATGAAGTAGGCCTTTGGCAAAACGCTTCCGGTGAACTGATTGCTTTTTTTCATACTCATGTTCAAAATGATCAAGGTAAAATTACGGAAAAAGGCACTCGATTTGTTTTAGATCCCAATACGCTTGAAATTATTAGTCAAGTGGAAGGGTTTGATGATGAACTGCCTCATGTGACCAGTGGTTTTTTAGAAGAATTTTTTGTCAAGCTTCACACTAAGCTTCATGTACCTGATCCGATTGGTCTTTATTTAACGGGTATTTTAGGCTTAGTTTTGTTAGTCTCAGCCGTTTCAGGTTTTATAATTCATCGACATTTAATTAAAGATATCTTCTTATCTCCAAGATTAAATACGCGTTTGCTCAATAAACGTGACCGTCATAATTTAGCGGGCACGTGGGGCTTAGTCTTTTCTATTATTCTGGCATTTACAGGTGCGTTTTTTAGTTTTGCAACGACATTGGGTTTGCCTGTCATTGCTATGACAGCTTTTGGTGGTGATCAACAAAAGGCAGTGACGGCTATCTATGGTGAACCCTCAATCGTCGATCCAACACCAAAAACGTTTGTTGGCGTTGAAGATATCATTGAACATTCAAAAAAGGCTAATATTGCTGGTAGTGCACCGGTATTTGTTTTTATAGAACATTGGGGCAGGGCAGATGCTGTAATATCAACTACACACTCGCCGAACGACGATCATTTGTTTTACACCACTCATCAGTTTAGTGGAGTGACGGGTGAATATTTAGGTGAGAAGGCGGGTGTAGGTGACCAACCTTCAGCAGGTAGTGCATTATTTGGAATGATGGGCGTGTTACATTTTGGTTGGTTTGCGGGGCTCTTTTCTCGGATCATTTGGCTATCGCTTGGTTTAGCAACGTGTTATGTCACTATTTCAGGATTGCAACTTTGGGTGCAACGTCGAGAAAAAGAGCAACGCTGGCAAGAATTAGCAAAATTAATTCCAATCATTGGCTATGGTTTACCAATAGCCATGATTGGTGCAGCTGCAGGCTTTACATTAACCTACTCTCAACACACTGAGCATGTTGAGACATGGACAATCAATGGCTTCTTGATTGGTATAGTAGTGAGTTTTATCATCGGTTTATCATTAAGTTCATCCGAAAAAGGTAAACAGGTATTACAACGACTTTTAGCTGTAGGCTTAATTTTATTACCCATTACTCGTGGTCTAAGCCACCAAACCTTCATTGGTGATCCAAATGTAGTTGCCATGGATATCTCTTTGATAATTAGTGGCATTATCGTGTTTATGGTGAGCAGAAAATCAAGTACATATTTTATTAAAGACAACGCTAAATTAAATGATAACAATGCAGAGCGGCATAGCAATGAGTATTGAAATCGCCACCTTGATGGCACTAGCAACTAGTTTTGTAGCGTTAGTGTATTTGAGAAACTCAGATACCAAACGCCGCCGAGTATTTAAATTACCACTCTGGACTCAACCTAAGTTCAATGTGCTAGCTTGGAGTGTATGTTTATTGCCCAGTGTAATATTGATCTACTTTGAGATGTACGCTCCGTTTATTATGTGGTTTGCAACTTTATCATTACTAGGATGGGTTATTGCATTACCTAAGCCTAAATCAATCTAGTATTTTGCTAGATTTCAATTAGCCTGGTTCAAAATATTTCGCTAATTCATGAGCTGATTTATTTACTCTTGGTCCGCTTACAAAGGAAATTATACCTGCGGCAGGCCAGACGACAGGCATGCAGACATGAAGACATTGCTGATTTAAAATCATATCCCAGTATTGCTGCACAGTTATTTAGTGATTGGATTCTAATTAAAAATGATCAAAAGCAATTCATTCATAAAAAGCATAAACATATAAGCAATGATATGAATGTTACATTGAACTTAGTTAAAGCAGGGGCGGGCATTGCTTTGTTACCAATGAGCATGGTGCATAGAGAGTTACAGAATGGCGATCTTAAGCTAGTTTTACCGCTATGGAGCGGTATGCCACGTGACATATATCTTCTATGGCCAAATAAGCGAGTGCTTTCTGCTCGTGCAAAACGATTTCGTGACGAATTAATCGTTTTTTTACATACCCAAAAATGGTTTAACGCGACTTAATCAAACGCATGGTCTCTTCTTAAATTACCTTTCTAACAACTCAATTATCTGTCAGCAATAAGCAGGCTATTTGAAGATAATGTTTAAATGTTAAATCGATAGCACTGTGTAAAACATAGTTCAATGCTGATAATAATTAGATTAGATAATAGTTGTAAGGTTTTGTGTTAAATAGTTATTCATAATATTTTGTTATCTAAATTTTGTTGCTGTTCCTACCGAGTGACGCGGTGGTAACAATAATTAATGTACGTGTGCTGATTTAAGCCTCGATGCATATTTTTTATAAAATCACCATAAAATCACTGCTGTGATATTTATTTCAACCATTAAAGCACTGTACAAAAGATTTTGTGACTTCTATATTGTAGGGTGAGCATTAGCTGGCTTATTAAATTAAAACGGACTTGCTTACAATAACCAGTGATTAAACGCTAGAATGAACGACTAAAATATTACTTGGAAAAAACTATGCCTGCAATTAGCGAACTATTTACAGTCATATCATTGCCGCCATTATTGAGTCAATTTTTAGTGGTCGTGGCATTAAGCTTCACTATAGGTTTAGAGCTACATAGTTATCGGCGAGCCAATAATCAAGATTTAGGCTTTGGTACGACGCGAACTTTTATGTTAATTGGTGTGTTGGGTTATGTTTTATACGCCTTAGACACGCAACTTTCATTTTATGGTGCTGGCTTTGTCGCTTTGGTGGTCTTTTTAGCCGTTTATTATCATGGACGTAGTGGCGAGAGGCTATATTCATTAATTGGTCCAATGTTGGCGATGGCCACTTATTTATTAGCCCCTATATTAGCGGTGTTTCCAGCATGGTTTAGCATTTTATTTGTGGTGACTTTGTTATTAATTCTTGGCGAAAAATTTGAAATTAGACATTTTTCTGATAGATTTAATAGTGCTGAAATGGTTACTTTTTCAAAGTATTTGATCATGACAGGTGTCGTGTTGCCACTGTTACCGGATCAACAAGTTTACGCGCCCTATATCAATATCACTTATTATCAAATTTGGTTATCGTTGTTAGTGGTATCTAGCTTATCTTATATAAGCTACTTGGCTCAATCCTATGTTTTTAAAGAAAAAGGGTTATTGTTTTCTGGATTATTAGGTGGACTGTATTCAAGCACAGCGACCACTATTGTATTGGCAAGACGTGCTCGAACTGCGGAACCAAGTCATCGTTTTACCAACGCGATTATTCTCGCGACTGCGATGATGTATTTGCGTTTATTGTTATTAATAATATTTTTAGGTCACAGCACTGAAGCTCAACAATTAGTATGGCCATTTGCTGTATTTATTATCAGTTCGGTATTAGTAACGCTTTATATTTCTCGTCGTCATAACAATCAGGCTATAGAAACTAAACAGTTGATGATTCGGCACCCTTTAGAATTTCGTACGGCCATCGTTTTTGCATTATTATTTGTATTATTTGCTGCAATTACCAAAATCGTACTATTACAATATGGTGATAATGGACTAACAGTCATGTCATTTATCGTAGGTTTGACTGATATTGATCCGTTCATTTTATCGTTGATGGCAGGTGATTTTCAAGTAACGAGTGTACAAATAGTGGCAGCAATCATTATTGCGACGGCCAGTAATAATCTTATGAAGGCAAGTTATGCCATGGTCTTGGGACGTAACAGATATACTTATATGGCAGGAGGGTGGCTAATTTTCTTGGCGTTAATTTCATTTATATATGCTTTAGTAATAGTTTAAAAGCATTTCATTGTTTTCAGATTAATGAAAATTGTTCAATTTTTAAATGTATATCAAAGAATTGAAGTCAGACTAAGTAATTGTCTGACTTCACCTTATAATATGATTTATTTAAAAATTATAATTAAGCGTTGCAGTAATTTCACGGCCAGGATTGTAATAATCGGTTGTAGCCGATCCTACTACGTGTTGTTCATTTAGCAGGTTACGAACATTAAGATTCAAATCGGTGGCTTTGTCTAATTGATAAGTGAGAGAGGTATCAAATAGTGTTGCTGAATCACTGTTTTTTGTATTACCGACATCAAAGAAATAAGAATCAATATAACGCATACCTAGTCCAATACTCATATTCATACTTGGCAATGTATAATGCCCCCAAAGTGACGCCATTTGTCGTGGTGTGGTAGTGAATTCTTTTCCTTCAATAGAGCTGCCATCTCTCAACGTGCCACTAACTACTTCTGACTTCATATAAGAATAACCGCCAGTTAGACTCAGGCTACTAGTTAATTCAACTTTTGCCTCAAAATCAATACCTTGAACATTTGATTCACCAATTGTTTCTCGTTCAATTGATCCATTTTCTTGAGTGACAGCGATAGTGACATCATCTTTACTCAGATCATAGATTGCGACTGAATATAGCGCGTTGCCATTTACAGGTGAAAATTTGAAACCAATTTCATATTGTTTGCCACGCTCAGGTTGAACACCAATTGTTGGCGGAGCAATAGACTCTACCATGCTGATATAAGTAGACATTTCTTCATTTAATTTATAAGTTAGTGCACCTCGTAGAGAAGTTTCGGAAAAATCGTCGGAAGCAGTGACGTTAGTGATATCTGTGCTAGAGATATCTAGAGTATCATTGCGAAGACCTGTAGTGACGATAAACTTCTCATCGAAAGACAAATTTTGCTGTACGAAGATCGACTTGGTAGTGTAATCCTGATCGTTACCACGATATATGTTTAGGCTGCTCGGAACCCCACTATAGGTAAGGTTTGAAATGTTGATGGTAGTCGCCCCCCCAAAAAATGAAGTGTCTGTAGTAGATGCATCCCGATATTCAACCCCTACTAAGGTGCTGCTATCAATGCGGTCAAAACGAACATCGTATTGAAGAATTGCATTACCAATTAGCTCTTGAGCTTCACCGTTGGTACCAAAATAGCTCCGATCAATACCGACAGTAGACGAATCGTCAGCTAAATAAATATAACCAAAATCATCGGTCAAATCGCTATAACGAAGATTACCTCGTAATATCAGACCATTATCAAAATCGTGAGTTAACATTCCTGTGATGCTGGTACGTTCTACATCGTGATAATTAAAATTTGGTTCACCATAAAAGTTGCTTCGGTCATATTCTTTGTCCATAGGATAACCACCACTGTTCGGGGTGCTATCAGTATTTAGGTAATCAATTAGTAATGTGGCAGAAGTAAAGTCGCTTGGCTCCCAAGTCAACCCTCCCATTAAGAATCCACTGTTATCCTTAGAATAATCATATTCTCTATCACTATCTTTAATTTTACCGGTTAAACGATAGGCTACAGTGGAGTCTTCATTTAATGTGTCGCCTATATCCAATCCAACTTCTTTGTGGTTAAACGAGCCATAGGTTGCATATGCATTGCCAAACTCTTCAAATTTTGGTCGTTTGCTGACAAAATTGACCGACCCACCAGGATCCGCAGGACCAAATAAAGTGGAATTGGCACCACGTATTACTTCAACTCGTTCGAAAGCATAAGCATCTTCACGAACACCACGCATAGAACCAAGTGTAAGCCCATCACGATAAGTTGTAGCCTGAAATCCGCGGATCTGGAAATAATCATTACGATCGTCAGTACCATAAAAATCAGTAATCACCCCCGGTGTGTACTGCAAAATTTCCTCTGTTGTACTAGCTTTGCGCTGTTCAATCTCTTTTTCAGTGATAACGGAAACCGATGCAGGCGTATCAAGGATGCTGGTCGCAACTTTACCACCCACCGAGAGCTCATGAGCAACAATTGAGTTTGCATCATCATCAACTGCCGCCTGAGAATTAACGATGATTGGAGCAAAACGATATATTTCATTGCTGTTTGGCTGTTGTGCCTGAACGTTTGCCGATACGGCAATGAATGGAGTGCAGAAAAGTAGAGCAGCGGTATTATGTTGTAAGCGTGTACTAACTGCTCTATATAGAATTTTGTTACTAGACATATGAAAATTATCTTCTTGTTGAGAAGGTGTTGCATGAGGCTGCAACCAAAATGAAGATTATCAAGGTTGCAACTCATCTTGTCAACGCTAATCTAAATAATTATCATTATCATTAATATTAGACGTGCAGCATGGATTACGATGTGAATTGCGAGTGATGTTGTGCAAGCCAACTGGTGGGGCTTAGTAATTACAGTTTTTTATAGCGTAGTGCAGATTAGTGCAGTAGTTAGACTCTAAGCCCAGCAGTGGCTTGATCGCCGATGAGTTAACGTGGTGACCGGAATGTCTGGAGTATATGGTCATCGTCCATATGAGTTGCCACAGTCGTGGATGGATTAATTCTTCACGAGTACGTTGACTCGCTTGATCATTAGTGTGTTTGGTCAATATAAATATGCTGATTCCAGCATCTAATTCAAATGTTTTAATATGTCACCATATACGACATACAACTTGTCCATTCGCAAAGCAAAAGTGTCCTCTATACTATTGGCGATTTATCAAAATATTTGTTTAAAATTTGATGAAAAATAAATTAGCCTTATTTAACTAACGGGATCTTTTGCAAATAATGCAATAATATCTCAGTCAAACTAAATTTTTAACAGCAATTGATCGTGATAAACGGATATAAATAATTACGGAAAACATAGATGGTCACCTTCTTAAATGTCACAGACTATCTTGTTAAGATAGCGCCTGAAAGATTTCTTATTATTAAGCTAATGTTGATATTAAATAAATTCATCTAAATATCAATAGGATTAATAAGAGTCAGGCTGGGAATCAACAAAATGCGATGTATAGACTCAGCTGTAAACAACCACACACCTTTTATTATTTTCAACATGAAAAAGCCGTGATAGCAAGCTACCACGGCTTTATTTTATGCTGAAACTTTTTAAATTATGCTGCTTTTGTTTTACGGCGTAAACCCATAAAACCTAATAATGCAGGAGCAAATAGGAAGGCAGCTGCTGGAATAGGTACTGCAGATACTGAAACATTATCTAATAGAATGCCGATGTTATCACCACCTGCATGGCTAAATGAAAGTTTATCGCCCTCGTTTACATTAACGAGTGAAATAAGAATATTTGTCCATGCAGCTGTAGATGCTAAGTTGAATGATTGGGTATAGTTACCGAAAGTAACTATTAAATCATCGTTGGCAGCATTACGTTGATTGCCTGATAAATCGAAAGAAAGTTTATATTGACCTGCTGAGAAACCAAATTTACTTACTAATTCACCAGCGTTATTGCTTGAACCATCAAGGTCGATACAGGTACCACTGCATGAAATATCCCATACGTTTGGTGTGGAAACCGCATCTACAGTACCATTTAAAACATCCCAGTTCGCTAGTCCTGATGAAGGTATGTTTAAAACTGAACTAGAGATGCTGTCAAAGTTGTCGTTTAATGAGCTAATTGATGCAGCATTTACGCCAAAGCTTGCTGCAAGAAGTGTTGTTGCTAATAATAATTTTTTCATATTAAATCCTTTCCTAATAAAAGCAGATGAAGTGGTTAAAATGCGCCTGTAGTATCACAATAAATTTAAATTATTGTGACTTGGGACACATTTATACAGTATTTATATTTAGTTGTGAACTAAGTCACAATAATTAATTTTTTTTATTAGGGATGTCAATCAAAGTGGGGCTATCTGCTTGAATTGTGCTCACTCAGTGCAGAGATAGGTTTTGCTTAAAGTTTTTTTATCAGGGCATTTCAGCGACAAAAAAACATCTTGATTAGAGTTACTCTTTGCGGGTAAATTTAATAATATGACGGCGGTCGCGCTTATTAGGACGACCTTTATCGTGTCTAAATCCTAGAGGCTGGTCTTTCAGCTCAAGTTTTAGTTTTTCACGTTTGGCTAAACTATCATCAGTTTCTATATAAAGCAGTTGAGCTTCAGGTGCAGGGCGTCGTTGCTTGGAAATACCTAACACGCTTATCACGTATTCATAGGGAGGCTTAGAAATAGTTAGTACATCATCTTGATTGATGGTGCGACTGGGCTTAGCTCGATGCTTATCGATATGAACTTTACCACCATTAATTGCTTCAACGGCAAGTCCGCGTGTTTTATAAAAACGCGCGGCCCATAACCATTTGTCTAGTCGTTGGCTATTATTATCAGCTTCAGGCTGTTTTGCCATTAAGTATCCTATTTAAACTATCTATACGCTGATATTTCATTGGTAATTTGCCAATGAAATTAGTTAGCATTTCAGCTTAATGAACGATCTGTATTGTCTATAATTATCTAAACCTTACCCTGTAATTGAGGCAAGATTGATTCGTTTTCTAAAGTTGAAGTATCTTGAGTAATTTCTTCACCTTTTGCAATAGTTCTTAATAAACGACGCATGATTTTACCCGAACGTGTTTTAGGTAAATTATCGGAGTAACGAATTTCATCTGGTTTAGCAATTGCACCAATTTGTTCGCCTACCCACTCACGTAGTTCTTGAGTCAATGCATCATCAACGCCATCTGTGGGTCTGTCGCCATTTAATACTACGTAAGCTACAACTGCTTCACCTTTTATTTCATGTGGTTTACCGACGACAGCGGCTTCTGCAACTTTAGGGTGAGCTACCAATGCTGATTCAATTTCCATTGTACCAAGACGATGACCAGATACATTTAATACATCATCTATTCGGCCCATTATCCAAAAATAACCATCTTCATCACGGCGAGCACTATCACCTGCTAGATAATATTTACCATCGAAATATGGCCAATAGGAATCTAAATAACGTTGATCATCCCCCCAAACAGTTTGCACCATCGATGGCCAAGGTTGACGAATAACCAAGTAACCACCTTGATTTGCGATGGTAATTTCTTCGCCTGCTTGATTAACTAGTGCAGCATCAATGCCTGGTAGAGCTCGTGTACATGAACCTGGTTTAGTGACTGTCACGCTTGGTATAGGTGCAATCATGTGCGCGCCAGTTTCAGTTTGCCACCATGTATCAACAACTGGACATTTTTCTTTACCAATGATGGTGTGATACCACATCCAAGCTTCTGGATTAATAGGTTCGCCCACACTTCCAAGTAAACGTAGCTTAGATAAGTCATAACTATTTGGAATCGCAGCCCCAGCTTTCATTAATGCACGAATAGCAGTAGGAGCAGTGTAGAAAATACTAACATGATGACGTTGACACATATCCCAAAAACGACCAGCGTTAGGATAAGTAGGTACGCCTTCAAAAATCACCATTGTGGCGCCTGTGGCTAATGGACCGTAGGCGACATAAGTATGTCCAGTGATCCAACCAACATCAGCAGTACACCAAAACACATCTGATTGTTGTATGTCAAAAACCCAACGCATCGAGGTGATAGCATTTAATAGATAACCTCCTGTTGAATGTTGAACACCTTTAGGTTTACCCGTGGAGCCTGAGGTATAAAGGATAAATAAAGGGTGCGTTGCCTCCACCCAAACAGGTTCACAATCAGCACTTTGGCCTTGCTCAGCTTCTGACCACCAAATATCGCGGTCAGCTTGCATTGTTATGTCATGCCCAGTCCGTTTAAATACAATCACCGATTCAACGCTGTTACAACCACGCTCTAATGCGCTATCTGTCGTCATTTTAAGATTAATTACCTTACCACCACGATGACCACCATCAGCTGTGATAATCATTTTCGCAGCAGTATCTTCAATCCGATCTCTTAATGATGAAGCTGAAAAACCACCAAATACCACAGAGTGGATAGCACCTATTCGAGCGCAGGCTTGCATAGCAACAACCGCTTCAGTAATCATCGGCATGTAGATGATAACCCGATCACCTTTAGTAATACCATGTGCTTTTAGGGCGTTAGCGAAGGTACACACTCTGCTATGTAATTCTCGATAGCTTATATGTTGAACATCACCGGCATCACCTTCAAAAATAATAGCAGTTTTATCCGCATTTTTAGTAAGTTGGCGATCAAGACAGTTGTAAGATGCATTCAACTTGCCATCTGGAAACCAACGATAAAATGGTGCATTTGACGAATCTAATGTCGTTTTAAAGGGCGTTTGCCAATTCATTTCAGTTCGTGCTTGATCCGCCCAAAAAGCCTGATTATCAACTTCTGCACTTTTATATAAGGCATCTAATTTGTCAGTCGTCATCGTCGTAGCTTTTATAAAATCAGCACTCGGTGAAAATTGGCGTTCTTCATGTAATGTTGATTCGATATTGTCTTCAGACATTTTTTTTACCTTAGTAACGTATAAGAAAAGGCTACTTTAATATTGATATACCCTAACTGTAATTTAGTCTGGGAATAAGATTTCCATAGAAATGGTCAGGCTAGAGTATAGACCTGTATTTATCAGAAATATAACACAAAAATGCCCCCATAAGCTGCCTTATGGAGGCATAGTGTTTAATGATTTTCTTTAAAAGAAACCAAGTGGGCTTGTGCTGTAGCTCACTAAAAGATTCTTAGTTTGTTGGTAATGGTCAAGCATCATTTTATGTGTTTCACGACCAATGCCTGATTTTTTGTAGCCACCAAAAGCCGCATGAGCAGGGTAAAGGTGATAACAGTTTGTCCAAACACGACCTGCTTGAATACCACGACCCATGCGATAAGCACGGTTCATATCACGAGTCCATAAACCTGCACCTAAACCAAATTCAGAATCATTAGCGATGGCTAATGCTTCTGCTTCATCTTTAAAGGTGGTCACAGATACGACAGGACCAAAAATTTCTTCTTGGAAAATACGCATATTATTAGTGCCTTTGAAAATGGTAGGTTCAATGTAATACCCTTTGTCAAACTCAGAACCGACTTGAGCGATCTTGCCACCGATTAATAATTCTGCACCTTCTTGTTTACCAATTTCCATATAACTTAGGATTTTTTCGTACTGCTCTTTTGATGCTTGAGCTCCTACTTGCGTATTGGTATCTAGCGGATTGCCACGAATAATATTTTTAGAACGTTCAATAACGATTGCAATAAATTCATCGTAGATACTTTCTTGAATCAAAGCACGAGAAGGGCAGGTACACACTTCACCTTGGTTAAAGAACGCTAGGACGGCGCCTTCAGCACATTTGCTGATGTAGTCATCTTCTTGTTGCATAATATCTTCAAAGAAGATGTTAGGAGATTTACCACCTAATTCAACCGTAGAAGGAATAATATTTTCAGCCGCACATTTCAAAATAAGTGAACCAACAGGCGTTGACCCCGTAAAAGCAATCTTTTGTATACGTTTGCTGCTAGCTAATGCATGGCCTGCTTCTATACCAAAACCGTTAACGACATTTAATACACCAGGCGGCAATAAATCACCAATTAGCTCCATAAGTTTCAATATCGAATACGGTGTTTGTTCCGCAGGTTTCAAAACAATACAGTTACCTGTTACTAAGGCCGGTGCAATTTTCCATACGCCCATTAATAAAGGGAAATTCCAAGGGATGATCTGACCAACAACACCTAATGGTTCGTGAAATTGATAAGAAACTGTCGTTTCATCAATCTCACCCATTGTGCCTTCTTGAGCGCGGATACAACCCGCGTAATAACGAAAATGATCGATGGCCAATGGTACATCGGCGTTCAACGTTTCACGGATTGCCTTACCGTTATCCCATGTTTCAGCAACCGCAAGCATCTCTAGGTTTTGTTCCATGCGATCTGCTATTTTTAACAAAATATTTGAACGTGCGGCGATGGATGTTTTGGCCCAAGCATCTTTAGCTGCGTGAGCGGCATCTAGCGCTAAATTGATATCTTCTTCTGTTGAACGAGGAATTTCACAAAAGCCTTCGCCAGTGACAGGGCTTATATTAGTGAAATACTGTCCCTTAACAGGCGCCTCCCATCCACCATTAATGTAGTTACCGTAGCGTGGCTTATATGAAGCTAACGAGCCTTCTGTGTTTGGATTTGTATAGATCATCTTTTACTCTCTCTGGATTAATGTTCTTAAATAATTGGTTTTTTATTGTTATTATTGAGATCAGCTTAAATCTATAGAGTTCAATTCGCCTTGACTGAGAATCTCTATTACTTGACTTACAATCCACATCGGTCACAAAATGCAGAATATGAATAAATTTGTCACTAATAACCATACATCAGTTTTGCAAACTTTAGCAAAAAAAAGTGGTGATCATTGTCAGTCTTTGATCGAAAACAAAACAAGCTTTGCTGGCCCTGCATCTGAACTCAGTATTTACGACACTTATCAAGCTGCATCTCGTGTGGGCTTAGGTTCACAACAACTTTTGTATTGCGGAATGGTTAAAGGTAAAAAAATAATGTACGGTGCTGAGACATCGACTGGCAGTGATCTTGGCGAAGTATTTTTGCCACATGAATCATTTGTAATGCCACCGGGAGCATTTGTCGAAATTGACTTTCCAGATGCCAATGAAGAACATCCAACTACCTGCCTGACTATCGAGTTTTCAAAAGAACGTATTGAAACGATCTCTGAGCGAATGCGCAATCTCACTACATTAGAATCTATTGAGCATGATTGGGAATATCAACCTCATATTATTCACACACATCACACTGCCGATACGCAGCAATTATTAGAAAAACTCGTATCATTATTTACTCAAAATCATCCAGATAAAGAAATGATGGTGGACTTAGGTGTATCAGAACTTGTAATAAGATTGCTCAGACAGCAAGGTAGAGAAATACTGTTAAGTTACAGTCAGCAGTCACCAGATTTCAGTGGCATAATAACCGCTATTCATTTTTTGGAAAAAAATCTTACAATACCACTTAATATTGATCAATTAAGCCGTCAGGCTTGTATGAGTAGAAGCAAATTTTATATTGAATTTAAAAAACAATTAGGTTGTTCGCCAGGTGAGTTTCAACAACAGTTACGAATAAAAGCCTCAGCAGAAGCGATTAGCTCAGGCAAAACCGTCACCGAAGCTTGTTACGATGTGGGTTTTAATGATTTAAGTCATTTCAGTCGTCGATTTACCCAGTTTTATGGATGTTCTCCGACGGCTTATCGACTAAAACATCATGAACAACCTATAAATCCTAACAACGTTAAACTAAAATAGTTACTAATACTTAAAGATATCTAATCTCATTATTCGCTAGCACCTCTGCTACAATCCACTCGCTTTTTCCGTGATGAACACCCTCATCAACTCAGTTATTATGCATCTAATGAATAATACACGATGTGATGACTTTTTATAACACGTGCTGATGGCTTATCTGATGGCGAACTGGTTTTATTTTTGCCAATGCAGGGCTTAGCTTCCAAACTATTAAACTGAACACTTTTCAATTAACGTTAGCCAACATAACTTATTGCATATTGGTTGACATGTTTGGGTCTCACGACTAGATAAGACTACTGTTAGAATTATATTAATATTGCATAAAATATGCATTGCGTTAAGCAGCTAATAAGCTTCAGAGTTGTCTCATAATTGACAAGTGCGTCGCTTTAAACTTCATAGTGGAGAAAAAAATGACGGAAGAAATCAGCCTTTTGGTTGAGCGTCTCAACGACGCAAGCGATGCTGCACAAATGGCTGTTTTCGAAGAAGCCGTAATCGAACTTGAAAGTA
>Ga0314774_1000144_pt1 | contig 63331 bp, 73 predicted proteins | sample MetaGCBIA2018_FD_204515 | JGI IMG/M metagenome (GOLD analysis project Ga0314774, IMG submission 204515) | Cryopeg brine microbial communities from Beaufort Sea near Barrow, Alaska, United States - CBIA 2018 | ecosystem: Environmental > Aquatic > Marine > Coastal | place: USA: Alaska | collected... | reverse complement strand
TGACCTTTAACGTTCTTTTATATTTTAGGGGGTCAGCATCCGCCGGAATGGCAGTTATAAATGCTTATAAAAACACCTGAATTTTAAGTGTTCCCAGAGGGGTCAGCTTGCTCCGGAATATCCAACCGCAGTACGATGGAGGAAAATTGCTATGAAAAAGAATTGAGGCTATGAACCCTCAATCTTAAGAACTGCAAATATATATTAAATAGTTATTGCTTTTACCGCCCCAATAAATTGTTTGTTGAATGTTTGTCGGTTTATATTTAGTTTAAATGGAAGCATATATTATATGAGATGTTATTGGGCGTTTTTTTTCTTTACTCTACAATAAGGACACCAAGATTTTTTGTGTCTAATATTGTTGGGTTTTGCCTCCCATTTATGTCCATATTCACACTGCCAAATAAGTTTTGTTTGAGAGTTTATATATTCACTTGAAATACACTTTCCATTTCTCAATTCAGCTAATTTTTGCATATCAGAGATGCTATCTTTTTTATTTGATATAGAGCATTTTTTGCACCAAGTTCCTTTTAATATGTCCATCGGTGCAGCATTCCACTGATGCCCTAATTCACATTGCCATAAATATTTGTCATTAACACTCTTAAAGGTTTTAGATAAAAATATTCCTTTTTTTTGATTTGCGATATTTTGCATATCAGATAAAGAATATTTTCGATTTGAATTTCCAATACGATTTGGTTTACAAGTTGGACACCAACTTTTTCGTTTACTTTTGATATTTGCGGGAATAGATTCAAAAATGTGTCCTTCCGCACAAATAAATTTATGTTTTTGGTCAACTCCAAGATATATTTTGGATAAACATTTACCACCATTTTGCTCAGCAATATTACTAAGTTCTTCTAACTCATTACTTACGACATAATTGTCGTCAATATCCTTATTGAGTTTTAGGTTTAAATTAAGTTCAGAAAGGTTTTTAAAGATAAAATTTTTAAGTTCAGTTGTTTTTACATTGTATGGGATTATGATAAGCGTAATGTCATTTTTCTCACACAAATCAGATTTTGTCTTATCATCTAATTTTCTTCTTTCTAAAGATTCGTTTTTTCTTTGAAAGTGTTCATTTCTTAAATAGTGATACTCTCCGTGATGTTCAAATGCAATTTTAAGTTCTTCGCAAAAGCCGTCCAACTCCATTTGATTACTTCTCGTATTTACAAGCCAAATAGGTCTTTTTTTAGGAAATTGATATGATGTAATTTGTTCAAAAATGCTTCTACATAATCGTTCTCTAATGCCCTTGCCACAACTTGGACACCAAGTACCTTTTCGAATATCTGTAAGTGCCGCACTCCAAGTATGACCATTGTTGCATTCAAATTCTAAAAGCTTTTTATTATTTAGGTATTCACTTGACAGACATTTTCCTTTTCTTTCAGTTGCTATTTGAATAGCCTGTTCTAAACCATTTTTTAAAATCAAATGCTTACCCGCTCTTTCTTTGTTAAAACATTGCCTACACCAAGAGCCACCTAAAACGGTTTGAGCTTGCGATTCCCATTCGTGACCATTTTTACAACAAAATTGAAAAACAGATTTTTTATTTACATAAACACCTTTTATGACTTTACCTTCGTTTTGTTTAACTTTTTCAAAAAAACGTTCTGATAAAATTTTTTGAATTTCAGTTCTATCAAATTTTAAAAGTGGATTAGTATTTGGTTTTGTACTTGAGCCTAACCAATCTGTCCAATTTAGCCAACCATTTTTCTTGTAAGTTCTATCAGGATTAACGGGTATGTTGTGAGGTTTTTGTCCGCTTTTACAATATAATCTCCACTCCGAATTACTTTTTAGTTTTAATTCGATTACAATTTTTTTAGCATCTTCAAAAGGTAGAAATTTTTCTTTCAAACGTGTAGTGTTTTAAAATGCCCTATAACGGTTTTGTATTAAGATTTGTTCGACGTAAAAATCGGAGATATTCCCGCTGTAGCATGTTTTTTCGGATGTTGTCGGTTTGTACTAAATCCTATTTGAGCATAAATTATATGAGGTGTTGTGTCTAGGTTTTGTTGATATTATCTATTTAATTTCTCTAATAAATCCCATTTTTTTAGGATGGTCAGAAACATAAACATCACTTTCTAATTTTCTTAGCATAAAAAGTGCGATAATGTCTCCACCCGCAGCCACCGTAAAAAAGATTCCAAAACTTAAGATTTCTCCATCTCCAAGTATTAATCCAATTATCGAAGGAATAATTCCCATTACAATCAACGGCATTGCTCCTCCAATTTTATAATGCTTAACCTTTAAAGGTTCTTTACAATGACAGTAAGGAGTCAAAAATTCCCATTTTATTCCATACTTAATCGATTTAAATCCATTCGACGCAAAGTATCCCCAAGTGAGACCATGTAGCAATTCATGTATAATAATCCCTCCAAGAAAGTAAAGAAAGAAATAATCCATAAAAATGTCTTTGCCAATTATAAATGTCTCATAATCCCAAATTAAGATAAAAGGGAGTAGAATTAATACTGTAATTGGTATAATCATTATCATGGCAATCAAGTTCACTCTTCCCATTCCCATTGTGTATTCTTCGATTTCCATCTTCTCAGGTTTTATATTTTCGTCCATAATCTTCTATAATTACTTTGGTTAATAATGCAATTTCTACCTATTTAACTTGCACCCAACGGTTTTGTATTAAGATTTATCGGTTTGTACCAAATCCGATTTGAGCATAAATTTTATGAGGTGTTGGCGGTAGTTTTATCTTTTAAATACTCTTTTAGATTTTTTCCACTCAATCCTGAAAATTTCCTTAGAACCTAAAATCATCTCGTTAATATTTACATCTAATTCATTACTATTATCAATCTCAAACTTTCTAATTAATGTAGTATTCTTAATCATTAAACTCTCCATCTTTCGGTGATAGTCATTTTCGGAATTTAAGTAGAGCATTATTTTTACATGTAATTTTTCTGCTTTTTTTGCCGATTCTGAATATGGAATATAGTATCTGTCTAATAAAATTTCATTGTCACTTTCTTTTCTTTCCAAATTTTTTTTTAATCTTTTATTCTCATCTAATAGGTTAATTTTTAAAATATTACAGTTTGAAATCTCCATACAATACTCACTTATTGTTTCTCTTAAGGTTTCAATCCATTTTATTCTTGAATTTGAAATAATGTTCAACTTTACCTGATAGAGAGCAATCATTCCTGCTATTAATCCAAGAAATATTGTAATTGCATTTGTCATTTTTCTAATATTTTTTATTTCAATAATCCTCTGACTTTATTACTGCTAACGGTTTTGTATTATGATTTGTGCGAATTAAAAATCGGATATTTTTCGGACATAGCAAATCGTTTGTTGGCTTTTAATGCTGCAATTTTTTTTAAATTAGGTTCTTTAAAGTAAAATCATAGTTTCAAAAATATTCTATAAAATAAATATTAAAGAGAGAATTTCAGACCTCTCCTTAATTTATAAAAAATTATTATTACTACCAATCCGTAGATTCTGTTTTTCCAATAGAATCAGAAAAACTCGTTATTAATTTATTAACGTCAGTTTGAGCCTGCTGTCCCGAATATGCTTGAGGATTCATAGAATATTCTCCAAAACTGTCAGGTGTTATTGTTATTTTAGCAGCATTGTCTTTAACTTGAATTTTAATAATTGCGTAAACATTTTCCCAAGCAGCCGACATACCTGAACCAATTACTCCTTTCGATGACAATAAATATTTCCCTGTTACTATACCGTTTGGTTTATCTGAAAATTGTATGACTGATTCAGCGTTATTGAAGTTTTCTACCATCCAAGTATTTGCTCGTATGTATAAATCTTCTTGAGGTTTATCAACTAATTTAACTACTTTTTCTATGGATTTAGCTTCAACTATTTTTATTGAACCACAACTTTGTAACCCAACTAAACCAACAAGCATAAAGCTCATAATCATTAACTTTTTCATATTATTATTATTATTATTATTATTATGTGATTTTCCTTTGTAATAAATTTAGGTTTCATCCATTATTAAACACAACATGTTCCTAATCACTTCGAGTTCCGATAAAGATAATTTAGTAATGTTGCAATTTTTGCATACTAGCTTTCATAGCGCTAACGAATTTAGAAAAATATATGACGTACTGCATCATAAAAGGGTATTTATTGTAATTCTTAATACTATGAATAGTTGCAGGAACAGTTATTGACGGAGCATAAATGGGTGCAATTCCATTTAATTCCACACCAATTTTCACTATGATTATAGTTATATATTTCGTAAATTGATGACAATTAAACCGCCATTAGTTTAATATTATATGAAATCGAAACACCTAAATATTGACAATCTTCCTTTAACAGAAGAAGCTTATGATGAGTTGAGAAAAGCGTTGAAGCTTGGAAAAGTAAAATGGATTAGCCTATCAAAAGAATTACAAGATGCCTATCACAGTTTTGATGAAGATAAAAGGGAAAAGGATTTTGAAAAGCAAATACATAAAAAAACAAGAGGTACATCTGATTACGATACGTCAATTTGACCTACAACTTTAAAAATCATGGAAAGAGCATAGCACTAAGGGTTATTGATAAAATCAATGACTTTGTTACAACTTTTATTAGTGGATTGGTGGCTTAGGAAGGTGAAATAGTATCAGCGACCATTGCAGCAGTAGGCGAAAACTAAAAAGGCTAAAATTTTATGAGGTGTTGGCAGTAGGTTTTGTCTTAGTAATTTTCTAACCAATCCGAAGCTCCTTCATCTGTCGAAAAAACATTAAATCTGTATTTGTCGTTTTTTTCGGCAAGTTTTTTATATAACATTGAAATCGCAGTCGTTCGAGGATTGTCTGCAATTATTGCGTCACATATAAAATCGTATTTTTCTAATAGTTTATCATTTTCTATTACGATTGTTTTTAAAGCATTTATCGAAAAATCAAAATTTGAATTTGTTGCATTAGTTTTAATTTTCAAAAATCGGTGATATATTTTATTTTCTTTTATTGAAATGATATAATTTACTATTTCTTCCAAAGTTACATCTTTAGTAAATTCGGTTTCAAGAATTTCAATTTGTTGATTAAATTTCGAGATTATCATAATTAATATTTTATTATTATATACCTTTTCTCCAAATAGTCCAACCAATTTTTGAATTTATCATTCGGTGAATGTTTTTTGCCAAACAATAAAAATTGCTCATAGGTCAAAGAAATAAATGACTTATCATTATGTTTTAACATACCCATGTAATTTGCACTTGCATTAACAAAATGGGAATTTCTTTTAGGAAATATGGTAAGAGAAGTAAATCGTTGATATTTTTTGGAATCTTCCATTAAAATACTTTCTCCCAAAAGATGATTCCTCCAAATTTGTCTGTAGTCATCTGATACTAATTTTGGAATACTGCCGTCTTTATAAATATGGCTTCTCCTAGAAATTTGATAATATCTTGATTTTTTATTTTTAATATCCCTTTCTTCTTTGGAATCCTTTTTTAAACTGTAACCCCTTTCAGTATATTTCACTTCAATACCAATGATACCCTTAATACTATCAACTGTAGTATACTCAACATACGTGTCAAAGGATGTTTTATCGTTTAAATATTTTGAAGCAGGAGATGGTGCATATTCAACTTCAATTCTATCAATTGATTCAATTTTATCCTCTAATATTTCAGAAAAAATATTTTTACAAAAATCTAAATCTTCCTTCATTGGTATAAAAAAATTGAACCCAATATGTTCGCTACGCAGCATATTGGCATAAATACCTTTGCTATAATTTGGGTAACGTTTCTTTACTTCTGAAAAAATATTAAAGTCATTATGGAAATTCATTCCGTTGGTGGCATCAGCAACTGTTAAATAGTTGCCATAGCTATCACATTCGACTTTTAGCTCTTTCGCCCTAAAGGTTGATTGATGCAAACGAGCAGCTGCAAGAAAACCTGAATTATCTAATTTATTGTCTTTTGGATATTGTTCACCTATTGCAATCATATTGCATTGTTTTAATATTAGTAATATTTCAATAGTTAGTAATTGACTAGATAAACTTTAGCAATTTTTAAAGGTATTTAGCTTATCAAAGCTAAGAAATAAATAACACATTGAACAATAGCTTTTTAATTTAATTTTATTCTAAACAACAATTGTTAATTATGAATTATATGATTAACTTTAGTAGAAATTAAATGCTTGAACCATGACTAAGAACAAAACTTCAACGCCAAATTCCCCAAACAAAAGTCGTATTCAACTGCTTTGCGAGAGGTATGGAATCCCTTACCCCTACGAGCAATCAGAAAATGGGAAAACTTCAATTCATTTTATAATCAAACCTAAGAGCGAAATAAAGGAAGAATAAAGAAAAAATTAAAAAAGAAAACGATGGAACTTACATTAAAATTCAACTTTCCATTATCATTGGACGATACAAGGATGATAGCAAAGGCTTCACAGAAAGGAATGATAAAATATAGTATTTTACCTGAAAACTTAACTCTAATTAACGTTCCACTGTCATTGGAGGACTTCCTGTCGTTGCAGAAAAATATGCGCGAAGGAACGATAAAATGGAAGGACTTTCCCGACAACTTACGGAGCGGTTACACGAACTTCAAGAGCGAGTACGACAAGCCAATGATGGAGGAACTAACCAAGAAGGGGTTGTCAACACCGTTCAACTAAATTACTAGGAATTTTAAAAAAAATATGAATATGGAAAAAGATACAGAGAAAATGGATTATACATACTTATTTAAAACCAACTTACCGCTTCCCAACAGACATACGACAAATTGAGGGCAGCGTACAAACTTGGACACCTCATTTGAGCATAAATTTTATACAATATTGGATTTTAGTGCTTTTTATTTTGTTAGTTTAAATCTTGAAATGTGAAAATTATTTTTCAATATTAGGTTTCTCGGATATAATGTTAAATCAAACGGCAATCATTGCTCAAATCCGTAATTATATTAAAATCAATCCGTTTCAAATTTATATTTCAAGCGTTCTATATTTCTTTTCTTAATATATAGTTTTGCTATCCAAACAATTAATATAATAATTGCAATTGTTGATAAGCCTCCAAATATCAACATTGTTCTCATGGATAATTCAATTTCTAAATAATTCATCTTTTTCTGTTATAAGTTATTATTTGCGATTTTTTAGTAAAGCAAATCAGGTTGATTTTCGTTTTTATAACGTTCATAACTTATATCCTGACTCAATATATGATTTGTCCACCATTTTCCTAAAAACTCAATTATTTCTTTTGGGTCGGGAGGATTAATACCTAATAAATCAACATTATCCATCGCAACTTTATAAACATAGTCTCTATGATAACTTTTGTGTTCGGCTAATTTAGGATAAGACAGGTTTCTCATATATTCTTCTTCTTTTTTAAAATGATTTAAACTATAATTTGTCATTTTTGTTAGAATTATAGCAAATTCTTCTCTATCTTTTTTAGATTCGATTAATTCAGACAAATCATCTAAAATTTCTAGCAATTTTTTATGCTCATTATCAATGTCTGCATTGCCAATGGATAACTTATTAGACCAAATTCCTTTTTTTAGATTTTCCATAATGTTCAAATTTTAATTTTATCTCTATTAAACGTTTTATTCCAAATGATTTCATAACGGTAGTAAATTTAAAGAAATATATGACAAGAAGCACCTTGAGAGGTTGTTTATAGTAATTCTCAATAGCAATATTGTTAATATATTGTGAATTTATAAATTATATGATTAACTTTATTATGAATTAAAGCAGTATAAAATGATTTCGTCTCTTGAAAAATTCGGAGAATTTGTGCGCCACCAACGGCTGCAAAAAGGGTGGACTCAGTTGGAGCTTTCTATGAAGGCATTTGACAGTCCTCGCTATGAATTTATAGGACGTTTGGAGCGTGGAAGGCTATCGGGTTTGACCTTTTCTACCGCTGACAGGATTATGCTCGCATTAGGCTCTGAATTGGAGTTTCGGGAGTATGAAAGGTAATTTCCTGACTTATAATTGACTATAGACTATCCAAATAATCCTGATTGATTTGCACCTCCTAATTTAAAGGTTTTGCTATTAGATTACAGCTATAGGGAAATTTAAAATCTTCGTAATTTTCACCTTGAAGCCATGACTGTTCATCCTCCTTATTTAAGACAACAGGCATACGATGTTTTGAATTGTGAATTTTACTTAGTAGCTCATTTACCTGTGTAGTAATTATGGTGTAGGTGTTTAAATATTGACCAATAATATTCTCCCATTTGGAATAAATTCCTGCAAATGCGAACAACTCTTCATTTGGTAAGGTGATTAAGTATTTCTGTTTCCTAGAGCCGCTTTTTGTTAACCATTGCCATTCATAAAAACCATCCACAATAATTAAGCAGCGATTTTGAACAACATCTTTAAAGGACTTCTTTTCTGACAAGGTTTCAATTCGGGCATTTAAGGTGTAGTTTCTAATGGAAATGTCCTCCGAAAATTTAGGGATTAGCCCCCAATGGTATAGTTGAACTTTATTGGTTGCTGTGTTGGTTATTACAGGCGTTTCGGGAAAGGTAAACGCTATGCATTGTTCAATTGGGCTAAACGATTCCAAAGCACTTATATCAGCATTAAATCGCTGTGCAATAGCTTCTTTTTCCTTTATAATTCTTGTCTGATAACACATAGAATAGCCTTTTTAATCGGTTGGCTATCCTAAAATTACAAAATAATTTATTACATATTAAAAGATTTGAAAAAAATATACCATCAAAATCAACACCGTTTTGCTAAAATCCTAAGCAAACAGCTTATGTGGGTTTTTTTTATTTTTAAATAAAAAATGGCTCTCAATTTTATATCAAGTCCTACCATATAATTCTATAAAATAATCATCATCAACCATAAATTTTATGATATCAATCATTATTGAAATTGAGGAATATCATTTCACCCCCAATAATCCCTATCTAATTTCCCCTAAGATTAATGGCATATTGCCAAAGAAAATAAAGTAAAAAGGTTTTGGTTAATGCCTTTTTATCTTAATAAATCCACCGTCAAACACCCCAAATCTGTTTGATTGTGGATTTTTTTATTTATACATAGAATGATTGTTTCTATATATAAATATTACCTACTTACCCCAAAAGTTAAAAAAAATGAAAAATAATATTTTATGCTGAAAATTTAGTATCTTAATACATCAAACTATTTTTACAAATAATCTCATTATTGTAATTGTCGATTTTAAGCGCTTTAAAACAACTATTTTAATTTTATAGTGGTTGCCACCGCATAAAACAAAAAAAAGTTGTTTTTAAATACAGAAAGTAAGAATAGTAAGAAGTTTGACTGTACGCGCTTAAAATCGATTATTTATAAGACGTTAAAAGAATAAAAACGAAAATCTAACAAAACCTTACATTTTTTTTATATTCCACTATCTGACAAACGCATAATTGAATTAGAAATTATTTAGTCAAACAAATAAGCCATTTCATTAAATTGAGGTGGTTTTTTTATGCATAAAAAAGGCTCTCAAATGAATGAAAGCCTATGGTTTTCTTAGTTTATTATTTTATAAAACTCTATTCTTCAACTTCTGCTTTAGGTGCATTTTTCTTTACAGATGCAATTCCGTTTTCCATCCCACTTGTTGCTTCATACATTTCACTTGTGCCAATTACTTGTCCGTTAGTAGCCTTTAAATTAAAATAAGGTTTCCCATTTTTGGATTCAAGGCGTTCAAACTTATCATCTAGCTGAGAGTTCTTCCTTACAGATTCAATCCCATTAATACAACTTGCTTTAGCTTTATAGCCTTCACTTACTAATATAATTTGTCCGTTTGCTGCTTTTAGTCTAAATCTAAACTCCCCTTTTTTGTCTGTGTAAATTTCAAATTTTGCCATAACTTTTGTTTTTAATTCTTATAATCATAAAGATATAAAATTTAAAATAAAAAATTCAAGGGTGAAAAAGATTGCAAACTAACACCGTTTTGCTAAAATCCTAAGCAATCAGGAGAGGTACAATTCACTAAATTTAGTGAATGAGATACACTAGATATTTTGGGCTTATTACGAAGGAGCAGGGGACAATGAACCTGTCAACTGACCAATTCCAAAGAATGATGAACATTGTCCATATTGAGGGCGTACTAGCAGGGTTAAACCTAGCCAAAGAAGCCAATAAGGACACTAACCAATTTTATAAGTATGATATTATTATCTTGAAGGAAAAAGATGTGCTTTCTAAACTTACAGGCAATTTAGAACCTAATTTACTGCTTAAAGAAATGCTGCAACTTTCAGAATAAATTTTCTAAGTTTGCAAACTTTGATTTAATAGAGAAATGAAAAGAAATAAATTTACTCCACACAGATTTTGGATTGACGGTGTTCTATGCAAAGACGTTGAAACCTATCGAGATTTATCAACGTGGATAATTAAAGACTCCATGAAATCTAATGGTCTCACATTTAGGAAGAACAACAAAAAAGAATATATAAAAATATGGTTAAAATATTTTGAGTCAGTTGGAGAAGAGCCACTTAATTCATATAAGACTATTGCGGAAACTATTTTCTCAGAACGTGAAATTTGCCATAAGTCCCCAAATCACAAAATGAGTTCAAGACACGCACATACTGTTAGATACAGAATCATGAAACAATTAGAACAATTCTAAGGTAACGATGTTTATTGCCTGATACCTGCCGAACATTTTTGTACACCCTTGTAGTGTGGTCAGTTCTGATTGATTTAAAGCTTCCTGTACTTTCGCCCAAAAGTGGGCAAAAGTCTATTTCTTCTTGTAACCGTATCATTGTTCCTGTACTTTTACTCAAAAATGAGTTAAACCCAATTTCTTCTATAGAGCAGTATCTTGTAACTTCTTTTCACCCCCCTATATGCTTCATTAAATTATCATGAGTAATGATATAACTCTGACCCCTTTTAGATGCTATAATCTCACCTGATTTACATTTTCTATATACCGTCGAAGTATGCCTTCCTAACCTTTCTGCAGCTTCTTTAATAGTATATATAGTAGTTCCTTTAATTGCTGACAAATCCACTTTTATAGGCTTGACGACTTCTTCCATCATATCCTTAATGATATGCTTAAAATCTTCTTTACTTATGCCTTCTATATACACGCCATTGTTTGCATTATAATTGGTAATCATAGTTTAATATTTAGGTTAATTAATGTTTATAATTCGTTTTTTAAAAGTATTTGAAGGACTTTCTCCATATCCTTCTGCATCACCTTTAATTGTTGTTGTAGCTCCTTAACATCGTCCTTTAAGCTAGAATCTTCTTCATTTGACCCCATATGATTTCCACCTCTAACAGTACTGAACGTTTGCTGCTTACCAATCAAATTTTCAGGGATTAAAAGCTCATTTGAAGCTCCTTTAGCCTTATTGTAACCACCAATGAGGTAAATGAAATTAAATTGGGGGTAAATATCAATAATCTTATGTGCCATTTTTGTTGTTATTTGATTTGTACCTTGCTCAACATGATAAATTGAGCTAGGACTTTTATAGCCTAGATTCTTAGCTAAAGTATATGAGGTAATGTGTAAATAATCACATACTTCTTTTATCCTTTTCGCATCCTTTGGGTATTTCATTGTGGTGGTGTATTAGTATTAATATTTAATTTATGGTTATTTTAATAAATAGCCGTACTCTTCATTATAATAATCATCAACCTTAAATGCTGATGCTGTTTTCTTCTTTTTATTATAGTGTTCTTTCATTTTTTTAGTACTCCAACCTGCCATATCCATTATTGCTTCATCTGAGACCTTGTCAGAAAGATTAGACGAAAACGACCTTCTACAGATATGTGTGGTAACTAATTCATGAAAGTGATACTTACCTTTTACATTTCTAACCACAGATTTACCTGTTATACTGTCTTTTCCTATAACCTTCCTAACTATTCCGTTTAGCTTCTTATTAAACCCCGCCAATTTGCAAATTTCTTTGATATGCTTTCCAAAAGCAGCCTCTGACATGATTTTTGGTAAATTTCCTCCATTTTGTTTTATAATTAATTTAATCATAGGGTGGAGAGGGAATTTCACCCATACACTTGTTTTTTTGTTTTTTAAATCCATCACTCCATTTTCCATATCATCTAGATTCAGGTTTTTCATAAAATCACTAACTCGTAAACCTGTCCAACATCCAATAATTAATAAATCCTTAGAGTTCAAAAGCCTTTTAGGAACTTCTAAATCAAACAATATTTTTAGCTTTTCATCATCTAAATAAATCTTTCTTGGGTCATCTTCAAGGTTACGTGCTACGGTAAACTTTTTACTTTCAAAATGAGGATTTACCTTTATGTTATGTTCAACTTTTGCTTCACGAATAATCATTTTAATAATTGTGATTTTGTTATAGGTGGTTGATGAGGAAAATTGCCTAATATTCAGCATATAATTAACCCATTTGGAGAGCCAATTTAAGTCCATACCAACAAATTTAGTCCTAACTTTAAAATGCTTATCATAATTTTTCACCATTTCTACGGCTTGATTATACTCATCAATAGTGCCATCAGTAACAACTTTCCCCTTTTTGATATTAACTCTATTTCCTTTACATTGTTCTATCCATTTATTGGCAAAATCAATAAAATATATCTTATAATCTTTGTCAGAATTATTTTGGTTGTAATAACCATTGATTACACTCTCTAACCAATCGGAGTCAATGTATTCACCTGATGTATAGTCCACTAAATATTTATTATAAATGGTTGCTTCAATACCTTTAAGTTTAGAATTTATAAGCATTTGGTTTGGTTCTTCAATAGTGTTTCTCACCATTCCATTCCTTTTATCCCAACAGTTTGGGTTTGTAAATAGTCTAGTACTTTTGCTAATGTCGTTATCAACTCCGTTATGAAAGCGTACATGAATGGTTGCGGGGTTGTTTTTCGATTTAATTAAAAAGGTTACTTTAGTCATAATATGTATATTTAACTGTTAATAATTTATAGCTGCATTCCCCATTATTTCCCTATAATTATGATAATGGTTGATAGACTATAATATTGTTTGCAGTACAAATATAATAAAAATATCATATTAATATAATAAAACAGTAATATATTTTATCATATTTTACTTTGTAGATAAAAGTAACATTTTTATATTTGCGGAATAACCGGTATTTTAAAAATAGAAACTGAGTTATCAACAAACATTATGAAAGTATTTGGTCGATTTATATTATACACTCTTTTAGGTTGGAAAATTGTTGGAAGTTTTCCGAAAAATTTAAAAAAATATGTAATTATCGCAGCTCCGCACACGCATTGGCAAGATTTTCCTCTGGGAATTGCGATTAAATGGGCGGAAGGTTTGCCTGCAAATTATATTGGAAAAGCCTCCTTATTTAAACCGCCATTCGGATTTATATTTAAGTGGCTGGGCGGAACGCCCATTGACAGAAGCACAAGCAGCAATAAAGTTGAAGCTATCGTTAAGATCTATAATTCTGAGGAAAATTTTATATTAGTGTTGTCTCCAGAGGGAACACGTAAAAAAGTAACCGTTTGGAAAACAGGATTTTATTATATTGCAAAAGGAGCAAATGTGCCTATTGTTATGATAGCATTTGATTTTAAAAATAAAGAAGTTAAAGTTGCTGAACCTTATTATTTAACCGATAATATGGAAAACGACTTTAACTTCTTTCATGAATTTTATGCAGGCATACTGGGTAAAATTCCTGGAAACTTTTAAGCTTTATAAAAAGGCAATTTTACCACAAGGGCCGGTATTGCTTTATTTCTAATTTGAATGAAAATTTTTGTGCCAAACTTGGCATAGGCTTTTTGAACATAACCCATCCCGATTCCTTTTTTAAGAGACGGACTCATTGTTCCCGAAGTTACAACGCCAATATTTTCGCCGGCTTCATTCACTATTTCGTAATCATGACGAGGAATTCCTTTTTCCGTAATTTCAAAAGCGACTAATTTTTTTGAAATGCCTTCCGCTTTTTGATTTTTTAAGGCTTCAGAGTTGGTGAAATCTTTTGTGAATTTCGTAATCCATCCCAAACCTGCTTCAATAGGCGAGGAGGTATCATTAATGTCGTTTCCGTATAAACAGAATCCCATTTCTAAACGCAAAGTGTCTCGAGCCGCCAAACCAATTGGTTTAATTCCAAATTTTTCACCAGCTTTAAAAATGGCGTTCCAAATGTGTTCCGCATCTTTATTTTCAAAGTAAATTTCAAATCCGCCAGAACCTGTATAACCAGTGGCTGATACAATCACATTTTCAATTCCGGCAAAAGTGCCAATTTTAAACGTGTAATATTGCATTGCGGATAAATCAATATCAGTTAATGACTGCAGCGCTTTGGCAGCATCCGGTCCCTGAACTGCCAATAAAGACAATTCATCTGAACTGTTTGTCATTTCAACACCCAAATCATTATGTTGTGAAATCCAATTCCAGTCTTTTTCAATATTGGAGGCATTCACCACTAAAAAATATTTTTCTTCGTTTATTCTGTAAACCAATAAATCATCAACGATACCGCCGTCATTATTGGGCAAACAACTGTATTGAACTTTTCCGTCAACCAATACAGAAGCATCATTTGAAGTTACTTTTTGAATCAATGCCAAGGCATTTTTTCCTTTCAAATAAAATTCCCCCATATGTGAGACATCAAAAACACCAACGCCGTTTCTAACAGTTTCATGTTCTATATTTATTCCTTCATATTGTACAGGCATCATATAGCCTGCAAACGGTACCATTTTAGCACCTAATGACTCGTGAATATGAGTTAAAGCAGTATTTTTCATCTAAAATTGTTTTGTGATGCTAAAATACGAATTATTCAAGAATAGCATTGGTATTAATTTACCTTTTTAAGATCATATATTTAAATGGCTATTTATTTTGCTTTTTCAATAAATGACAGCAATCTAATATTAAAAATATTTTGGGCGTTCCCACTTTTTCTGCGGGCAGGCCCGCAGAAAAAGTGGGCGGGTTTTCGCTTCAATCTTTTTTACTTCGCCGAAAAGGCAAATCAAAAAAGGATTTCCGCTACACTCCCTAACGCGCATTGAATTAATAATGAAAAATGAATAATTTAAAGTAAAGTATTGAGGATTTCAACTTTTAATAGTTGTTTTCTTCCAACTTTAAGCACTGAATAATAATTATATTATTTTATATTTGGATTTATGAAACATCAATCCATAAAACAATGAAACTCTTCGGCCTTAAATCACTCTTATTTCTTTTTGTTTTCTCGGCCGGCTACGCCCAAAATAATGAAACGCCGCAAGATTTTCTAAAAAAAGAATTTCATTTAGAAAGACGTGAACAACTACGCAATAAATTACCTAAAAACAGTGTCGCCGTATTTTTCGCAAATCCGGTAAGAAACAGGGCAAACGATGTTGAATATGTCTATCACCAAGATCCAAACTTTTATTACTTAACCGGTTATAAAGAACCGAATGCATTACTATTTATTTTTAAAGAAAATCAAACCATCGGAAACAAGACTTTTAACGAAGTTATTTTCGTTCAGGAACGCGATAAAAGTGCTGAAATGTGGAATGGAAAACGTAAGGGTGTTGAAGGCGTTCAGGATGAATTGGGTTTTAGAGTTGCTTATAACGGCAGTGAATTTAAAAGTTACGAAATAGATTTTTCCAAATTCGATAAAATTTTGTTCGAAAACTTTAATAATGATGTTAGGGACACCCGAGAAAGTGCTGACTTATTTGATTTAATAAAGGTCTTTAAAGAAAAAGTTTCTTTTGATTTAATCAATTTAAACAATCCAACAAATGATAAAATGTACAATGAAACCAAAAAAAGAATTGATACAGAAACGCTTCAAAAATTAATGACTTCATTAAGAGAAATTAAAACAAAAGAAGAATTGGTGTTGTTAAAAAAAGCAATCAATATTACGGCTATAGGGCAATTGGAAATGATGAAAGCCATCAATCCAAAGATGTCTGAAAGGGAAGCACAAGGCGTTCATGAATTTGTATATAAAAAATATGGCGCCGAATACGAGGGATATCCGTCAATTGTGGGTGCAGGGAATAACGGTTGTATTTTACATTATGTAGAAAACAATAAAGTTAATATTGGTGATAATAATTTGATTTTAATGGATTTAGGTGCTGAATATCACGGATATACAGCCGATGTTACACGAACAATTCCAACAAACGGGAAATTTACCGAAGCGCAAAAATTGATTTATGATTTGGTTTATAAAGCTCAGGAAGCTGGAATAGCAGCCTATAAAATTGGGACTAATATGAGGGAACCAAATGACATTGCAAGAAAAATCATCAATAAAGGACTCGCTGATTTGGGAATCATTGTCAATGAAAAAAGCAAGCATAATTATTTTCCGCATGGAACTTCACACCATATTGGCTTGGATGTTCATGACCCCGGAAATTATGAGAAATTTGAAGAGAATATGGTGGTTACCATGGAGCCCGGAATCTATATTCCTATCGGAAGTGCTTGTAATGAAAAATGGTGGGGAATCGGCGTACGAATTGAAGATGATATTTTAATAACCAAAGAAGGTCCTGTAATTTTATCGGCTTTGGCACCTCGGAAATCGGAAGAAATTGAAGCAGCAATGAAGTTGCCAAGTGTTTTAAATAATTTTGACTTACCAAAATTGGACTAATATTTATAATTCTAATACAAACCCATTAATAAAATGGAAGGAAATGGCTTCAGATAAATTAATATATGCAATTAAAGTTACATAAACTATACTTTTTAACATAAAATATTGCTAATTATTAGATAAAAACCAATTTATAAATAATTTATTTACCAATTTCATAAAAAATAAAATAATAATCAATATATTTACAATAACTATTTAAACTTACGAACCCAAATATGAAAAACAACATAAAATACTCTGTAACATTAAGTTTTGAGGAAATTAAATTACCCCCTTTTGAAGAAATATTGGTGCTCGGAAAAAACTCTCCACACGGTAAAAAAGGTATTTCTAAATCCTTTGAATTATTGATTCCAAATGGTTTTGAAATTATTGATACAAATAATGGCAATGTTGATTGTGTATTTATCAATAAACGAATTTTGGCGAAAATGCCAAAAGAAAGGATACTGAAAATTTTGGAAGCCAATGTTTTTCCTTATGTTTCAGAAAAAGAAATTTTAAAAGTTGATTTTAAAGTAATGACATCATTTACAGTTGTTGAAGATTAAAGTTAATAAAAAATAAAGTATTCTTCTGAATAAAATACTTTTTCAAATGTTGAAAACCAAAGGTTATGAAAATAGAGTACTTCATACGAAAAGATTTTATGACAGTTAACCCTTATTCGGGCCTAAATGCAATTAAAAAAAAATTGTTAGATAATTACGCCATCGCCGTTCAAGATGATGATGAGGTTTTTTATGGCGTTTTAACAACGGATGATATTGTTCAAAATCCAAAAACCTTGATTATTGACTGTCTAAGCATCAAGGAATTAATCGATTGTAAACTTTCCATTGAGGATACAATTTATAAAATGGATACCGCCAAAACAGATGTTTTTCCTGTGGGCGAAAATGGAAAGTTTGTTGGGTTGGTATTTAAAAATGAACTATATAAATACATCTCCGACTATAATTTAGAATTGGAAAATATCATAAAGGAACGAACAAAAGAACTTGAAGAAGCTATTGCCACAAAAGATTTGATGTTTTCAATAATTGCGCATGATTTAAAAAGTCCGTTTAATGCTATTTTAGGTTTTACAGGACTTTTAAAAGATAAATTGCGAAAAATGGATTTTGAAAAGTCTGAAAAATTGATTTGTGGCATGAATACTCAGGCAAGAAATACTTATAATTTATTGGAAGACTTATTGACTTGGGCGAGAGATAATAGCAATAAAATTGGATATAACCCTATTCATTGCAATATTTCATCAATTTGCAATGAAGTAATTAATCAATTAAAAGATACGGCTCAAATGAAGGGTATTACTATAAATTCTTTTCATTCGACTGAAGTTTATGCCGATAAAAATATGGTAGAAGTAATTTTACGTAATCTTATTACCAATGCAATTAAATTTACAGAAAGTTTTGGTGAAATTGATATTTATTCCATGTCAATAGGTGAATTTATTGAAGTTTCTGTTTCTGATAACGGAATTGGGATAGACGAGAAGGTTAAAGCCAATTTATTTAAGTCCGATTTTAACGAATCAAAACCTGGAACAGCAAATGAAAAAGGATCTGGTCTGGGATTGGTTATTTGTAAGCGCTTTATTGAAAGACATCAGAGGGAAATTTGGGTTGAAAGTAACGAGAAAAAAGGTACTACGGTTAAATTTACGCTACCAATTTATAGAGAAGAGTTGCATTCTTCCCAGAAAATGGAAACTAAAAAAATTAAAAAAAATAGTGCTATGTATTAATAATTGATCATATCATATTATTCGATAAGGCATTTTTCCAATCTGCTATCAAATCGTCGATATGCTCAATCCCAACAGAAATTCTTAATAAATTATAAGGTGTAGGACTATCGGGACCTTCAACCGATTTACGGTGTTCCACCAAACTCTCAACACCGCCCAAACTTGTAGCAAGTGTAAAATAGGCTAATTTAGCCGCTATTGCGGTAGTTTCACTTTCTGTTCCCTTTATTAAAACAGAGAGCATGGCTCCAAATCCTTTTTTTTGCTGCTTTTTTGCCAACAAATGTTGTGGATGACTTTGCAATCCAGGATAGTTTACTTTTTCAATTTTTGGATGATTTTCCAAATACTTGGCCAATTTCAAGGCGTTTTTGCTCTGCTTTTTAATGCGTAAATGAAGTGTTTGAATTCCTCTTGCAATAAGCCAGCAGTCAAAAGGCGCAGGAACAGCACCTGATAACACTTGAATATTTTTAATTTTTTCTGCAATTATTTCATCATTCATAACTACACAGCCACCAATAACATCGCTATGTCCTCCAAAATATTTAGTGGTTGAATGCACAACAATATCAGCTCCAAGTTCCAGCGGATTTTGAAAAACGGGTGTTAGCCATGTGTTGTCAACGACGCAAATTGCCTTGTTTTGGTGAGCAATTTCTGAAATGGCAGAAATATCACTTAATTTTAATTGCGGATTTGAGGGGGATTCCACCCAAATTAAAGAAGTATTTGGTTTTATGGCTTTTTTAACCAGCTCATAATTTGTCATATCAACCAAATCATAGGTCAAGTTCCAACGTTTGAATACTTCTGCCATTAATTTTTTAATGGCAAAATAAATATCGTCAGGCAAAAGAATGTGATCTCCAGTTTTTAAGCTTTGAAAAACGGCGCTAACAGCTGCCATTCCTGAAGAAAAAGCATAAGCATGTTTGCCGTTTTCCAAAATAGCAATGCTTTCTTCAACGATGGCGCGATTTGGATTGTTGGTCCGCGAATAAACTAAATCGTTAGCATAAGACCCATCACTATTGCGTTTGTAGGTGCTCGACAAATAAATAGGAGTACTTACCGGAGCGGAATCGCTATATTTATTTTCAGTACTTTTAATTGCAATAGTCTCAAACTTTGGTTTTGATTTCATTTTTATATTCATAAAATTAGAATGTTTAAAAATAATGCTAATTTTTAACTTTTTGAATAAAATGAAAGTAAGTCTTATTAAAAAAAATTAAAACGAACTTATTTCATAAATCCCTTCTTTGTGAAAGGGGTAAGGGTTATTCGATTTTCCCCTAATTAAGTGAAAGATATTCGTGACCGAGATATTGGCTGGTTATTATAAACATAAATAGTTCTTTGCTATAGGGTAACTTTATTGAAATTGTTTGGTAAAATTTCATGAATTTTAATACATATCATTATTGTAATAATAAAAGGCTTTTTAATTTAATGAAATCATTATATAAGTGATCTTTATATTTTACTCTTACAATAGATTTGTTTTTCAAAACAATATTTTTGTCTGATACATTTGTGGTTATGATCATCTTTATCACCTTGTATTACCAACTCTTCAATAATAATTTCTCAAAATCATTTGCTTTAAAGTCTATTTTAGAAATATAGGAATGGGTGAAATCCTTTTTTTGTCCTAGAAAAGACGAAGTCGGTTTTTTATTTTCAATAAGTGAAGGATTAATTTCAGTAAAGGCGTAGTTGAATTGCAAGAAACAATCAAGGCTTAAAAAAAATATAGAAACCTCTTGCTAGTCATTTTATATAGTTAAAGTGAATTAATTTAAAAAATAATTCCTTACTAAAGAATTGTTTTATAGCAATATAAAACTGATAACAATCATATCAAAAATTGATTAATATCATTTTGTGGAAGCAATATAAAAAATAATTTTATTACTAAATAAGTGATAAATGTCTCACACATCCAAATTTTTAAATACAAAAAAACACAAATTAGATTACTAAAAGGATTCATGTATTTGATTTTCTAATTGTATATAAACATTATGTTCCCCTTATAATGATTAAGATGAAGAACCCCATTTAAGTTGAAATAATTGTATTGCGATAAATTCATTTTAGGTTTTGAAAAATATATTAAAACTGACTTTTAAATTGAATTGATGTGATTATTGTTATACCCCTTCACATATAATAGTTGAGATACGACAACCCATATAACCCTGAAAACTGATCTAAATAGATATTTTTTACTGATTTAGCTGCAATTAAAACATCAAAAATGTTAATTATGAAAAAAAATGACTCTTTACCAAAATCAACATCATTTATAATTAAGCTTTTAGTTTTATTTATAATAATGATCTCTTCAATTACAGTTAATTCTCAAAATAACGAATGTAAAGCCACTTTAATTGTTAAGAACAATGAAAATTCAAAAAAAGCTGGTGAGTCTGGAATGTATTATGCCTTAACCTTAACAAATAAAGAAAATCAACAAGCAGTGTTTACAATAGCCATTGAAAACAACTTAGCAATTGATTCAAATTTGGTTGGTAAGTTGAATAAGAAAATGGTAAAATTAGATGGACAATTTTATAATATGAATTTAGAGAAAATTGGAAAAAAAACAGTTTCTGGAAGTGATTTTATTTATAATATTAATTTAAAAAGTGGTGAATCTTTTGATTTTTATGTAAAATTAAATGTTCCTGCAGAAACCGAAATTGGAAGTATTAATAGCTCAACTGTTAATGTAACTTCTAAAAATTGCAACAATTTCATTCTTAGTGCAATACTTAATACTGAAATTATTGATAGTGAATAGTTTTATCAAATTAAAAGATGAAATGAACTAGTGGCAAACTAAAAATATTTATGATGAAAAGAAAACGACTCTCAATGGATATATTTACGAATAAAATAAAAGCGATTCTTGTTATTTTCTTCGTATTTCTAAATGCTTCATTTTTATTTGGGCAACAAGTAATCGATAATACTTTAACTATAAATAAAACAATAGTTGAAAGCAGCACAATATGCAATCAATTTGATGTTGATATATCCATTACCGGTAATGCACCAGAAAGACCGGTTGATGTGGTATTGGTAATAGATACTTCAGGTAGTATGGATGATGCAATACCTTTAAATTTAGGAGATAATAATTCATTATACTATGCGAAAATTGCAGCAACAAATTTTGTAAATAAGCTTTTAGGCAATGGGAACCCAAATAGAAATAGAGTTGGTGTTGTTAGCTATGGGGATACAGCCATTACTCCAATTAAACAATTGACAGATGATGCAAATAGTTTAAATACATATATAGATGGTTTAAGTGCTTATGGTTACACAAATATTTCAGACGGTATTAATAAAGGTATCGCCGAAATAAATAGTAATGCCAGGCATGACTGTCAAACAATAAGGTCAATAGTTGTTTTAACTGATGGTTTAGCCAATAGAAGTGAATCTTCAGGAAATATAAATTGCGACACTTGGCCTCAAGCTCCAACAATTTGTACTGATGCAGCAGAAACTTCAGGAGTTAGCGCACTTACGTATACAACTGGAGACATGACCTATGACACAAGTGTTTATGCTATATTATTGTATGCAGGAATAACTAAAAGTGCAATTGGAACAAGTTCCGATACTGTACTTAACAATGTTTTAATAGTTGCAAAAAACACAATGAAAGGAGTTGTAAATGATAATCTTAATTATTATCATGAAACACAAACTCCAACCGATTTAAATAATATTTATGATGAAATTTCTAATAATTTGGTATGGGCCGCAAAACAAATATCTTCCGGTATTCCATTAGTAACCGATGTTATAGATGTGGATTTCACAATAGTTCCCAATTCTTTAAATGCAACAGGTGGGTCAACTGCCAGCGTAAATGGTCAAACTATTTCATGGGAGAAGAATTTTGTTTATTCAGAAGAAATACACTTGCAATATACAATTGAAGCAGACCCAAATTCGTGTGAAAAAAGTGTATTCTCAACCTCTACTTTAAATTATATCAATTCCAATTGTGCACAATCACCTCCAATAATTTTTAATAATCCAATATTTGTAGCTCCTTGTCTAATAGAAGTTACTGCAGTAAGTCCTATTTGTTCAGGGCAAGATGCAGTGTTTACAATAAAAGGAAATGCTGGAAATGTTGTTTATTATGAATTAAATGGAGAGTATCAAACACCTGTTACAATTGGTACAGGAGGAACCATAAATGTAACAGTATACAATGCAACAACCAATCAGGTATTAGACTTAATAAATACAGGAAGTACATGTAACTTAACTGAAGCAGCTAGTGCTATGGTAACGGTAAATCCAATACCTATTGGTGTAGATGATACAAATTCAACATTGGAAGACACACCTGTATCAGGGGATGCTTCTCTTAACGACACCCCAAGCAGTGATTCCGAAGGTATGTGGACTTTAGAAGGAACTGACGGTGGAGCCTTATACGGAGAGGTGACAATGGATATCGCTGGAAATTACACCTACACACCAGATGCAAACTACAACGGCTCGGATGTATTTACATATAAGTTATGCTACATTGATTCTAGTTGTAGTTGTGATTCAGCGACTGTGACTATTACAGTAACACCCGTGGATGATGTAACACCTGTGGATGATGCTCCAATCGCTAATGATGATACAAATTCAACATTGAAAAACATACCTGTATCAGGGGATGCTTCTATTAACGATATAACATTTGGTGAAGGTGGTAATCTATGGACTTTAATGGAGACTGATGGAGGAGCCTTGCATGGAGACGTGACAATGGGCCAAGACGGAATCTACACCTACACACCAGATGTTGATTTTATTGGTGATGATATTTTTACTTATCAGTTGTGTGATAATCATAGTTTATGTGATACTGCCGTAATAACTATAATTGTTACAGGTGTTTTGGCTGAAGAACTGATAATTCCTGAAGGATTCTCTCCAAATGATGATGGAGTGCATGATTTGTTTGATGTAGAAGGATTGGCCAGTTTATATCCAAATTTTAGTATGGTAATATACAACCGATGGGGCGTAGTTGTTTATGATTATCGTCACAATGGTAATCCTTTAACAGAACCTATCTGGTGGGACGGATATTCCAGAGGAAGAATGACATTGGGTAGCAATAAACTTGCTCCTGTTGGAACTTATTTCTACACCTTGCATTTTAACGAAGATAACGCTAGGCCAATATCTGGATTTTTATACTTGAATAGGTAAATCATATATAAGTTATGAAAAATTTAAACAACAAGTTTATGAAAAGAGCCACAATAATACTAAGTATATTCTCTATATTGTCTATAAACTTAATTTATAGTCAGCAAGACCCACAATACACCCAATATATGTATAATATGCATATTGTGAATCCTGCATATGCAGGTTCTGAGGGAACATTAAATATAGGGCTTTTACATCGCACACAGTGGGTTGGTTTGGATGGTGCTCCAAAAACATCCGTTGCCGCAATAAATGCCCCTATAAGCAAAAATATAGGAATGGGATTGTCGGTTTTTGCTGATAAGATAGGCCCTGTTAATGAACAAGACTTATTTGTGGACGTTTCCTATACCATTCAAACTTCAGGTTTTGGAAAACTTGCATTTGGGTTAAAAGGTGGTCTTAGTTTTTTAGACGCACAATTGAGTACGTTGGATTTGGGTGATGACATTCCTGATGATGTGTTTAATAATAATATTAACGATACTTATCCCAATTTTGGAGCAGGTGCCTTTTATTATACGGATCATTTTTATGCAGGATTGTCAATGCCAAATATGCTAAATCAATATCATTTTAAGAAGAAAGCTGGCATTATTAGCTCGGCCTCAGAAAAGATGCACTACTTTTTAACAAGTGGATATATTTTTGAGATGAATGATAATTTAAAATTAAAACCTTCAGTAATGTTAAAAGGCACAGGAGGAGCTCCACTGTCAATTGATATTTCAGGCAATGTTTTAATCAACAATAAATTAGAGTTCGGATTATCTTGGAGAGTTGATGATTCTGTAAGTGCCTTAATGAATATTGAAATCGCACCATTAGTTAGACTTGGGTATTCATATGATTATACAATAACAAATCTTGGAGATTTTAATTCAGGGTCACATGAAATTATTTTATTGATCAACATTAGCAATTCAAGAAATGGATTATCACCTAGATTCTTCTAAACTGGTTAAAAAATTTAAAATGATGAAAAAAATAGCCATAATTATTTTATTGTTTTGTGTTTATACAAGCAAAGCACAAATAGAAGCGCCACGTTATTTTATAAAAAATATAGAAGCTAACAGTGCATTATCCAATTTTGGAGCCGCCTTTTTTGGTGAGGATAAGCTAGTATATGCCTCACCAGCTAAAAGAAATTATATTATCAGCAATGTTTGGAAAGGAAATGACCAACCATATTTAGATCTTTATGTGGGTGCCATTACTGATGATGGAGGAATACAGGATGTTGAAAAATTTTCGAATTTAGTAAATACCAAATTTCATGAAGCCGATGTTACTTTTTCAAAAGACAAAAAAACAATTTATTTCACCCGAAGTAATTATTTTGAAGGAAGATATGGGAAAGATTCATTGAAAATTAACAGGTTAAAAATATATAAAGCTACGCAAGGTGTCGACGGAAATTGGTCTAAAATCTCAAATATGCCATTTAATAGTGATAATTATTCTGTTGGTCATCCAACCTTAAGTGAGGATCAAAAAACGCTGTACTTTATTTCCGATATGCCGGGAACTTTAGGAAAAACAGATATATTTAAAGTCGCTGTATATGAAAACGGCACTTATGGAGCACCAGTGAACTTGGGACCAAAAATTAACACTCCAGAAAAAGAAATGTTTCCATACATAGCCGGTAATGATGAACTTTATTTTTCTTCGGAAGGAAGAGGGGGCTATGGTATGTTAGATGTTTTTAAGAGTAAGTTAAGTACTAATGGCATTGAGTATACTATTAATTTAGATGAACCGATTAATAGTGATAAAGACGATTTTGGTTTTATTGTAAATAAAGAAACTATGGAAGGATATTTTACTTCTAATAGATCTGATGGAAAAGGAGATGATGATATCTATTACTTCAAAGAAATAATATGTAACCAATCTGTAATTGGACTGGTGAAGGATAAAGAAACAGGATTGATCTTGTCTGGAACAACGGTTACAGTATTTAAAAACAATATTAAAATAGACAGTTTAACTACAATTGTTGCGGAAGATTCAAAATTTGAATTTGCTTTGGAATGTGAATCCTCTTATAGAATAGAAGGAAATAAGCAAAATTATCTTCAGGCATCAGTGGATGTAATCACAACTAAAGAAAATGAAAAAACACATGAAGTGACGCTATACCTAGAGCCTGATGAAGAGTTTGTTGTAATTGGTGATAAAGTTCTGATAAAATTAAATAATATTTATTTCGATTTTGAAAAGTCAGACATAAGAGCTGATGCGGAAATAGAACTTCGGAAAGCCATTGAAATCATGGAAAAATATCCTGATATAATTGTAGAATTTGGAGCACATTGTGATTCACGAGGACGTGATGCCTACAATGATAAATTATCTACACGAAGAGCTAATTCAACTGTAGAATATATAACATCTAGAGGCATATCTCCAGAAAGATTAACAGGTAAAGGTTATGGAGAGAGAATGTTAGTGAACAAATGTGCCAATGGTGTAAAATGTACTGAGGAAGAACATCAATTAAATAGGCGAACTGAATTTGTAATTAAAAATCCAGAGGTGATAAATAGATAGTTGTTAAATAACTATAATCACTGAAAATTAAATACTTTTTAAAGGCTTTGGCAGCCATTTATAAACTTAATAGATACTACTACCGTTGTGGGGACGACATTTATCTCAACAGTTATAGTGGCTGCTTCTTTTTAAAAACTTTTATTTAACCAAACCTACTCAAATAAAATTTTTGAATTATATCATCAAAAAGTTATGATTAATTATACATAGTTGAACCAATCTATATATAATAATGATAGTTAGCTAAGGAAAGGAAAACTTGACATATTTAAATTTAAATGGCTATAATTAATACTTTAAAAATCCCAATATAGAGTAATTGAAAAAATAAAATGATGTAAAAGTAAAGTGAAAGTTAATGCTTAATTAAAAAAAAACCTTGTAAACACCTCTAACCTGGTATTTACAAGGTTTTTTATAAACTTCTAGTTTAATTTAAATTGATTAAATATCCCTTTTTCTATATTTTCTATACCATATAGCATTAATTGCCATTGCTGGCAAAATAGCAAAAATAAGTGGAGAATATATTGGAATAATTTTTTCATTCATTGCATTTACATACATGAAGGTAAAAAATAAAAGAACTGAAACCAAAGCAATGAAAATAGTGGCAAGTGTTTTTCTTGTTTTAGTAGTCATTAGCGTAAAATTAGAATTATGAAAAATAATTTATATAAGAAATTATCCTTATAAAGTATTTTGTACCGAGAAATGGGGTTATGTTAAATATGGAAAATAAGCCATTATATTTACCATAATTATGAGATCCTTAAATTAAAAATATGATATTTTTTACAAAATTTCATTTATAAAAATACAAAAAACAACGACATTATTAATGATAATTGTCATAAAAACCATTATTAATGCAAATATTATAATTTATTGGCCTAAAAAATAGAGATATGTAATTTTATGAATTCTAATAACTAATTAAAAAGTACTTTAATTCCTCATAAGTTGAAATTTTTATAGACACTTTTTCCTTTTCAATTACTTGCTTAATTTGTTTCGGAAGTTCAATGGTTTCATTAATTATGGGTTCCACTACATTTAAAAATTTTACGGGATGTGCGGTTTCTAAAAATATACCGAATGTATTTGTGTCAATTCCATATTTTTTTAAGCCCAAATAACCAACTGCGCCATGAGGATCTGCTATATAATTATATTTTTCCATTATTTCCTTCATGGCTTGTTCTGTTTCTTTATCCGTAAATGAATAGGAGGAAAGAACCTCTTTTAATTTAACGTCGTCATTGTCAAAAATTTCTAAAATACGGACAAAATTGCTTGGATCGCCAACATCCATAGCATTAGAAATGGTTTGTTTTGAAGGTTTTGGCGAGTAAATTCCTGTTTCCAAATAACTGGGAACTATGTCGTTAACATTGGTTGCTGCAATAAACTGTTTTACCGGCAAACCCAATTTGTGCGCCATAAGTCCGGCACAAATATTACCAAAATTTCCACTTGGAACAGAAAAAACCAAGTCTTTGTGTTTGTTTTTTAATTGTTTATAGGCAAAAAAGAAATAAAACATCTGCGGCAGCCAGCGTGCCACATTGATAGAATTTGCAGATGTCAAATTTTTATTTTCAATTAATTCCTTATCCAAAAAAGCAGTTTTCACCATAGCCTGACAATCGTCAAAAGTGCCATTTACTTCCAAAGCGGTTATATTTTTGCCTAAAGTTGTCAATTGCTTTTCTTGAACATCACTAACTTTGCCGCTTGGGTATAAAATAACCACGTCAACACCTTCAACCTCTAAAAAACCACTTGCAACCGCACCACCGGTATCACCAGAAGTAGCGACTAAAACTGTTACTTTAGCCGTTTTTTCTTCTTTATTGAAATATCCCAAACAACGTGCCATAAAACGCGCGCCAACATCTTTAAATGCCATGGTCGGACCGTGAAATAATTCCAAAGCGGCAATATTTTCTTCAATAGGAACAATAGGAAAATCAAAGTTTAGCGTTTCTTCAATAATTTCTTTTAGTTCTTTTTCAGGGATTTCGTCGGCCACAAATTGTTTGATTACTTCAAAGGCAATTTCCTGATTCGATAATTTTTCAATTTTATTTAAAAATTCTTCACTTAAAGGGGTAATTTTCTCAGGAAAATACAAACCTTTATCTGGCGCCAAACCTTTAATCACGGCATCTTTAAATGTTACGTTTGGTGCTATTTTATTTAAACTGTAAAAGTTCATATTACTTGCTTTCTAAAATTTTTATTCCTTCCTTATTCACTTTTGACACATGAATATCGTAGGGCAAACCTACTTTGTCATAAACCAATCTCATGGCTGCAGCCACTTTCAAAGCGGTCTCTTTCCCTTTACTGAGCGCAAAAACAGAAGGCCCTGAACCTGAAATCCCACATCCAAGCGCACCAGCTTTTATAGATTCTTGTTTTAACAAATCAAAAGCCGGAATTAAAATAGAACGAATAGGTTCAACAATGAAATCTTCCAGAGAACGTCCAATAAGTTCATAATCTTCCGTGTAAAGTCCGCTGATTAATCCTCCAACATTTCCCCATTGTTTTATGGCATTTTTTAAAGTTACGGTAGTTTTTAAAATTTCACGGGCATCAGAAGTTTTTACTTCAATTTGAGGATGAATTACTGTTACAAATAATTCGCCTGGCGTATGAATGTTAATAATGTCCAATGGTTGGTAACTTCTCACCAACGTAAATCCGCCAAAAAGGGCAGGAGCAACATTGTCGGCGTGGGGAACGCCGCTTGCCAATCGTTCGCCTTCCATAGCAAAACGTACCAAATCCTTTGTGCTGAAAGGATTTCCCAGCAACTTATTAATGGCCCAAACTGCTCCAGCTGAACTTGCGGCACTGCTGCCAATGCCGCTTCCTGGTTTTATGCGTTTGTCTATTTCAATTTCAAATCCGAAATCGCTGTCCACTTCAGCCAAAAGTGCCAACGCAGCAACGCCGGATACGTTTTTATGGGTTTCCAAAGGAACTGATTGTCCAGTAATTTTTGTGATTCTTACTCCTTTTTTAGCCACTTTTCTAATGGTCATTTCATCGCCAACAGTGTCTAAGGCCAATCCCAACACATCAAAACCACAAGAAACATTTGCGATGGTTGCCGGCGTAAATATTTTTAGTTCATTCATTTCTCTGTGAGTTTCTAATTATTGCCAATTCTAATAATATCGGCAAATAAACCTGAAGCCGTAACATCAGCTCCTGCACCGGCACCTTTAATAATCAAAGGCTGTTCACTATATCTATTTGTGAAAAACAACACAATATTGTCTTTTCCTGCCAAATCGTAAAATGGGTGCGTGGCCGGAATCTCTTTTAAGCCTACGCTTGCTTTTCCGTTGTTGAATTCAGCCACATATTTAAGTCGGCAATTTTTTGCTTCCGCATTTTTTCGCAACTGCGTGAAATGGTCTGATTCCGTTTTTAAAGTTTCTATAAAATCAGGTACCGTTTTGGCTTCCAAACCAGATTTTGACAAAAAGGAATCGTTGGCGATATCGCTTAATTCAAGTTTTGTACCGCTTTCCCTGGCCAATATTAAAATTTTACGAGCCACATCAACACCACTTAAATCTATCCTTGGGTCAGGCTCAGTATACCCCTCAACTCCAGCTTGTAGAACCACATCACAAAACGAATTTTGTTCATTAAAATTATTGAAAATAAAGTTTAAACTTCCTGAAAGCACAGCCTGAATTTGGGTGACTTTATCGCCTGATGCAATTAAGTTTTTAAGTGTATCTATGATTGGCAAACCTGCACCAACATTGGTTTCAAATAAAAATGGCGCGCTATATTTCCGACTCAAATTTTTCAAATTCACATAATTCACATAATTTGAAGAACAGGCAATTTTATTGCAGGTAACCACTGCCACACTTTCCTTCAAATAACTTGCATATAAGTTTGCGACGGATTCTTCGGCAGTGTTGTCTACAAATATGCTGTTTCTGTAATTTAAATCTGTTATTCTGTCATGAAAAGTATCCATATTCAGATTTTCGGCATTGTCCAACTGCATTTTCCAGGCATCTAAATCAATTCCGTCTTCATTAAACAACATTTTTTTTGAGTTCGCCATGCCAATTACCCTAACCTGCAATTTTAAATGTTCCAATAAATAAGTTTGCTGATTTTTAATTTGCGCCAATAATTTCTGGCCAACGTTCCCAACACCCACCACAAATAAGTTAAGCTGTTTTGTTTGATCCTCAAAAAATTCGGCATGCAACGTATTCAATGCCTTTTTAATGTCCTTATGCGTAATTACTGCCGAAATATTTTTTTCTGAAGCACCTTGCGCTATGGCTCGGATATTTACGTTATTTCTGCCTAAAGCACTAAACATTTTACCACTGATGCCTTGGTGGCTTTTCATATTATCGCCCACCAATGCAATAATAGCGTTGTTTTTTTCCACAATAAGCGGATTCACTTTATGTTGTGATATTTCAAAGCTAAATGCAGTATTAACTGCCATTTCTGCTCTATCGGCATCAACATTGTTAATGGCAATGCAAATAGAATGCTCAGATGAAGCTTGTGTAATTAAGGAAACATTTATTTTTTGTTGAAATAAGGCTTCAAACAAACGTTTTGAAAACCCTGGAATACCGACCATACCACTTCCTTCCAAAGTTACTAAGGTCATGTTTTCTATATGGCTGATTCCTTTAATCGGACTTGCATTTGAGGTAACTTTTGTGATTAAAGTGCCTTCGGCTTTGGCATCAAACGTGTTTTTTATTTTTATGGGAATTTCCTTCGCTAAAACAGGTTGAATGGTTGGAGGATACAAAACTTTTGCACCAAAATGCGACAATTCCATGGCTTCCTGATAAGAAATGTTTTTTATGGGAAAAGCCTGTTGCACAAAATTAGGGTTTGCGGTAAACATTCCGCTCACATCTGTCCAAATTTCCAATATAGATGCATTTGCTGCGGCCGCAACTATTGAAGCGGTATAATCGGATCCGCCACGACCTAAGGTGGTCGGTTCTCCGTTTTCCGTCTTGGCCACAAAACCCGGTAATACGATTATCTGATGATTGTTTTTCTTAAAAAAAGCTTCTATATTTTTGTTTGTCAGATCAAATTTAACAACGGCATTAGAAAAATTTTCATCGGTAACAATCAACTCTTGGGTATTTTTCAATTCCTCGTCTAATCCTTTGTTTTTCATCGCTTCAGCAATAATAAAGGATGATAGCAATTCACCAAAACTTACAATTTTATCTGAAGTTTTAGCCGACAATTCATTGATTAAAAAAACGCCTTCCAATGTAGCTTCCAATTTATTTAGCATTTTCTTTACATGGCCCAAAATACCGCTTTGGTTGCCCACAGGAATCAATTCACGAATTACTTTTAAATGGCGCTCTTCAATTAATTTAAACTGATTTTTATAATTTTCATCACCTGTACATGCCAAATTTCCAGCTTCCAGTAACATATCAGTGATTCCGCCAAGTGCAGAAACCACAACAATTATTTGGGTGTCGTATGCGCTGTCTTTAACAATAGTGATTGCTTTATTTATATTTTCTGAAGTGGCGACTGATGATCCGCCAAATTTTAAAACCTTCATGGTACTAGTTTTTATACTGATTTTAATATTTTTTTGAAAGACTATTCCTTGTTTCCTTAATTTTTGAAAACGAATATTGATACGGGTGATATAAATAGACAGAACCCCTAAAGGGTTGTGCCAAATGCAGTCGTAGTGGCAACAACAAAATATAGCGCCGTTTTTGCGCTTAACAGAATGTTATGTGAATTTGTTTTTTGCATAGGCCAAAAGTAATTATTTTTTTAAATACACAATCATTTTAGTTGATTTTTAATAAAAATTTATTTTATATTCATAATTACTGCCTATTTTATTTTAAAAGCTACTTTATTTTATGAAAAAACGAATTGATTTTAGGCAATCGCTAATCCAAATCTACAATCACCTGATTTTTAATCAAATCGTCGAATGTTTCCTCTTTTCTTATTAAATAATCTTGGCCTTTATAATATAAAACTTCTGCTGGCCTGTATCTTGAATTGTAATTGGAAGCCATTGAGAAACAATAGGCACCGGCATTTTTAAAACACAGTACATCACCTTCATTAATTTCACTGATTCTGCGGTTGGTGGCAAAAGAGTCTGTTTCGCAAATATAACCTACAACAGAATAATAGCGCTCTCGCCCACTTGGATTGGAAACGTTATGAATATCATGGAACGCATCATAAAACATAGGGCGTATTAAATGATTAAAACCAGAATCGATGCTCGCAAAAACAGTGGATGTGGTATGTTTAACCACATTTACGTGTGCTAAAAAATAACCGGATTCACTCACCAAAAATTTTCCGGGCTCAAACATGAGCGTCAGGTTTTTACCGTAAGATTTACAAAAACTATTGAACCGCTCCGATAATTTCTCCCCCAATTCTTCAATATTTGTAGAAATATCACCTTCTTTATAAGGCACTTTAAATCCGCTTCCAAAATCTATAAATTCTAAATCTTCAAATGCTTCGGCTGTATTGAATAAAATTTCGGTGGCAGCTAAAAACACGTCAATATCTAAAATATCTGAACCTGTATGCATGTGAACGCCGTTTATGCGCATCCCGGTATTTTCAATAACTCTTTTGACATGAGGCAATTGATGGATTGAAATTCCAAATTTAGAATCGATATGTCCCACGGAAATTTTATGGTGTCCGCCCGCCATAATATGTGGGTTGATACGCACACAAACAGGGATATTGGGGTAGAGTTGACCAAATTGTTCTAAAATAGAAAGATTGTCGATATTAATTTGAACGCCAATTTTCGCAGCTCGTTCAATCTCTTTTAGTGAAACGCCGTTAGGGGTGAAAATGATGCTTTCCGGAGTAAAACCAGCTTCTAAACCCAAAAGTACTTCTTGTATTGAAACCGTGTCTATTCCAGAATTCAACTTATTGAAAAATTTCAAAATACTGATGTTTGAATTGGCTTTTACCGCGTAATTCAATTTTAAATTTTTAACAGAAGAAAATGCTGCCGTAATACGATTGTATTGTGATTCCATTGTTTCAGCATTGTAAACATACAACGGGCTTCCATATTTTTCAGTAAGAGAAACTAACAATTGACTTTCCATGAATTGAGTATTTTTAAGTTTTCAAAAGTAACCATCTCTCAATAGTTTTGAAAGACAGATGCAATAAAATAACAATATTTAACATTTTGTTAAATAAAAAACCCCAATCTATTGAAGAAAGGGGCTCGGAATTGAATTTATTTGAAATTTTATTTTGCTTTTTCAGCGGTTAATTTTGCAATATTTACCACAACATCAGTTGCCAATTGAATAGCTTCTGCAGATACAAATTCATAACGTCCGTGAAAATTATGTCCGCCCGCAAAAATATTTGGGCAAGGCAACCCCTTATAAGACAATTGGGAACCGTCAGTTCCTCCTCTAATTGCTTTTATAAGTGGTTTAATTCCCAATTGTATCATTGCCTCTTCGGCAATATCAACAATATGCATCACAGGTTCTATTTTTTTTCGCATATTATAATATTGGTCCTTAATTTCAACTTCAACCAAATTACTTCCCAATTTTTTGTTTAAATCATCGGCAACTTTTTGAAAAGTAGCCTTACGTTGTTCAAACAACTCCATGTCGTGATCCCTGATAATGTATTCAAGTTCCGTTTTTTCAACTTCCCCTTGCATACTGGTTACATGGTAAAATCCTTCATAACCTTCTGTTTCTTGCGGAATCTCGTTTTTTGGCAATCCTGCAATAAACTCACTGGCAATTAACATAGAGTTAATCATTTTTCCTTTTGCAGAACCAGGATGCACAATTGTTCCATGAATAATTACTTTAGCTCCGGCGGCGTTAAAATTTTCATATTCCAATTCACCAACGCGGCTTCCATCCATCGTATACGCCCAATCGGCACCAAATTTTTCCACATCAAACATATGAGCACCTTTTCCAACTTCTTCATCAGGTGTAAAGCCAATTCTAATTTTACCATGTTTGATTTCAGGATGGTTGATTAAATATTCCATTGCCGAAACAATTTCCGTAATTCCTGCTTTATCATCGGCGCCCAAAAGGGTAGTGCCATCTGTTGTAATTAAAGTCTGTCCTTTATAAAGTAACAAATCCTCAAAATAACTAGGAGATAAAACAATATTTTCAGCTTTGTTAAGCAAAATATCACCACCATCATAATTTTTATGGATTTGAGGTTTTACGTTTGTGCCTGAATAATCCGGGCTTGTATCAATATGTGAAATAAAACCAATCGTTGGAACTTTAAAATCAACATTTGAGGAAAGTGTGGCCATAATATAGCAATGATCGTCTAACGTAACATCTTGCATGCCAATTTCTTTCAATTCATCAACCAAAATATGCGCCAAATCCCATTGTTTTTCAGTACTTGGAAAGTCGGGATTGTTTGCGTCAGATTGGGTGTCTACTTGAACATATTTTACAAATCGATCTATTATATTTTGCATATTTTTAAATTTTTATCAAAAGTAACGATTCATTAAAGTTTTCACAATCTAATTATCATAAATTATTCCAAAAACTGGATACTTTCCAACAATGAAATTGATTCACAGATGCGTTTATCAATATTCGTGTTTCCATAAATTTCAGAATATACCGAAAAATAGGTGTTTCCTGAAAGTTTAGTTATAACCGTAAAACGATGATAGTCGAAATTATTTTTTGTTCCTTTTGCAACATACCAAAAGCTGGGTTTCGACTTAAAAGATTCATTCCCTGAGTCTATTATTTTAAGGTTATTTACACTCAAAACAGAATCTTTTCGATGGTGAAAATCTTTGTCGAAATTTAATGCTCCTAAATTAAAAGAAGCTGCTAATATATAGGTTTCAGAAAGCTGTTTTATGGTATCGGCAGTAAATATTTCAGACTGATAATTATCAAAGTATAATTCTGTTTTCCAGTTATTTGGAATATTTAATGTGAAGTTTTTATTGAAATCTGTAATTTGTTTGGTGTTTTTATAAATGGTTGGACTGCAATTCATTTTTTTAGCAATTTCAGATTGTTTGGAACAGCCAGTAAGCAACAAAAAAATCAATCCAAAAAAAGCGGTGTTTTTCATTTTTAATTTTATTTATCAGAATAATTATCCATGTAAATTATATTGAAGTTTTTGAATTCTCAATACTAAAATCTATTTGATAGTTATTTTCGCAATAACTTCATCCCCTGAAACCCAGGCAGTATTTTCATTTACAAAACGAATGGCATGAAAACTATCATCGCTTACTTTTTTCCAAGTTTTTCCTGAGTTTTTTGAATAAAAAATGCCGTTGTCAGAAACTGTAAACACTTCTTTACCTTGCGTATTGGGCACATATTGCACGCAACTCACATATTTTGGCTCGGTATTTTCTGAAACTATTTTCCAAGTTTTTCCGCCATTATTGGTGATTGCTTTATTGGCATAATTTCCATGCATGTCGGTATAATCTCCGCCGCAAATAATTCCTTGATTTTCACTATAAAAATCGACGGAATAAATTCCTGTACTGTTTTTTCCTTGTATAATTGGTGTATCATACACATTCCATGTCAAACCCATATCAGGTGTATGAAAAACCCTTGCTTTTAATCCGCCCGTAACTATCCAGGCATTTTCTCCAACAATGGCAATATTGGTGTTGCTGGCCGCAAACGCAGCTTCACCATCTTCAATTTTTGGCATATTTTCACATTCCATTTTTCCCCAGGATTTTCCGCCGTCACGCGTAATCAAAACAGACAAACAATCATCTGTTGGGTCACCAATTGCAATTCCGTTCAATTCATCGAAAAATTTCATACAATCATAAAATACTTTTTCGTGTACTTCCTTATAAACAATTTCAATTTCGTTGTTTTTATAGCGATACAAAAGTGCGGGATTGCCAATACTCAATGCGAAAACAGCTTCTTTGGTATAAGCAATTGCCCTGAAATGTGGAATAATGGTGTCAGTCACAATTTTTTTGGTCCCCACTAACTTTCCATTTCCTGTTAAAATGCCAATGACCCCATTTGAACTTGCGTAAACGACAGATGAATCATTCACAATTTCAATGGCACGAATGCTGGCGCTGTCTATTTTAAATTTTTCAATAGAAATACTTACGGTTTCACGTGGCTGGTATTGCTTTTTACACGATGTAAAAATGGAGAAAAGCACTAAAATAATGATATTATATTTCATTTGATTTTGTTGAAGATTTAAACAAATTTAGGTAAAATATACTGGATTTTTCAACAACAAAAAAGGCAAGTAAAAACCTGCCTTAATTTTGTTAAATTGGTTTTATAATAAATTATTGATTAAAAAACTCATCAGTAATATACATTTCTTTCTCAAATCTTTTTTCAAGTTTGGAAACTCCAAATTCTTTAATTTCAGAAAATTTAAGTGATTTTGCCTGTTTCGCAGAAATACCTCTTATATCATCAAGCGCCGCTTTTAAAACCACTTCATTTTCATCGCCAAAAGGCAAAATAGCATCCCAGTATTTAAATTCCTCAACTAAAATATCCGGCACAAATCCATTGGTATAATCACTTTGGTCATATTTATTATAAATTTGAAATACAATGGGCTGCATTGCATATAAATGTGCTGAATTTGCAGAGGACTCATTGGTGTAATCTGATGAAGGCGAATCATATAGTGTTATTGAACCTACATTTTTACCATAAGTAGTAGTCCCTATCACTTTAACAGGTATAAAAGGTCTCAATCCGTTTATAATCATTTCACTTGCAGAAGCCGTACTACCAGAAGTCAGCACATACAATTTACTAATACCTGCAAGCCTATTGATGTTTTCTTCCCCAATTTTTGTATTATTGGCATCATAAACATTTAACGTATTTTGAAAAGAATAAGAACCGCTCTGATCAGTATGTTTTGCATTAAAAGTTAATTTTGCAAAAGTTTCTGATCCCGCGCTGGCATCAATCATACTTGCCAAATAGGCTGAAGTTAACACAGATCCTCCGCCGTTTAGCCTTAAATCTAACACCAATTCCTGAATTCCTTCACTTTTAAAATAGGCAAAAGCGGTATTTAGTTCATCATTATAAGAAGATCTAAATCCATTATAAACCAGATAACCTACTTTTTCCCCATTTATATCAGTAAACACTTTTTTCAAATAAACAGGGTCTTCGGACAAAACAACTGCTGTTATTGTTTTATCGGAAATAGGCGTTAAATCACCATTATTTTCAGAAACAATTGATAAAGTAACTGTTTCATTCGACAATTTACTTACAGTCGCAGTATAATTACTCTCAGTTAAAACAACGCCATCCAAAGCATTAATAATATCTCCTCTTTTAATTCCTGCCTCAAATGCTGGAGAAGGAAAATCAATTGAACTTGGCGCAACATATCTTACATAAAAAACAATGTCACCAGCCGTATTAATTTTCACAGCTTGCAAACGAAATCCGAATGATTTTGAAATTCCCTGGAAGGAATCATTTAAAGCCACATAATCATCAACAACCCAAGAGAATCTATCTGTGATGCCTTCCTGAAATAGCAAACTATAAAACAAATCGTCAGGGGTTGAGTACCCATTTAAATAGGTGTTATATGCATCAAAATCATCATCTTTGGTATCCGATAAATCTACTACATTTGGTTGCCAATTGTACCAGGAATTCATCCCTTTCCATACGAAATTATTTATTGGTTTCTCTAAATTATTTACTATTGGAGTAGGAGTTGGCGTTATTTCGTCATTTTTATTGCAACTGTAAAAAGTAATGCTTAGCACTAAAAAAGATGTCAATAAATAACTAATTTTTCTCATATTTATATTTTTGTTTATTTGGTCGCAAGATATTAATTTTTATTACAAAATAATAATATCTGCTGTTACAAAAACGTAACTTGCTCGTCATAATTGTAATAACATCAGAAAAGAAGTTTTAACAACCTAACTTAAAATGGATCAGTCAGAGTTTTTAAAAACAGTAATGCCTTTTAAAGATAAAGTGTTTAGGTTAGCGAAAAGATTGCTGGTTTCAACAGAAGAAGCAGAAGACGCAACCCAAGAGCTCTATTTTAAATTATGGAAAAATAAATCCAAATTAGGTGAGTATAATAGCATTGAGGCATTTGCGATGACGATGACGAAGAATTATTGTTTTGATCGTTTAAAATCGAAGCAGGCAAGTAATTTATCACTGATTCACAGTAACTATAAGCAAGGTGGAACGTCATTACAAAAAAGAATGGAACTTAATGACAGTGTAAGTTTGGTCCATAAATTGATTGAGAACTTGCCAGAGCAACAAAAAGTAATCATACAGCTAAGAGATATTGAACAATATGAATTTGACGAAATTGCAGAAATGCTGAATATGCAGCCAACCGCAGTAAGGGTTTCACTATCAAGAGCAAGAAAAACAATTAAAGAACAATTAATAAAACAGCACAATTATGGAATTGGTTAACATAGAAAAGTTGTTGGAAAAATACCTGGATGCTGAAACTTCCATCGCCGAAGAAAATGAATTAAAAGTTTATTTTTCAGGAGATGACGTAGCGCCACATTTAGAAGAGTACCGAGCATTGTTCGGCTATTTTACCGCCAGTAAAAATGAGCGATTTACAAAAACCATTCAATTAAAAAGTCAAAAACTGAATTGGAAATGGTTATCTGTAGCGGCTTCAATAATTTTATTGGTAATTGCGTACACCGGGTATCAAAAAACCCAACAAACAAAAGCTGAAAAAATATATAATGAAACACAAATGGCTTTCAATATACTTTCGGCAAATTTAAACAAAGGAACTGAAGCAATAGTTGAATTGCAAGAGTTTGAAACCACAACAAACAAAATTTTAAAACAACCTAAATAAACAAAAAAATGAAAAAAATAATCTTTATAATCGCCCTTGCCATATTGCCATTCACAAGCTATGCGCAAATTTCAATCTTCGATAAGTTTGAAGATATGGATGATGTTACCTCGGTAATCGTAAACAAAGAAGCCTTTAAAATGTTAAGCAAATTTAAAGGAAACAGCCCAGAATCACAGACATATGCTGAAATGGTCCAAAGTTTAGAATCTTTAAAAGTTTTTACCACAGAAAGCACTGCAATTGCAAATCAAATGGAAGAAGTAGTTTCAAAATATTTAAAAACAGCAAAACTTGTTGAGTTGATGCGCGTAAAAGATAAAGATGCCAACGTTAAAATTTACGTACGCCCCGGCAAAGATGATAATCATGTGAGTGAGTTGTTAATGTTTGTAAATAATTTAACAAATAAAGCAGATAAGCAGGCTGTCGTGTTGTCTTTAACAGGTGAAATAGATTTAAATAAAATTTCTGAAATTACTGATGCCCATATTCCCAATAGCGGCAAACAACTTAAAAATAAATAATGACCGTTATGAAAAGATTTTTTAAAATTTCAATGATTGCTTTTGTTGTTACAATTTTAACAACGGCATGCGAAACATCGCCTTCATTACAGAAATATTATGTAGACAGTAAAGAAAACAATTCTTTTATCTCCATTGATTTGCCGGCGAGCATCATAGCATTAAAAGATTCTGTAGTTTCTTCAGAAATTAAAAACACGTTGAAAACCATACAAAAAGTTAATTTTTTAGCCCTGCAAATCAATGAAACCAATCAGGAATTGTACAGTGCCGAAATGGAAAAAGTAAAAGAAATTTTAAAAAATCCTAAATTCAAACAATTGGCCCGCATGAATACAAAAAGCGGAAATATAAGAGTGAATTATTTGGGAGATGATGATGCCATTGATGAAGTAGTGATCTTTGGTTCTGATAGCAAAAGAGGATTTGCTCTTGTAAGGGTTATTGGAGAAAATATGAACCCTGCAGAAATTTTCAGTTTGGCGCAAGAAATTAAACTAGATGGAGATTCACAACAGTTTAAACAATTGGAAGGATTGCTAACAAGTATCAAATAATGTAATCAATACAACAAAATTAAAAAGCCACACCTAACAAGTGTGGCTTTTTAACTATGTATTAACTCGTTAAAATAATTAAATCCCTATTTTTGTCTCTTAAAATTTATAAATTCAAATGAAAAATATTTTATTAGCACTCATTTTATTCTTTTCAATAGCTCTTAGCGCGCAAAACAGAACTTACCGAGGTGAAAGAGAAAAAATAAACGATCTGGTTCACACCAAGTTAAAAGTAAATTTCAACTTCGAAAAAAGTCAGTTAAATGGTGAAGCCTGGGTGACGTTGACCCCTCATTTTTATGCTGTTAATAAAATTACTTTAGATGCCAAATCATTTAAAATCTACGAAGTAAAAGTTAATGATAAAAAAACAGGCTATAATTATTCTGATAATGAATTAACCATAGAACTTGACAAAACCTACAAAAATGGCGAAGAATATATTGTTTACATAAAATACACAGCCAAACCTGAAGAAGTTACCCAAAAAGGAAGCCAAAATATTACGGATGCAAAAGGGTTGTATTTTATAGATCCAAAAGAAGAAGACCCCGATAAGCCAACCCAAATTTGGACCCAGGGCGAAACAGAATCTAATAGTTGTTGGTTTCCCACCATTGATTCCCCAAACCAAAAAATGAGTCAGGAAATATACATGACCGTTCCTGATAAATATGTGACACTTTCAAACGGGACATTAGAAAGTCAGACAGAAAACCCAAACGGAACAAGAACCGACTATTGGAAAATGAATCAAAAAAATGCGCCATACCTTGTTTTTATGGGTGTTGGTGTATTTAGTGTTGTGAAAGATTCATGGAATGGAAAAGAAGTTAATTATTATGTTGAACCAGAATATGCTTCTGAAGCCAAAGCCATTTTCGGAAACACCCCTGAAATGATGAGTTTCTTTTCAACCCTGACAGGAATTCCATACCCTTGGGATAAATACAGCCAGATTGTGGTTCGGGATTATGTAAGTGGCGCCATGGAAAATACCACGGCAACTGTTCACGCAGAAGATGCTCAACAAAAAGAAGGACAACTAATTGACAATAATGCGTGGGAAGAAACCATTGCTCATGAATTATTCCATCATTGGTTTGGGGATTTAGTGACTACGGAAAGCTGGTCTAACTTAACCTTAAATGAGTCATTTGCAACCTATGGTGTTTATTTATGGTTTGAACATAAATATGGGAAAGATAAGGCTGATGCGCATATGTACAGTGACGTTAAAACCTATATGGAGAGTTCCAGTGAAGACAAAGATTTGGTCCGATTTTATTATTTGGATAAAGAAGATATGTTTGACACGGTTAGTTACCACAAGGGAAATGCCATTTTGCACATGTTGCGTGATATTTTAGGTGATGAAGCATTTTTTCAGGGAATGAACACCTATTTAACTGAGCATAAATACGGAACAGCAGAAGCCCAGGATCTTCGTTTGGCATTTGAAGAAGTAAGCGGAAAAGACTTAAACTGGTTTTTTAATCAGTGGTATTATGGAAACGGACATATAAAAATGAACGTAACCTATGATTATAATACCATCAACAAAACGGTTACAGTTAATATCAATCAGAAAGGAAATATATTTAAATTCCCTTTATCTATTGATATTTATGAAGAAAGCGGAAAAACAAGACATAATGTTTGGGTTGACAACGCACAGAATTCATTTACATTTTCATTTAACAAATTGCCTAAATTGATAAATATCGATGCAAAACACGTGCTGTTGGCTGAAATTACAGATAAAAAAACAGTGGATGAATATATTTATCAATTTAATAATGCCCCGCTTTATTTAGACAGAAGGCTGTCTTTGGAAGCCATTTCAAAACAACAGCAATCTAATAAAGCAGTGTTCAACACCTTTATCAAGGCACTTAATGATCCCTATTACGGAATAAGGGTATTGGCATTGGAAAATATTGATTTATTTCAAAAATACAATAAAAAAGAAGCCATCGAAAAAATAGTGAAGTTGGCACAATCAGATCCAAAAACATTGGTGCAGGCAGCTGCTATAGGTGTCCTTGGGAAATTGGTTGACCCTGTTTACAAACCGCTGTTTGAAAATGGAATGAACAGTGAAAGTTTTGCCGTTATAGGGAAATCATTAACTTCTTTATACCTAATTGATAAACAAGCCGCTATATTGAAAGTGAATTCCTTAAGCGAAGAGACCAAAGATTATTTGGCTGATGCCATTACCACCATATATATAAGTGAAAAGGATAAAACAAAGCTTCCTTTTATCGCAAAGCACCTTTTAAAGGGAATGTTTTTAACAGACGATAAAAGAACCCAGCAAATTTATGCAGAAGCCTTTAAATGGATTTCAGAAAGCGACAATAAAGAAGCAATTACGAACCTGACAAATGATTTCGTAAAATTGGGATTGAAATACAAAAAATACAATTTTGACAAAATGAGCGTAAATATGATAAATCAATTGGTTATTGCACAAGAGCAATCCAAAAACAGCAATAAAAACGAGCTCATTCTCATTTTAAAAACAGGAATAGCAAAATTAATTGAGTAAAATTTAAGTAAATTTAAATTAAAGCTTCTCTAAAATGGGAGGCTTTTTTTATGGCGTATAATTTTTAAACGTACCATTTCTGTAAAAAACCACAATCCGCTCAATTTCTTGGTTTACAATTTCATTTTCCTCACCCACAATCTCATTGGCAACAACCTTAGAAATTGATTTCGGCGTTTCTGTTTTCACCGCTGGTTCTTTATTTGAAGAAAATAGTGTAGGAGCAGGCTCTTGGATTTCAACCTGCTTTGGGAAATGACCAACGCCATTTAACAACCAATACAACTCAACTTCAGGAAACGTTTTTAAAATCTTCAACACAAATTCCAGACTGGGTTTATTTCTTCCGGAAAGAATATGGGAAATACTCGAACGTTGCACTTCGATTTTTTCAGCCAATAAAGCAGCTGATATTTCATAATACTCCATGAGTATATTCAGTCGTTTTGCGAATTGCTCAATGTTTACCATTGTAAATTATATTTTAATTACAAATGTAATCATTTTAATATTAGTTAGCAAACAAGAACTGTAATTCAAGGTATTTTTCATTAAATTTATGTAAGTATATGTTTATATAAGGATATTATAATACTTAAATTACAGCTGTTTAAGTATTATATATAAATTTTTATGATAGTGGTTGTTCTGCAGGAGTAAGGAGGATATGTGTAATCTCAAAACTTGGTTACATTTGTAGTGCATTCTGTTTTATTTTATATTTACATTTGTAAACTATCTTATATTTACATTTGTAAAATGAAATTGATAGACGTAAAAAAATTAGAACTCTTGTATTCAGAAATTTTTGAAAAGAATTTGAAAGGACGAAGAATTTTATTTGAGGATATAGACCCATTGTTACAAAAATTATCCTCAAAATTTAAAAAAGAAATTTTAGGCCATTCTGAAAACAACATACCTATTTATAAAATCTCCATAGGAACAGGAAAAATAAAAATTCTTATCTGGTCACAAATGCATGGAAACGAAAGCACGGGAACCAAAGCCATATTCGACCTGTTTAATTTTTTCAAAGAATGCAATACTGAATTATCTGAAGTTTATGATACAATCTTTAAAAACTGCAGTATTCAATTTATTCCTTTGTTAAATCCGGATGGCGCCATTAAATTTACCAGAGAAAATGCAAATAATATCGATTTAAATCGCGACGCTGTTGACAGAAAAGCTATTGAAAGCAGACTATTGCGTGCTGTTTTGGACGAATTCAATCCTGAATTTTGCTTCAACTTACATGACCAACGTTCCATCTTTAATGTTGAAGGCACACAAAACCCTGCAACTATTTCATTTTTGGCCCCTTCTGAAAATATTGAACGAACCTTGACTAAAGGACGAAAAGAAACGATGAGCGTTATTGTTGCCATGAATAGTTTATTGCAACAAGTTATTCCTAACCAAGTTGGACGTTATACCGATGAATTTTATCCGACCGCAACAGGTGATAATTTTCAAAAACTTGGATATAACACTATATTAATAGAGGCAGGGCATTTTAAAGACGATTACCAAAGAGAAATTACCAGGAAATATAATTTTTATGCACTTTTACAAGGACTTTATTTTATTTCAACCGAAAAAAACTACCCTAATTTTCAACCGTACTATGATATTCCTAATAATGACGATAAGTTTTTAGATATTATTTATAAGAATATTAAAATTACTGAAAATAATAGTATTCAAATTGTTGATATTGGTATTCAGCTAAAATTCAAAGTAATAGCTAATAAACTTGTGATGTACAAGTACACTGAAAAAGTAGGGGATTTATCAGATTACTACTCGTATAACTTTATAAATGCAGAAAATTTAGATATAAACGAATTAGAATTATCAAATTCGTAAATATATTATGCATTTATCGATTTTTTTTTAATAAATTTGCACTTTAGTTTTTTATCTTAAACAAAAGTAGTTATATGAAAAAATTTATACTTGATGAAGTTGATCATCAAATATTAGATCTTCTTATCGAAAACGCAAGAACACCATTTACGGATATAGCCAAAAAATTAGTAGTTTCCGCAGGAACAATCCATGTTAGGGTTAAGAAAATGGAAGACGAAGGAATTATTAAAGGCTCCACCTTAACGCTCGATTATGAGAAAATGGGTTATTCTTTCATTTCACACGTTGGTATATATTTAGACAAAACCTCAAAAACAAAACAGGTTATCAGCGAATTAAAGAAAATCCCAAATATTACCATTGCTTATATTACAGCTGGGAAATACAATATTTTCTGTAAAATAAGAGCCAGAGATACTACCCACGCAAAAGAAATAATTTTCGAAATTGACGATATTGACGGCGTTTCAAGAACAGAAACAATGATTTCCTTAGAAGAAAGCATTAACGATAAAACACGTTTAATGCATTCCATTTTTAGAGAAGTTTAGTTTAAATCAAATAGCTGAAAATACCTTATTATTTTTTATAATAAGGTATTTTTGTTTTATAGCATTATTATTACCTTTGATACTATTATTCATTTTTAATGGACACAATTGGTAAAATGTTTTATAACCGAGAAAATTACACTAATAAAGAATTAATTGATTTATATAAATCCCTTCTAAAACCTCGATTAATAGAAGAAAGGATGTTAATTCTATTGCGTCAGGGGAAAATTTCCAAATGGTTTTCGGGAATAGGGCAAGAGGCAATCTCTGTAGGAATTACTAAAGCATTAAATTTCGACGAGTTTATTTTACCGATGCACAGAAATTTGGGAGTATTTACTTCAAGAAATATTCCGTTATACAGACTATTTTCTCAATGGCAAGGAAAAAAAAGCGGATTTAGCAAAGGACGGGAACGTTCATTTCATTTTGGAACCCAAGAATATAAAATTGTGGGAATGATTTCTCATTTAGGTCCGCAATTTGGCATCGCGAATGGGATTGCATTAGGTGATTTACTTAAAAAGGAACACAAAGTTACTGCTGTTTTTTCTGGTGAAGGCGGAACCAGTGAAGGTGATTTTCATGAAGCATTAAACGTGGCTTCCGTATGGAATTTACCGGTACTTTTTTGTATTGAAAATAATGGCTACGGACTTTCAACACCTGTAATCCAACAATTCAAATGCGAAAATATTGCAGATAAAGGAATTGGATACGGTATGGAAAGCCATATTGTAGATGGAAATAACATTTTGGAAGTTCATTCAAAAGTGAGTGAAATTGCAAAAAGCGTTCGAGAAAATCCCCGTCCGGTATTGCTCGAATTTAAAACGTTTAGAATGCGTGGCCATGAAGAGGCAAGCGGTATGAAATATATTCCGAAGGAATTGATTGAAGCTTGGGGAGAGAAAGATCCCGTTAATAATTTTCATGCATTTTTAACTGCAAAAAATATACTTTCCAATGAAATGGATGTCTTAATTAAGGAGGAAATTGTTGATGAAATTAATGAACATTTAAAAATATCTTTTGCCGAAGAAGAAATTTCTTCTACTGTTGAAAGTGAATTGGCCGATGTGTACAAACATCAAAATTATAGTGAAATAAAACCTTCAATAAACACTTCAAATATTAGATTTATTGATGCTGTTTCTCAAGGATTAAGGCAAAGTATGGAACGATTTGATAAATTGATTGTTATGGGTCAGGATATTGCAGAATATGGAGGTGCTTTTAAAATGACGGAAGGGTTTTTAGAGCAATTCGGTGCATCCAGAATCCGAAACACACCCATTTGTGAATCTACCATTATTGAATCCGCTTACGGACTTTCCATCAACGGATACAAATCTGTGGTGGAATTGCAATTTTCCGATTTTGTGACTACCGGGTTTAATCCGGTAATAAATTTATTGGCAAAATCGTTTTACCGCTGGAATCAGAATGCAGATGTTGTTTTGCGCATGCCTTGTGGGGCAGGTGTAGGAGCAGGGCCATTTCACAGTCAGACCAATGAAGCCTGGTTTACAAAAACACCCGGACTAAAAGTGGTATATCCTGCATTTCCTTATGATGCAAAAGGTTTATTGGCTACTTCAATAGAAGATGAAAATCCAGTTTTGTTTTTTGAACACAAAGCATTATACCGTTCTGTTTATCAGGATGTTCCTACAGACTATTATACAATTCCATTTGGAAAAGCTTCTGTTTTACATGAGGGGAATAATCTAAGCATTATTACCTATGGCGCAGGTGTACATTGGGCTTTAAACGAAGTTAAAGAACATCAAATATCCGCCGACATTATCGATTTAAGAACCTTACAGCCTTTAGATACGGAAACTGTTTTCAAATCTGTAAGAAAAACAGGAAAAGCCTTAATTTTACATGAAGACACTTTATTTGGAGGAATTGGTTCAGACCTATCTGCATTAATTACTGAAAATTGCTTTAAATATTTAGATGCTCCGGTTAAACGTATAGGAAGTTTAGAGACACCCATACCGTTTGCCAAAAACTTAGAAGATCTATTTTTGCCAAAAAATCGTTTGCATGGTGAAATAGTTAACTTGCTAAATTATTGATTTTAGAAAGTCAAATCTGATTTTCATCATATGAAATAAATCATTTTCCCCATTTCTTAGTGACATTTCTCTTAAATAAACTTTAAGGAGCATAACTATATTCTGATAATTTCACCTTCTTTAACTAAATTTCAAAATGAAATATTTAAACAATAAACGTGGTGGTTAAAAATGATATCTATCATTTTATATATTGATAAGCATCATTGCAATTACAATACCTTCAGCATAATTTAGTTCATTATTAACCATTAAATTATTTAGTTATGCCATTGGTAAAATTTAACAGACGTCTTCCTATTTTGGACAGTATGTTTCCTGAAATTTCAGACATTACTGATAATATGTTGACTGAGGATTTATTTCTAAAAGATAATTGGATGCCAGCAATTAACGTAAAAGAACATAAAAAAGACTTTGAAATAGAAGTTGCTGCTCCCGGCTTTACAAAAAAAGATTTTGAAGTGTCTATTTCTGATGATGTTTTAACTATTTCGGCTGAAAACAAAAAAGAAAATGAAGAAAAAGAAGGAAATTATTCTCGTAAGGAGTTTTCCTATAATTCATTTAACAGAACTTTTACTTTACCAAAAAGTATAGATTTCAAAAAGAAAATGAAAGCGAATTATGAGAATGGAGTGTTGTTAATTCATTTAGAAAAATTGGAAGCTACAAAAGGTTTAGAAAGAAAAAAAATGATTGAAATCAGTTAATTTTCTTCTAAGAATCCGGGAAGTAATCACTTTCTGGATTCTTTAACCTAAAATAAAAAAAATGGAAAAAAGCCAATTAACTAAACAAAACGAAAAATCAAATTTTGAAATTAATATTGAGCGTTTACACGCCAAGGCGCAACAATGGATTTCAGAAATTGAGTTTATTAAAATTGAACAAAATTTTCTAAAGGAATTGCTTTCCGAACACATTATTGGGTTATGCACAACCAATAATTATACGAAGGCCAAGTTGTTATTAAATGGTATAGAACATGAAACTGGTCTGGGCAATAAATTAATTGAATCTATAAAAGAACATAAAATTAATTTGGCTTTGCTCCTTGAAAATATTTACTTAAAAAAAGAAGATACATTTAGAAATAATCACAAACTTCTAAAAACAGAAGTTATTAATTATACTGAAAACTTTAAATATATTAAAGAACAGGTATTTGAACTTGTGTTATTAATAATGAAAAGCGAAAAAGAAAAAAAAATGCTTCCAAAATAAAATAGCAGCAATAGTTCATCTACTAAATTATACCGTTTTCAACTTTTGGTTCTTTGAAATTTTTGGCTAAATTAAAAACAAATTACATTATAATACATTGTTGTAATGACGATTAAAAATTGTGAGGAGTTTAAAATTTGTTCAGACATATATAAGAAAGAATTATTTTATTTGGGGTGAAATAAAATCTTACTTAATGTGTTTGCTTAAAATTTTGAAGCAGGAAGTCTGTAAGAACCTGAATTTGTAAACGATTTTTTAAAATTATTCCGTTTTCAACTTTTAAGTTCTTTGAAATTTTTGGGATAAATTAAGAACAAATTATGTTATTATATTATGAACGTTACAATTAAAACGCATGAGGAGATAATAATTTATTAAAACATTGCTAAAAAAGGTGTTATTTTATTTGGGGTGAAATGAAATCTTACTTAGTGTGTTTGCTTAAAATTTTGAACCAGTAAGTCTGCAAGAATCTAAATTTGAAAACGGTTTCTTTTAAATAATTCCGTTTTCAACTTTTCAGTTCTTTAAATTTTGTATAGTAAATTTTAACAAAATGTTTAATTAAACACCCGTTAGTTATTTAATAGTAGGAATTATAACGATTCACTATACAAATATGAGAAATTATTTTTAAAAACCTTTTTGCTGTTTATATGGGTATTATTAATGTTATATGGAAGTATACTTAATTAGATGGCATTCGGTTTATAAATTAAAATGAGGTTGAACAAGAATTGAAAATTGAAAACGGTTTATTACTTACATAAAATTCCAATCAAATATTTTAAAAACTTTTCCCCAATCATCCGGCAGTGAAGCATATAAATCAATATTATCATTGGTAATAGGTTGGGTAAAGTGAAGTGAATGCGCATGCAAGAATAAGTTTTCACAGTCAAATTCATTTTCAAACATTCTATTATGAAACCGATCACCATATTTGTAATCACCAACAATAGGATGGCTGATTTTGTTCATATGAATTCGAAGTTGGTGCATTCTTCCTGTTGAAGGAGTTAGTTTTACCAAACTATATCGTGAATTTTCATAAGGAATTACAGGAATGTCAAGAAGTTTTGTGTGAATGGGTTCGCAAAAAGTTTCTGCATCCTTATATACTTTGGTATCAGGATTTTTCACGGGAGAGTTTACAAAAACGGCTAAATTTACAAAGCCACGAACAATTCCCAAATAAGTTTTTTGAATCTGGTTGGCAGTAAACAACTCCTGAAAAACAGCAACATCTTTTTTTTGCTTTGCCAACATTAAAACACCCGAAGTTTTTCTGTCCAACCTATGAACAGGATAAAAATGAATTCCAAATTGTGCAAAAAGCAAATCTAATAATGTTTCATCTTTTATATTTCGCGCATAATAGGAATTGTGAATCAGCACATTGTTAGGTTTATTTACGATGATAATATGGTTATCTTCAAAAAGAATTTCAATATTCATGGTGCAAATATACGAGTAAAAGGAGTGATTTTAATAATTATGGTCATTGCTAATTACATAAGCAAATAATCATGATTCTATCCATTTCAAGCTTATTTAACTAAATGATGTGTGAATTTTGTAACTATTAACAAAAAATATGTAACTTTATATGTCCTGTTATTTTGCAACTTTGTACTATAAATATTTAACAGTTTAAAACAGTGAAAAAATGAAAAAAATAATAGTATTTGTTCTTTTAGCTTCCATGGTAATTTCTTGTGGAACTCCAAAAACAGTTATCCAGTCCAAGAGAGTAATTAAAGGATACTGGTCTTTAGATGTAATTTCTTATAGTGAACCAGGTACTTTTGACGTAACCTTGTTGAATGATGCTTCTAAAGAGTGTTTCATCGGAAGCACATGGCGTTTTATTCCGAACAACAATACTGGAATATACACCATTAATGATGCACATTGTGTACCAATAGGTGATCGTAATTTCAATTTTACCATTCAGGAAATTGATGGCAGTACAGGACTTTATGATTTCTTATTAAAACCGACTGATGCAAAACAAAATTCTGAAGATAATGCTGGGTTCAGACTTCAATTGACACAGTTGACAGAAACCACCATGAGATGGGAACAAACTGTTTCAGTAGATGGAAATCCATTTAAAATTTATATGAACTTTAATAAAATAAATGAATAATGAAAACATTCTTTAAAAAAATATCGTTAGTCGCTTTAACATTAATTTTTGTTGCAGGACTAAGTAGTTGTGAAGCTACCAAAAACGCAAATAACGCACAAAAAGGTGCTGTAATAGGAACTGCCGGCGGTGCAATATTGGGTGCCATTATTGGAAATAACACTGGTAAAAAAGGTAGTGGAGGAGAACTAGGAGCCGTAATTGGAGGTGTTGTTGGTGGAACAACAGGGGTGCTTATCGGAAATAAAATGGACAAGCAAGCGCAAAAAATTGAGGAAGAAATTCCTGGAGCTAAAGTAGAACGTATTGATGACGGTATTTTGGTGACATTCGATGAAAATAGCGGTGTTCATTTTGAAACTGAAAAATATAATATCACTTCTTCTTCTGATATAATGCTTACCAAATTGGCAAATATATTAAAGGAATATCCAGACACAAATGTATTGGTGGTTGGACATACAGACAGTAGTGGTGCGGCTTCATATAACATGACGCTTTCTGAAAAAAGAGCTTATGCGGTTACCAATTACTTTATTAATAACAAAGGATTGATTTCTAGCCGTTTTACAACCTCTTGGTTTGGTGAAGATCAACCAATTGCAGATAATGGTACAGCTGAAGGTCGCGCTCAAAACCGTAGGGTAAATATCGCGATTGTTCCAAATGACAAAATGAAAGAAGACGCCAAAAAAGAAGCTGGCGGAAACTAATAAATTAAAATTTTTGATTAAAATCCCGAAGTAATTACTTCGGGATTTTTTTTGTAATTTTTTAAACACCATGGCAAGTTTCCTGTTTTCAATAGCCGTTAGATGTATTTTATATTTATAAAAACATTTCAACCTTAAATCTTTAAACCCTTTTAAGTTATGAGTACCTTACAGGCCTAAAATTTAAAGAAATGCAAGGAATAGTTGACAGCATGGCGCAATTCCAGTTATCTTGGCTAAACTGGTTTTTGGCTTTTTTGGCGGCTGTAATTCTTGGCATGGGAAAAGCGGGAATAAAAGGGCTGGGAGTTTTAATTGTTACCATCATGGCCATATTATTTGGAGGAAAGGCATCAACAGGAATTTTAATTCCATTGATGGTAGTTGCCGATGTTCTGGCCGTTTTCTATTATAACAGGCATACACAGTGGAAGTTTTTATTGAAGATCTTGCCAACAATGGTTTTAGGGGTATTGGTAGGGGTATGGTTTGGAAATGACATTTCTGAGCAATTATTTAGACAAGTCATGGCTGTTTTTATTATACTAACAGTGATTATGATGGTTTGGATGGATCAAAAAAAGAGTAAGGCTATCCCAAAACATTGGTTGCTTGCAAGTAGTATGGGACTTTTATCCGGAATTACCTCCATGATTGGAAACCTGGCAGGATCATTTGTTAACATCTACTTTTTAGCCATTCGTTTGCCCAAAAATCAATTTATTGGTACAGCGGCCTGGTTGTTCTTAATCATTAATGTATTTAAATTGCCATTTCATATTTTTGTCTGGAAAACGGTAACTCCCGAAAGTCTTTTGCTCAATTTATTCCTGATTCCAGGTATTTTAATAGGTTTCTTTACTGGTGTAACGCTGGTTAAATTATTAAACAATGAAGTTTACCGTAAATTTATTATCATTGTAACCGCTGCAGGTGCTTTGTTGATACTTTTTAGATAAGCTGTAAAACATCATAATTATGGAAGAACATTTTTTTCAGTGTCCGTATTGTTGGGAAGAAATTTCTATGTTACTGGATTCTTCAATAAACAATCAAACCTATATTGAAGATTGTGAAGTTTGTTGTAATCCTATTGAAATAAATCCCATATTTGAAAACGGTGAATTAATTTCTTTAAATATTACAAGTGTAGAGGAGTAGTAAATTTCTATTGGAACATATCAATCAATTACTAACACAATAGTCTTTTATCTTTTTTCTATATTCTTTCATCTGCTTAATAACAATATTTATTTTGAAGAAATAGCCTGTTTTAATTGAGAAATAGATTGCATACCAGATTGTCTCCAAACTTGTTTTCCTTGTTTGAAAACCATAAATGTGGGAACTCCCTGCACTTGATATTTAGCTGCCAATGCCTGATTGGCATCTACATCTATTTTTATAATACTTATCGAATCTTTTAGTTCAGCTTTTAATTGTTTTAAAACAGGAGCCATACTTTTACAAGGGCCACACCAATCTGCTGTGAAATCAACAAGAACTGGAATTTCTTGATTGATAATATCGTTGAATGATTTTTTCATTTTAGTACGTTTTATGATACTTAAAGTTACAAAATCAACAATAATTAAGAACCTATTAATTAAAAAATTTATTTGATTTTAGGATGATCACAGCGATTGAACAATGAAGTAAATGAATAGGGTTGGAGTATCTTCTGTTTTTAAAAGATCTTAAACCGACTTAAAGTTCATCTTTAATCATTTTTGGAGGTGCGTTTTTTGCATAAATTTTTAAATAAACCAGCACAAGAAGCGCCAATGAACTGCAAACTAAAAAACCATAAAATAGAGGTAAGGCCGTTTCAGAAACAAACCTGCCTATAAAAGTACTCATAGGAACTGCCATCATTGTTGAAATAAATCCTGTTATTGCGGCACCAATCCCTGCAATATGACCAACAGGTTCCATAGCCAAAGCTCTTAAATTTCCAAATAAAAATCCGATTGCAAAAAACTGTAATGCAAAGAAAGTCAACAAAATACCAATACTCGGGTTTGCTTCTCCGTGAAATAATACAATATAGAGTAAGGAAACGCTAAAAAATCCTGTGAGCGCACCGGTGACCATTTTTTCCATTCCATATTTTATAACAAGTGTTCCATTTAAAAAAGTAGCAGAACCTATGGCTATTGCCAATCCTGCAAATATATAGGGAAACTGTTCTTTTAAATCGTATTGGATTTGAAATATTTGTTGGGCTGTACTTAAATACACCATAAAAGAACCCGTTACAAAACCGGCAATTACAGTAAAACCAATGGTTCTTTTGGCTTTCATAATTTCTTTTAAGCCATTCACAAAAATATGGCTTGTAAATTTTACACGGTTTTCTATTGGTAAGGTTTCTGGTTGTCTTCTCCAAAACCAGAATGAAACTAAGATACTGAATATCAGCTGTACATAGAATATGGCCTGCCAATTATAATGATCAAGCACAAATTTACCCATAGCAGGAGCAACGATAGGAACAAAGATAAATACCACGGTAATAAACGACATAATACGGGCCATATAATCACCGGTAAAGGTGTCCCGAACCATAGCAATGCTGATAGTTCTTGGCGCTGAAAGTCCTATTCCCTGCAAAATTCTGCCAACAATCATCATTTCCAGGCTTTCTGAAAATACACAAATTAAACTGGCAATAATAAACAAGCCAAAACCCATATAAACAATGGGTTTTCTGCCTAAACTGTCTGATATTGGTCCAAAGAATAAAGGCCCCAAACCAAGACCTAAAAAAATCATGGTTATAAGCAATTGATTATCCACAGCCTGAGTTGTGCCAATTGTAAATCCAATATATTCTAACGCAGGTAATAATGCATCAATAGCCAATGCAACAATTGACATTAGGGAGGCCATTAGTGCTATGAATTCAAATTGGGATGGACTCTTTTTTTGCATTTTGCAAATGTACAGTAATTGTATTTGTTGCAACACGTTTTTCTCATTGTAAAAAGTGATCATTCAATAAGAATTTGTAATTTGCCGTATAAAAAAATGTATTTATGAATTTGTTAACCCTAAAGAAAAGTATTAAAGGCATTGATATTTATATTTTAGACCAAATTTTAAAAGATCGTTATCTGCCAGGAGCAAAAATTTTAGATGCTGGATGTGGGAATGGCAGAAATTTAAAATGGTTTTATCAGTCAGATTTTGAAATCCACGGAACGGATAATGATGCAGAAGCATTGCTAAGGTGCAAAGAATTATATCCCACACAAAAAGAAAATTTTATTCAAACTAACATAGACCAAATGTCTTATGAAACAAATAGTTTTGATCATGCGATTTGTAATGCGGTATTGCATTTCGCCAAGGATTTAAGCCATTTTTATAAAATGTTTGAAGAATTACTGCGAATATTGAAACCTCAAGGAAGTTTATTAATCCGTATTGCGTCTAATTTTGGAATTGAAAGCCAAGTTAAATTGGTAAGTGAAAGTGTTTATAAATTACCCGATGGTTCAACCAGATTTTTATTAACTCAGGAAATTTTGGAATCAATTCAAAATAGGAAAGGTATCTCAATATTAGAAGATGTAAAAACAACGATTGTACATCATAAAAGAAGTATGACAACTTTGGTGATTAAAAAGGAGGGATAATTAATTAGTGACTCTTCTGGTTAAAAAATACTCTATTTAACATAATATAAATTATAATACACAAAAACGTTAATGTAACTTAAGTAACTTTCGCAAAAATAAATGAGGGTGACATTTGCCACCCTCAAAAGCAAAAAAAAATATTTTAACTCACGATTAAAAAATTTATCAATGCACAACGAAAGTACAAAATGTAAAGAACTGCGCCAAACTAAACGCGCAAAAGTTAGTAAAATGCCAATTTTAACGGACAAAATACAAAAAATGTATAATAGTCCGCTAAATATAGCAAATTTTCAACAGCAAGCACAAAAACACTACAAAACTTCAAAATTAGGCAATCGATTAAGGCTTGAATGTAAAGTGATGAAAAAAGTGTGTACAATTGATTTTGATACAGATTTTTACGGATACATTACAGTCCAGCCTTTTAAAAATGGCATTGCATCGGGATTCGCGTATAATTTTAAATGTCTTTATAATCGCGATTTATTTATGAAGTTACGAACTTACCGTATTATTTAATTATGGAACAGTCTATTATGATTTTCGGTTATGGTTTCTTTTGGTTTTGTGTTTTCTTATACTCTGGTATTATTATACATTTTCTTTATGATTTTGTTAAGCGCATAATCAGGCACTTTTTTAGAAAATAGTTGTGTACTATCCTTTAAATTCTGCGCTTTGGCTCTTAATAAAATTTGAGAACAAAAAAGCCGTATGGCTATACTCGAAAACTGGCAAAAATCCAAACTCTTTAATGTCCTATTGGCGGTCCAAAACTGGCTTTATGTACTGCAAAGTTTATCAAGCGAAAACAAAAACGCACATTTTTTGGTTTAATCAAAATGATGAGGGTACAACGGATAGAACCACCTCAAAAAAAACCTATTGAAATAATTTGCTATGAAGTCATCGCCGTAGGCTTTACGGCATTAATACTCACGATATTAATTAAATTATGATTCCAATAAACACACCTTTAATAGATTCACTTTCGTTAAAAATCCCTTTTTTACTTTGTGAGGTTTTAGATTTACGTTTGACCTCTGAAACTTGTGTGTACTATGAAAGTTTACAATTAATGGATGCGGAATTACACCCGCCTAAACCTATTATTGAAACACAAAACGGTATAACATTAAGATTTTCACTTTGTGAAATTCCAATTTATAACAAAGAAACTGATTCCAGGAACTTAACTAAATTTATTGTTTTGACACTATCGGCAAAACTTTTAAAAGAACGCTATTTTGAGGGCATAAATAAAAAAAACATTGAACTTTTGTACAATGAATTTATGTCCTTTAAAATATTTAATTGCTCTTTCGACACCTTTTTGGATAGTATGTCCTCTGATACTGATATTTGTATAAACAGATACGTAAACAGTCCAGTAACTTTTGAAACTATTTTAAAAGAAATAGTGATACAATGCGGAACTAAACAAAAATTCGCGCATTTAATCTCTCAAGAAAATAACTTGGGATTGTCACTAAATAAACGAGCATTTGCAAAACCCTCTATTCCTTTTATTAAATTCTATTTTAAAAACTGGGAATTGTTGTCTAAATCTTATGAATTTTATAGCACATATTTAACGCAATACGAAAATGAAATAATAAACTTGACAAGAGTTGAAGCAACAATAAAAAACTACGCTCACAAAGATAGATTACAAAAATTCGGGATTCTGCCAAATTTTAAAACTTTGCGGGAACTGTTAGAAATAGAAACAAAGGATTTGTACAAATTCGTTGTATTTTCTCTTAACTCCTACATCGAACAAAAACAACGTGTAAAAATTGCGGATTTATCCCCTACTGATTACCTAATATTTGAACTTATACAAAATTGTGTTATTATGGGATTCGGTTATAAATCAATTTTATCCATTGCTGACAATTATTATACTGATGGTTCAAAAAGCAATGAGGTTGCACGTTCTCGGATGCGTAAAAAAATAACTGATATGTACGATTTATTAATCCATAAAAGCACAAAAATTAAAACAAAAGCAGAGTTAAACAATAATGTATCTGAATACATAAACTTTGTAACTGGTCTAACTGAAAAAGCCGACTTATGATAGTCGGCTATTCTTAACAAATATGTTAATTCAATAATTTAAAAAAGACTTAAAAAAATGACTGCAATCAATATAAAAATATCAGCTAAAGACATCAGTAATTATTTAAAAATTTCTTTGCCAACTGCACAAAGATATTATACTGATATAAAAAAAGAATATGAATTGAAAATAGTAACTGAACAACATTTTAAAAATTATTTTAAACTATAAATACTTAAAAATCATCAAAATTAGTCACTTTAAAAAAGTGGCTTTTTTTTTGGAATATGTTTGTCTTTTAAAATCGAAATTAATTAATAATTTTTTAAACTATGGAAATATATTCCTCTACTGGTGTCCTTAAAACTGGACAATTAAGAATTACTAAAAGCGTGGGCGCTTTGGTTGTTGGTATGTCGCAATTATTCAGCGCGCTGACAAATGAAAAAATTACCGTATTTATCGAACGTGCGAACGGTTCAAATGAGGAAGTATGTACAAACATACTTTTAAGCGCGTTTATTGGAACATCTGTATTTGGTGAGGGTCAAATCGTCACTACTCCTACTGGTATTTCTGCCTTGTGTGAACTTGCCAACTCTGGCGCTTTACCATTGGGTGAAAATGAAACAATTGTTGTTTCAATGACTGATTTAAAAAGTGCGGTTACGTATTCTTTAAATGGTATTGAATTACCAGTAAAAGCGGACGAAATTGTTTTTATGACTGAAAAAGTAATGTTAGCAGGTCAAAAAAATAGGTCGTTTGAAGTTTCTCAATTTGATGAAGCCTACATTGTTGGTACATTTGAAAAATTACGTTTATCGTATGAAACTGAAAGCGGTACTCAAACCGTTGAATATTTAGAAAGTGAGGTACGGTCTTTAAGTGCTGATTTTCATTTATTGCACGCGGGCGCAACTACTGAAGTGACTGACACAATTTTATCTGTTGTTGGTGTTTCTGTTCTTGAAATTTTCAGCGCAACGCAAGTTAATATCGTTCTGCGCGATGTAAACAAACAATTGTCTTAAAAAATGAGTTTTTTAAGAAAAATATTTAAAAAGAAGAAATCTGCACCCGCTATTAAAAAAGCGGTTGCGGTTTCCTCTGCTTATAAAACGCCTATTGTCATTTCAAAAGTGCCAATTTCATCGAATATAAAAAGGCAGATTATAAGTCCGTTTATGGCATCAACAAAAAACACTTTTGCACCTGTGCAATTGCCAAAAACTGACCTTACCACAAAACTAACAAGGGCGCCTTATGTACCAAAAGTAACTGTAAAAAGTACATCAACGCCAGTAAAAACGCCTATTCAAACAGTCGTTAAAACGCCAACAATTGCGACCATAAAGCCTTTTGTTAGTCAAATTAAAAGTTTTGTTGCACCAGTTGAAAAAGTGGTATTACCAGTTTCAACCAGTACATCAAAAATTGCTGAACAAATTAATTCAATATCAACAAACAATTCAACTATGATGCAAAAAATTCAAGATTTTGTAAAGTTACACACGTGGAAGTTATTAATTCCAGTGGCTTTAATAATCGGTGTCGTTATTTACCTTAAAAAAGGTAAACGAACCATAAAACGCAAATAATTATGGGATTCCTATCTAAAGTATTTAAAAAGAAAAAAGGCGGGACGCTTTTTGGCAATTTAATTCGTGGTGTCGCAAATACTGCAAGCGGTGGTATTTTGGGGAATGGCGCGCAAATGTTAAAAGATTCTCCAGCGGATAAAGTTATTTTACCAGTTAGCCAAAATCCTACATATGTAGGCGGTCAAAATATCGGTCAAACGGTAAACGAGCAAATACAACAAATTCCGCAAGTTCAAAGTATTCAAAACAGTGTACAAATGCAATGGGTAAAAAAAAATTGGTATCTCTTGGCTATGCCGGTATTATTGATTTTATACTTACTATTTCAAAACTCAAAATTAAAAACAAAAACTAAATAAATTTTATTATGGCACAAAATACACCATACATCAAAAATGACCGTTTCGGGAACCCTTACCAGTTAATAGGGTGCAAAGTGAATGACAAAGGATTTGCAAAAGGTTACATCGAATTAGGTGGTAAACTTTTCAAAATTGAACCCTCTGTATCTCAAAATGAAAAATATGCCTACTGGGTGAAAGTTACTGCAGTAAAAAAACAGTCACTTAATAAGTCAATGTAATGAGCAAATTTTTCAGCATTGCAAAAAATGTTATTAAATGGGGTGCGGTTGTTATGGCTTGTATCAAAGCGGTTGAAGTTTTAATTGAAGAGTTAGAAAAAATCAACCCTAAAAAACAAACTGAAACAGATGGAAGCATTGAAAATTAAACTATGGGTTTTAATTTGGTATTACAAAAACTTTTACGGATTTATAAATATATCCGTAAAGGTTTTGTATGCTCAAATGATGCACGAAACAGGCAATTTAAAAAGTGAGGTATTTAAACAAAATAATAATCTTTTTGGTATGCGTGAGGCAAAAGTACGCAAAAGGTCTGTTGAGGGTTCTAACCTTGGTCACGCGGTTTATAAAAATCATTCTCAAAGTGTTGTCGATTATTTCCTACGGCAAAAGAATTTTAGAATTTCTAATCAAGATGATACATCATACATAAATGATACGGTCAATTCAAATTATGCGGAAGATAAAAGCTATAAGGAAAAATGGGTTAATACGATTAAAACAATTAAGATTCCTATACTTAAAAATATTGCTATTTATGGCGGGCTTTTTTTTTTGGACTTTTAATGTATTTTTTAATTAAACAAAAATCGAAAAAATGAAAGATATTTTAAATTTCTTAAAAAAAGACTGGTATTTATTAATTGTCATTCCTTTGGCAATTGCACTACTTTTAAAGGTCTTAAAAGTGATTAAAGTTAAACCAAAGGATTCGAGCGCGGTTGCTGAAAAAGTGCTAAATACTGCGGGCGTTTCTGCATCAAAAAGGGGTAATTTAATTAAAATTGCATCGGGTTTGGCACATCACTTGGGAACTGCTTACGCGTTTTATGATCCTCGTCACTGGTCGGAAAATGACAAACAAGCATACGAGCTCTTAATAGGTATTTCTCAAACGGATTTTAACAGTGTTTCCTTATTGTATTTTGAAGTTTATGCAAAAGGCAATACATTAAGTACTGATTTGAGAAAATTATTAGATTCAAAATATTACGAACTTTTAAAAATTAAATAATATGTTGTGTATCTATTTAGACAAAAAATTTAAAACAAAAATTATTGAAGTTTTCCCTGATAACGTTGGTTTATATACGTTCGTTTTTGAGGAACTGCATTTTATTATAGGTTTCTCGCGGGATGGTGTTATGTTAGTGTCTAATTATAGTGATATAATGACGGACTATGAATTGTTATACAATGACAAAACAATGAATTTAAATTTAGATTTGGCATATTTTTCTAATTCGGGTCGTATTATTGAAGTCACTGAATTTGATTTAAGTATTGACAATTACGTGTCAAGATTAAAAGCAGAATGTTATCCACATTTAGATTTAAACTGGGTCGGCGGTAATTTAAGTTTTAGATTCAAAACTTTAAAATTAAGGGCGGCAGATGCTTTCACTTATATATTTTTTAAAGGAAAAATGATGTATCAAAGGTCGTCCACTGATACGGTTTGCGAACTGGAACCAATCCGCAATATATCGCAAGATGTCATTTTAAACCAGTATGATTTGCAAAGAATGTTACAATTGTGTCCTACTGGCAGCGGTTATCTTTTCTTTAATGGTGTTTTTATTGTAAATTATGCACAATAATTAAAAAAATTGTTGTATTTTATAGCAAAAAAAAAATTACTATACAATAGTAAATTAATTATTTATATTTTGTACTTTCGTAATAAGTTATTTGAGAAAAAAGGCTTTTAGTTTTTATAATATAAATTATAATACATTTTGTATTGATGGTTTAGCCAGTGGCTGAAGCAACAATCAAGAAAGATGGCGCGTTGGCCAAATTCCAAAGGTTTAACCAATTTGACAGTTATAATCATCTATGAAGCTAAATATCCCATAAGCCTTATATTTCTTTACGATATTCTGTACTTAGGGTTAAGAAAGTTTTAAATATGCGATTCTCGTTAAGTGGCTTTAGAACTTAATTTGTAATTATAATTTGCCATTATGCTAAATTCTCTTTTATAGTTGATAAATTGGTGTACATTAATGTTAAATTACAGATTTGAAATTGTTCGATTGCTTTTTAGATAATAGAAAAAGTAACTTCCCTCATTTATTTCAATTGCAGGTAGTATATTTGCCCTAATTATAAAGACGATACAAAATACTTATTTCTTTAATTCTTATGCCTTTTAAAAAATTACATTCTGATATACAAGAGAAGCTAGAGTATCTCGAAATAGTAACACCTACTCCTTTTCAGAGCAAGAGTATTCCTGTAATAAAAAGTGGATCCAATGTTTATTGCACCGCTGCAAAAGATAGTGGAAAAACAACTACACTTATACTTACTACCTTGCAAAAATTAAAATATGAGGCAGTTGGAATGCTTCCAAGGGCTATAGTTCTTGTAGAAAATAAGGAAAGAGTCTTAGAATTATATGATGCTTTTTTAACGTATACGCAACATAATTCGTTACGAGTTTATCTAGGGGATGAACATGTTTATCTTGATTTGCAAAAATCAGAAATCTTTGAAGGTGTAGATATTCTTATTTCCACACCAGAAACAATGAATAAATTGTTCTTATCAAACGGTGTAGGCACCTCTCAATTAATGATATTTAGTGTTGATGACGCTGAGTTTTTAGTTCAAAAAACAGCTTATAATGCGCTGATGTCGATCACTCAAAGTATTGACAAGTGCCAGTATGTGCTATACTCAGAAAAAATGCACCCAATACTAAAACGCTTTGAATCCTATTTTATGGAATACTCTAAAAAAATCACTATTTAGGCTGCCAATGATTTATGACAACTAATATCTTTAAAATTATGGTGCAATAAATAGAATCTATACTTTCTTACAGCTATAATACCCTAACAAAATACGAAGACATGATAATACCTAAACTACATTATATATCTCAGGGAAACTCTCCAAAAGAGCATCTGGAAAACATCCAAAAAGCCTGTACATCTGGTGCAGAATTAGTGCAATTACGGTTAAAAAATGTTTCAGAAAAAAAATTATTAAAATTGGCAAATGAGGCTAGAGAAATAACAGCTCATTTTCAAACCAGATTAATTATTAATGATCATTATAAAATAGCAAAAGAGGTTAAAGCAGATGGTGTACATTTAGGAAAAACAGATGCCTGCCCTACTATTGCAAGAAAGCATTTATACACTTGGCAAATTATTGGTGGAACAGCAAATACCTTGCAAGATTGCGAAACATTAATTGTTAAAGAAGTTGATTATATTAGTTTAGGCCCTTTTAGATTAACAACAACCAAAGACAATTTAAGTCCGGTTTTAGGTTTAAGCGGTTATACTGCAATTACAGAAGCCTTAAAAACTGAGACACCAATAATTGGTTTTGGAGGCATAACCACAGAAGATGTTAAAGATATCTTAGAAACGGGTATTTCTGGAATTGCAGTATCTGGAGAAATTACCCGCAATTTTAATACTATAAGAATATTTAACCAATTACTAAACGCATCTTTAATTGATGAGCAACGCTATACATTTGAATAAAATGAGAGCTTTAAAGTGAAATAAGTTGTTAGGTTTTTATCAATTGTTATTTTTTCTGGTGCTTTGTTTATTATTGCAGCTGTCAGTATTAGGAGCTTATTAAAAATGATTAAAGAAAATTTACGGAATTAGCGAACTCAAAAAATAAAACAATAAATAAGTGAGCAAAGAAAAGTGATACCGTGTTAAACGCGGCAAAGGCTCCACGCTAACATTAAAATACAAATAATATTAAAAGTAAATCGGTTTTCTCAGCAGTATCTCAAAATCTGTGTAAGTTAAAAAAATAGCTTGGGTGATCACCCAAGCTATTTTTGTTTAATTTTAAATTTTATACAGACATGAAAAAAGAGGAATTATTTACCGACGAGTTTTTAA
>Ga0314774_1000143_pt1 | contig 64286 bp, 59 predicted proteins | sample MetaGCBIA2018_FD_204515 | JGI IMG/M metagenome (GOLD analysis project Ga0314774, IMG submission 204515) | Cryopeg brine microbial communities from Beaufort Sea near Barrow, Alaska, United States - CBIA 2018 | ecosystem: Environmental > Aquatic > Marine > Coastal | place: USA: Alaska | collected... | reverse complement strand
AATTCGCGAGTCAGAGCGGCACATAATAATCATCGAGCATCGCCTCTACCGCTTCGCGGGATGTTTCGGTCAGCAATCCGCGTTCCTGCGCCAGCACCTGGTAAACCCCGCGGCGCAGCAGTTCCGGGGTCAACTGCGGCTGCTCGGCATCAAGCATGGTGGTATATAGAAAACCTACCCAACCTGTCATCAGCAGCCAGCTGTTGATCGCCATTGCCTGGGGCTCGGTGCGTTGTCGACACAGAATATCGGCGTCTACCAGCCCCTGGTAGATCGCCTGTCCACTCTGCACACAACGCTGTGAAAACAGCCTGTAACGCTGGGCAAGATCCGAGTCACTATTGAGCAGGTGCTCCAGATCCCGGTGCAAAAATCGGTATTCCCAGAGTCCTCTGAAGATTGATTCCAGATAATGTGCCTTATCGGTAATTTCCAGCGGCCGACCCTCCGGCACGCTCAAATAAGCATTGACCTGTTGTTCATAACCGGTGAAAAGCTCGGCAATAATTTGCTGCTTGTTACGGAAATGGTAGTACAGATTACCCGGCGACATCCCCATATGCACCGCAATATGGTTGGTCGTAACCGAGCGCTCACCCAGCTCGTTGAATAGCTGAAGGCTTGTCTTGAGTATGCGGTCGCGGGTTTTCATGCCTTTTTCCAATCGTCGGGATGGCGTGTGTGCACTCGCCACCGGAGCAGCTGCATTGACAGCTTAGAGCAATTGCTCTAAAAATACGCTTCATCTAATAAAAACAGAACCTGATGGGTTCTGCCGGAGCGTCTCATGGTAGCCGATATTGCCTATATGCAGGATCAGCAAAAGTCGATTTCACGCATGCACCAGCTGTTCGACCAGCAACGCGGTGCCTTTGGTAACCATCCAATGCCCGATGCCGGCAGCCGCATCGACGCGCTTAAATCGCTCAAGTCAGCCCTGTTGCGCTACCAGGAGCCGTTGATCCAGGCCATCAGCACCGATTTTGGTAGACGGTCTGCGGACGAAACCCGTCTAGCGGAAATATTGCCCGCGATCGAAGGCATCAAGTACGTCAGCAAACGCCTGCGACGCTGGATGAAGCCCTCCTCACGGCACGTGGGCATGGCCTTCCAGCCCGGCAAAGCAAAAGTTATTTACCAACCGCTAGGCGTAGTCGGCGTCATTGTGCCGTGGAACTACCCCTTGTATCTGGCGATGGGACCCTTGACCGGTGCGCTGGCAGCCGGCAACCGGGTGATGATCAAGATGAGCGAGTCCACCCCGGAAACTGCCCGGATATTTGCACAGATGCTCGGCGACATTTTTGACGAGGACCAGGTAGCCGTGATCACCGGCGAGGCGGAAGTAGGCATGGCTTTTTCCAAGCTGGCATTCGATCACCTGCTGTTCACCGGCAGCACCGGTGTGGGCAAACATGTGATGCGCGCCGCGGCGGAGAATCTCACACCCGTGACCCTCGAACTGGGCGGCAAGTCACCGGCAATAGTCTCTAAGGATGTCCCCCTGGCTGACGCTGCTGAACGCATCGCATTTGGCAAGGGCGTCAACGCTGGCCAGACCTGTGTCGCACCAGACTACGTGCTCTGTCCGCGTGATCGTGTCGACGGCCTGGTAGACGCTCTGCGCATTCAGTTTGCCCGACTCTATCCGACCCTGCGCGACAACGCTGATTACACCCAGGTAGTCAATCCACGCCAGTACCAACGAATCCAGGGGTACCTGCAGGATGCTCGCGAAAAGGGTGCCCGCGTAATCGAACTGAACCCGGCCGACGAAACCTTCAGCGATACTCGGGTCTTGCCACCCACATTGCTTCTGGATGTCACCGACGACATGAAGATCATGCAGGAAGAGATCTTCGGACCGTTGATGCCCATCGTTCCCTACGACCGTATTGAAGAGGCAATGGCCTATATCGCCGACCGTCCGCGCCCCCTGGCGCTCTATTATTTCGGCTACGACAAAGCCGAACAGGAGCGCCTGATGAACCAGACCCATGCCGGCGGCATGTGCATCAATGACACCATTTTGCACGTAGCACAGGACGACATGCCCTTTGGGGGTATTGGTCCGTCGGGTATGGGCCATTACCACGGACACGAAGGCTTTCTGACCTTCAGCAAGGCCAAAGGCGTGTATATCAAACAGCGCTTCAATGGTGCTCGGCCGATTTATCCACCCTACGGCGGTACCATTCTAAAGCTGGTTTACAAGCTGTTTATCCGTTGAAAGTCAGGAGCCCATGATGTCTTCGTTTACTTCCCCACGGATCAACCGACGGGACCTGCTGAAACTCAGCCTGGGTGCCAGCGCGACGCTCGCCACCGTGGGCCTGACCGCCACCCTCTCCGGCTGCAGCAGTGCCCAGCCCGGGAACGGCTTTGTCGTGCTGCGTGACACCGATCTGCCGGTAGTGGCGGCAATCATGCGCGAACTGGTCGGACCCCATCCAGCGCTGAACGAGGCGACGCTTGAGACGGCAATACGGCAGCTCGATACTACCTTGTCATGGACCTCGGCCGCCGTGCAGACACAACTTCAGGACCTGTTCGGGCTGCTTTCGATGCCGCTTACCCGTGGCCCGCTAACCGGCATTTGGAGCAGCTGGGACGCCGCATCGGCTACTGATGTACAACACTTTCTGCAGCGCTGGCAGGGCAGTCGATTAGATATGCTGCGTCAAGGCCATAGCGCGCTCAGTCAACTGTTGCTGATGGCGTGGTACGCCACCCCTGCATCCTGGGCCGCCGTTGGCTATCCCGGTCCGCCCATTATCTAACTCCGTAGGTGAATCTTCATGCCCGTTCCTGATCTTTTTCTGCAAGGTATAGACCGTGGCTGGGATGTCCTGGATGCCAGCGACTTTGATACCGAGCGTACTTTTGAAGCCGACGTCATCATCATCGGTAGCGGTGCCGGCGGTGGTACCAGTGCCGAAATCCTGGCCCAGGCCGGCCTAAAAGTATTATTGATTGAAGAGGGTTCTCTAAAAACCTCGAGCGACTTCAAGAACGACGAAGCCAAGGCCTATGCCGAGCTGTATCAGGAGGGCGCTGCACGCGCCACCGCCGATGGCGGCATCGGTATCTTGCAGGGCCGCACAGTCGGCGGCACCACCACAGTCAACTGGACCAGCAGCTTCCGCACGCCCGATCCGACTCTGGCCCATTGGGCCGACATACATGGCGTCAAAGGCCTTGATTCGGCCAGCATGGCGCCCTGGTTCGCCCGTATGGAAGAACGCCTCGGGGTGGCCCCCTGGGCCGTACCGCCCAATGCCAACAACGATGTCATCCGCGACGGATGTGAGACCCTTGGCTGGCATTGGAAAGTGATCCCACGCAATGTCCGCGGCTGCTGGAATCTCGGCTATTGTGGCACCGGCTGTCCAACCAATGCCAAGCAATCGATGCTGGTGACCACGATTCCGGCCGCCCTGGATAAAGGCGCTACCCTCATCCACACTGCCCGCGCGGAAAAGCTGATCCTGGAAGGCGACCGGATAACTGGCGTGCAGTGTCGGGGGATGAATGCGAATCTGAATATGGCCAACGGTCAGCGCTTCACGTTGCGCGGCCGACACGTGATATTGGCTGGCGGTGCCATCAACAGCCCCGCACTGCTCATGCGCTCCGGCGCACCCGATCCGCATCAGAGGCTGGGCAAACGTACCTTCCTGCATCCAGTTAACTTCAGCCTGGCCCAGTACAATTCTGACATCAATGGGTTTTATGGCGCGCCGCAGTCGATCTATTCCGATCAGTTTCAATGGGAAAACGGCACGACAGGACCGATTGGCTTCAAGCTCGAAGTGCCGCCGATGCAACCCAGCATCACCTCGGCGCTGCTCGGCGGTCACGGCCAGACGAACTTCGAACGTATGCAAAAGCTGGCGCAGAGCAACATTCTAATCGCCCTCATGCGCGACGGCTTTGACGAGCGCAGTCAGGGCGGCTCGGTCACCTTGCGCGAAGATGGCAATCCGGTGCTTGACTACCCCCTAGATGACTATATCTGGGATGGCGCGCGCCGCGCTTGGCTGGCGATGGGCGAAATCCAGTTTGCTGCCGGCGCCAAGGCTGTCAGACCTGTGCACAGTCAGGGCCAGTTGAGTCACAGCTGGGCAGACTATCAACAGCAGGTCTCCGCATTACGCTATGCAATCTACGATGTGCGCCTGGCCAGTGCTCATGTCATGGGAGGGTGCGCCATGGGGGAAGACCCTGGGCAGGCGGTAACTGACAGCATGGGCCGCCATCATCAGATCGAAAATCTCTCGGTGTTCGATGGATCGCTGTTTCCAACCAGCATTGGCGCCAATCCTCAACTCTCGATCTACGGCCTGATTTCGCGCTTGGCCAGTAGCCTGGCTACCCGGATGCAAAGCCAGGCCTAACGGGACAGGTGCGCGTCGGTTGGCCCTGAGTACGGCATTGGGCTACCATCTGCGCATCAACCCCACTGCTGCAGGATCAGTCGCAATGAATACGGTTCTTTATCCCGGCACTTTCGACCCCATCACCAAGGGGCACACCGACCTGGTAGAGCGGGCAGCGCGCCTATTCGACAAGGTCATCGTTGCAGTCGCTGCCAGCACCAAGAAGAACCCAGCGTTTACGCTTGAAGAGCGGGTGGCCATGGCACGCGAAGTACTCGCGCATATCCCCAATGTCGAAGTCATCGGCTTTTCCGAGCTGCTCGCGCATTTTGTCAAGAAAGTGAACGCCAACGTATTGCTGCGCGGCCTGCGCGCAGTATCGGACTTTGAATACGAATTCCAGCTGGCGAATATGAATCGAGTACTGGCTCCCGACGTCGAAAGCCTCTTTCTGACACCCTCTGAACAGTATTCCTACATCTCATCCTCGCTGGTTCGCGAGATTGCCGCCCTCAGTGGGGACGTTACCAAGTTCGTTCACCCGACGGTCAATGCTGCACTGATCAAGCGGTATCACGAGTAGGCCACGGGGGCCGTTACACGGAGTTCATTTCGGTAGCGCTACCGAGATATGTCCCATCCTCACAGGCCAACGATCCAATGAAATCTGACATACGCAAACCGTGCGGCCCGACGACCAGATTCCTGGTCCTGTGGCTGTTTCTGGCTAGTAGCCTGCCCGCACAGGCATCCCTCAATCAACAAGCCGTTGCCAGCGCCCATCCAATGGCTACCGCGGCGGGACACCGGATCCTCAACCAGGGCGGCAATGCATTTGATGCCGCCGTCGCTGTCGCCGCCACACTGGGCGTAGTCGAGCCTTATAGCTCGGGGCTGGGCGGAGGTGGTTTTTTCCTGATACGCGAGAATGTTAAGCCCGAGCCGCGATACCTGTTTCTCGACGCACGGGAAACAGCTCCGATGAAAGCCGATAAGGACTTCTACCGGGACCGGGAGGGCCAGGTGCAACGCGACCCGGCGATTAACGGCCCGCGCGCCGCAGGCATACCCGGCCTGCCGGCTGCACTGGTGATGCTCAGCGTGCAGTACGGCGCATTGCCGTTGAGCGAAAGCCTGCAACCGGCAATAGACGCTGCCGAACAGGGATTTGCTGTCACCAGCCGCTATCGCGCACTAGGTAGCTACCGGCTGGACACTATGCGCGCCGATGCTGAAACGTCACGGCTATTTTTGCGTGAGGGTGAATTACCCGCAGAGGGCAGCATCATTCGCCAGCCGGAGCTGGGCGAAACACTCCGTCAACTGGCGGCAAAGGGCCGCGCCGGCTTTTACCAGGGCCCTGTTGCGGACAAGCTGTTAGCGGCGGTGCAAGGTTCCAAAGGCGTATGGCAGCAGGCCGATCTCGACGCATACCGGGTTATTGCGCGTCAGCCTATGCGTTTCACCAGCTTTGGTCATGCCATTATCACTGCGCCCCTGCCCTCTGCTGGCGGCATCGCACTGGCTGGCATCCTTCAAGGCCTGGAGACACTCCCTGCGGCGGCACCCGACTCTACCACCCGCATTCATCAACTGATCGAACTGATGCGCAGGGCTTATTACGATCGATTGCAGCTTGGCGACAGCGACTTTGTTGCAGTCCCGGTTGCTCGTCTCCTCTCGGCCAAGCATGCACACACCATGGCCTCTGGCATTGCTGCCACGCGCGCCACCGAGAGTGCCGAACTGGGCCCACCCGCGCCCTTCAGCGAAGGCAATAACACGACGCATTTTTCCCTGATTGATCGAAACGGCAATGCGGTGTCAGCGACCTTGAGCATCAATCTGCCTTTCGGCGCCGCTTTTACTGTGCCGGGCACCGGTGTACTGCTGAACAACGAGATGGATGACTTTGCCGCCGATCCAACCGGGGAAAACGCCTACAATTTGACTGGCAGTGTGGCAAATGCGATTGCGCCGGGCAAACGACCGCTGTCGAGCATGACGCCGACCATGCTGGAAAATGACCAAAAACTGGCTGTTCTCGGCACACCGGGCGGCAGCCGAATCATCACCATGGTATTGCTTGGCGCGTTGGAAGCCTTAGCTGGCAAGCCGCCCGCCAAATGGGTCAGCCGGCCGCGTTTCCACCATCAGTATTTGCCAGACCACATTCAGGTCGAGGACGGTACCTTTGGCGCAGTCCAGCAGGCCGAACTGGAAGCGCTGGGGCATAGCATCAAGTGGGTGGGACGTGATTATGGCGACATGCATGCGGTGCAATGGGACAAGACCACCAACAGATTGGATGCCGCCAGTGATCCGCGCGGTGTGGGTCAGGCCCGAGTGGAAGCTGTCGAGCCGGGGCCGGGGCCGTCCGTAACGGTGCCTATGGCAGAGTAAGCGACGGTTCTATTCGTTCATTCAATACCGTCTCGATCGGGATCAGCGGTTCCTCGGCCAATATGATGTGAGCGCGGTACAAATGCCGCCGAGTACGCAGAACGTAGTGCAGATCATTGAGTAGCGATGTGGCCTGCCACCCGTCCAATTCACGATTGCGCAGGCGGCCTTGCACCTGTTGCTGGTAATGGTCAGCAAAGAGCCTTTCCTCTTCTTCGTATCGCTCGAACAATTCGGTCTGAGCCTCGCGGTCGCCGCGCATGTCGAGTAGACGGCTCAGCTCTACCACTGCCAGACCACATTGCTCACGTAACAGATCGTAGGCTTCGTGTATCGCCGGCTGCGGACTGTCTACTTGCTTGCGAAGATTAAGCTGCAAATGGTTAGCCGCTTTCACTGCCTCGATCAGCTCACGGGCTGCTGCGTTATCATCCAGAAGCCGCTGCTGCTGCTCAGGTGTGAGCGACCGATCAAGACGGCTACAGAAGTCGATGATGTCGGCATACACTCCTTTTACGTGGCGCTCGTAAAGGGCTTCAGCATCTTCGCGCTGCTCCAGCGGTACTTTGCGTAATACCAGCCGATGGAGCGCCTGGTGAGAGATATCCGGCAGATCGCCTGGCGGCAGATAAACCGCCGCAGCAACGACCTGTCTGGCCAGTACGGCGAGGTTGCGAACTTCCTGGTCCAGCACTTTCAGCGCAGTATCCGCGTGCAGTAGAGCCGTTTCGTTCAGAAATAACGCCCGCATCCGCGGTTGTTCACTCAGACTCAGCGGCTCAGCCTCCGAGGCTCGCGCCGAAGGCATGTCCGGCAGCCAGCGCATCAGGTATTTCAACATCAACGGAATGCACGGCAGCATGATTGCCAGCCCGAGCAGATTGAACAAGGTATGAAACAGAGCCAGTTTCAGGGTCAGGGCGTCCGCCGCGATACCCAGTAATGCCGCAGCCCAATCGACAGACCTGACCAGGCTGGGCAAAATCACCAACGCCACAAGAGCGGTCACCAGGTTAAAAAGAATATGTGCGGCGGCCAGCCGACGTCCGGTGTTGTTACTGCCCATCGCACCCATAATGGCGGTCACCGTGGTGCCCAGATTTGCACCCACCGCCATGGCCAGCGCATTACCGTATAGCAGTTGGCCACTGGCCAAAGCCGCCAGAGTGAGCATCAGCGCCGCATGGCTTGACTGCATCAGCACGGTCGCCAGCAGACCAATAAAGGCATAAATCAGTACACTCGCCCAGCCCGCTGCAGGCAAACTGTCCAGCGTCAGTACGCCCTCAAAACCGCTAAAGCCGGCTTTCATCAAATCGATACCCAGAAACAGCAAGCCCATACCCAGCAAAAGCTGGCCTAGCCCTTTCCAGAAACTCTCGACGCGGCGCCCCAGTAACACACCGAAGACCAGCAAAGGCATTGCTGCCACGGACAGATCCACCTTCAAGCCGACCAAAGCGATCAACCAGGCTCCGGTAGTGGTGCCCAAGTTGGCGCCAAAAACAATACCGATACCAGCGGCCAGATTGATCATGCTGGCACTCAGAAACGCAATGGTAAGCAGCGTGACCAGTGAGCTCGACTGCACCACCGCGGTACTGACCACACCAAATAGCAGGCTTTTCCACAGTCTGTTGGTACTGCGCTTGAGCCAACGCTCGAGAGCCCCACCGGTGAAGGCGCGGAAACCATCCTGCAGGTGAAACATGCCGAGCATGAAAAGCGCGATACCGGCCGCGAGTGTGGCCAGATCCGATTTCCAGACGAACAGGAATACAAGTGCCAGCAAAAGCACTGGCACCCAGAGAGGTTTGAATATATTGCGCATCAGCCTGCTACTCTTGGAAAGGCTGCGGGCTGCTGCCGCGGGTCATTGGCCCACGGCCACCTGAAATCAGCGGCGCTCGTCGCTCTGCTTGCGGCCGTAACCATCTTTGGTGCAGCCCAGACAGCGGACAAATGTCGCACGGCCCGGTCGAACGACCAATTCTTGCCCGGCTTCAGCGGTATTACCCGCCAACAGAGTGAACGGCAGGCTGACCACAAAGGCCGCGGCGCCGATCGCGGTAACACCAGCCAGCAAGGGTCGGGCGATAATAAGGTCGCCGACCATGGCATAATAACCCGGCTCGTCAGTGTATTCTTTATATCCGGTGGAGGTCGGATCGGCGGCAAGTACACTGCCGCTGAGCAGCAAACCGGCCATCAAGGCTGTGGTGTGACGTAACAGGCGCATAGTGAAAGTCCCTGGTTGTGGCCCGACAGGCCTTTTGTCTTGTTGAGCTGTCCGTCCGAGACAGCCTTCACTCGTTATTGTAGGCATATTCCCAGCGTTTCGGAACGTGGCGACGGAAAAATCGGCCAACGCACTGCCCGCGAGCTCTCCAACAGTAAGCCAGAACCTTACCTTCAGCACAATACACCCGTTGTGAGCGCCGAATTAGACGCCTCTCAGCTCTGACAACGGCGACAAAAAACCGAACTGCGCTGCCCAAGCCGACATTCCGACAAGGTGCCGCCACACAGCTTGCACAACTCGCCACCACGTCCGTAGACAAACAGTTCCTGTTGAAAATAGCCCGGCTGACCGTCGCCACCGGTGAAGTCCCGCAGGGTGGTACCTCCGCGCTCGATGGCATGCGCAAGTATCCGCTGGATCTCCGTGGCCAGCCGTTGATAGCGAGTACGACTGATCCGACCGGCTTCCCGTCGCGGGTCGATACCCGCGGCAAACAAGGCTTCGCTGGCGTAGATGTTGCCTACGCCTACAACCACTGCGTTATCCATGATGAACGGCTTGACGGCACTGGTCTTGCCTCGGGCGCATTGATACAAGCGCTCACCGTCGAACAGGTCAGACAGCGGCTCCGGACCAAGACGCGATAAAAGTGGGTGCACCTCCCCGGTCTTGATCCACAGCATCGAGCCGAACCGCCTCGGATCCGTGTAGCGCAATGCCATACCCGAATCCAGCTCGATATCCACATGTTCATGCTTGAGCGCTGGCGTGCCCACGGATACCAGCCGCAGATTACCCGACATGCCCAAATGACTGATCAGGCTGCCTCCACCGATGTCCATCAGTAGGTATTTTGCCCGCCGGCGGATCTGCGTAAACGTCTGGCCTTCGATCTGGATCGCCAGATCCTCCGGGATCGGCCATCGCAATCGCCGCTCACGTACAATCAGCTGGGTAACGGTGCGCCCTTCCAGGTGCGGCGCGATACCTCGACGGGTCGTTTCCACTTCGGGTAGTTCGGGCATACTCAGTCAACCTGTCAGTTTATCTACCATCACCTGGTCGGCGCAGACCTCGATTCAATCTAGGCTCAGCTGTGCCACCAGTAAGTGCCGAAGAGCAGCAATAACAATAGCGGCATCACACTGGCAACAAAGCGTCCGTTCCAACCGAAGGCCACACGAAAAGGCGTCTCGCCGCTGTAACGCGCCAGTATCAACGTCGAGGGGCCGAACGGCGAACAAATCATGGCCAGCGAAAAACCGCACATCAGGCCCACCGCCGGCGTCATGATCGGCACCCCGAGTAGCGCAAGCTGTGACAGAAGCCCTGCGATGAGTGAAAGTGAAACGATCGGCGCCACACCGAGCACCGCGAGCGTAATCGTGCTGAACAGGCTGAACACCGCCAGCAGCAGATTATACTTGGGCTCAGCAGCCAGCCAGCTCGCAATTTCCTCAAGGGGAGCAATCGCCCCCAGCGCGCCGCCGAGTAAAGCAGCACAGCCAAAGATGAACATCTCGTTGTGCATACTCGACATATTGTCGGCAACTTCGCCCAGCGCCTTTCTAGGCGAGCGATCACGCCACAGCAGGTACAGCGTAACGCCGACAGGGACCAGCAGCATCGCTGACTGGGGCGCACTGAGTACCGTTTGCCAGGCAAGCAGGCCGATCAGTATGAGACCCAGCAAACTACCGCCCAGCAAACCCCACATGCCCTCGGCTCGGGTGGTATCACCGATGTTGTCGCGTAACTCCAGCAGACCGCGCGTCTCGCGGCGCCAGCCGACCAGAATCATCATGACTGCAGCAACAGCGCCGTAAGGCACCATGCTGCTCCAGGACAACTCTGGCATTTCACGGGAAATGATCGCTATGGTGACACTTGTTGGCGCCAGCAAGGGCACCAAAGCAAAACCCCGCAGGGTCGTTACCATCACGCTGCGCAGTCCTTCGCGGCGCTGCAGATCGGTCAAGGGATAGCGCCTGAGATGCGTCACCAGGGTGTCACAGAGCAGATTCATCATGCCGAAATTAAGGATCGAGCCAATGCTGCCCGCCGTCAAAACATATCGGGGATACAGCACTATCTTGGAGCCTGATAAAAGCGCCTTGTGCAGCTCGCTGAGCTGCGGCAACCGTTTGGCTAGCAACTGCATTAGACCGAGAGCACCTAGAAAGCTGGTGTAGTACGCAGCCGAACTGGCCAGCCTTGGCCACATTGACGCGTCTGTCCGTGGATTGAAAACAACCAGTAACAACACGCCTAGCGTCACAATCCCCAGCCAACGCGGATACGGATTGAGCCGGCGAAAATTAAGCGCAAAATACGATATAAAAGCCAAAGCTGCCAGCCAACTGAGCCAGGGTAACTGCGTCAGCAGCGCGGAAAGCTCGAGGGCAACTCCCAGCGGCAGGAGCGCAGCCATCATTTAAGGCAGGCTCTATAACTCACGGCAAATCCTTACGGTAAGCGCCCTTTTTGAATACGCCTTCGCCAAAGCCCAGCAGACGGTCATTGTCATCAAGCAGGTCGCAGGCGGCCATGAATACCTTGTGTCCCGCGCTGCGGCAGGTAGCTACTGCACGAACGCGGGCGCCCAGAGCGGCGGTAGCGGAAAAGTTCACATTCATCGATAACGTAATCGCCACGCGGCGCTCTTCTGCGCTGGACGCCCAAGTGCCGCACAGGCCCATGGCAATATCCAACAGGCTGGCAGTGACGCCGCCATGCAGATTGCTGGCGTTATTCAAGTGCTTTTCGGTCAGGGTCAATCCAACAACCGCACGACCTTCGGAATACTCGAGCAATTCACAGCCCAGATCCTGAAAGAAACCGGTTACAGATTGTGCCACTGCCTGACGATGATCGGGGTTCACGGCTAGGTCACCTTATATTCACTACACTGATGCAGTTCGCAGTCTTAGTGGATGGGGTGCGAAGTATGCCACACCGGGGCCGCTGACGAACTTGCACTCGTCAGGCGCAGGATTTAATCTCGCATGGTCATGAACGAAATACCGTTTCGCACAGCGAAACGATAATAACTGAGGAAGCATTGCATGTTCAACCGAATTGGTGTGATCGGCGCAGGCGCCATGGGTCGAGGCATCGCCCAACTGTTTGCCAGCAGTGGTCAGCAAGTGCTGATCCACGATACCCGAACTGAAGCCATCGAGGATGCAATCAGTTTCAATCGCAACCTGCTGCAGCGCGCCGTTGCCAAGGGCAAAATAAGCGAAGCCGAGTTCGATGCGATCATGCAGCGCATGCAACCTGCGAACGATCTGGAGGCTTTGAAGGATTGTGATCTGATCATCGAAGCCATCGTCGAGCTGGTCGACGTAAAACAGAAGCTGTTTGGCCAACTTGAGGCACTGGTGCGCGAGGATTGCGTCCTGGCGACCAACACCTCTTCGCTCTCTGTCACTCGAATCGCGAGTACCTGCGCGCATCCCCAGCGGGTGGCAGGCTTCCATTTCTTCAATCCTGTGCCCTTGATGAAGATTGTCGAAGTGGTGCGCGGCGAGCGCACTGACGACAACGTTGTGCAGAATCTGGTCAACCTGGCCGAACAGGCTGGTCACTTTGCTGCGATCACCCCCGACACCCCCGGCTTTCTGGTCAATCACGCAGGACGCGCGTTCGGCACTGAAGCCCTGCGCATACTCAGCGAAGGCGTTGCCACACCGGCACAAATAGACCGAATACTGCGCGACGGGCCAGGCTTTCGGATGGGTCCTTTCGAGTTGTTCGACCTTACCGGTCTGGATGTGTCCCACGCGGTAATGGAATCGGTTTACGAACAGTTTTATCACGATCCCCGTTACACACCCTCCTTCATTGCCGCCCAGCGCGTCGCCGCCGGCCTGCTCGGGCGTAAGACGGGCCAGGGTTTCTATCGGTATCAGGATGGCCAGAAAATCGAGCCTCAAGAACCCGTAATCGAGACCGTTATTGTCGAGCGGCCGTTTTGGCTGCATAGCGAGGATCCGACACTGCGCGCCAATGTGGCCGCCGTCCTCACGGCAGGTGGCGTTACCCTCGAGCAAGGCCCAGTGCCCTCGGCAAAGGCCATCTGTCTGATTACCCCGCTGGGCGACGACTGCACCACCGCCCTCACCCACCTGCAGCTGCCAGCCGCCCGCACTCTGGCCCTGGATTGCCTCGCCGACTGGGACAAGCGCCGCACCCTGATGCGCCAGCCGGCCACCGATCCTTCGCTGGTAGCCCAGGCACGCCAGGCGCTCTCTGCCGACGGGGTGCCGGTGGAAGTCATCAACGACTCACCCGGCTTTGTTATTCAGCGGCTGATTGCCAGTGTGGTGAACCTGGGCAGTGAGATTGCCCAGAAAGGCATCGCCAAGCCCGACACGCTCGACCGTGCGCTGCAATTGGCCCTGGGTTACCCGAAAGGCCCACTGGCTTTCGGCGAGTATTATGATAAAAATCGGATATTGACCATCCTGACCAACATGCAGGCAGCTTACGGTGAGCCGCGTTACCGTCCCAGCCCTTGGCTGCGCCGCCGCGTGCAACTTGATCTGCCACTGACCACCCCCGACTTCCAGGAGTAACTGCCCATGACTGCCTATATTTATGATGGTTTGCGTTCCCCCTTTGGCCGCCATGCCGGCGCCTTGGCCAGTGTGCGTCCCGATGACCTGCTCGCCGAAGTGATGCGCGCACTAATTGCACGTAACCCTTTCGATCAGCACGATTATGAAGATGTGGTCATGGGTTGCACCAACCAGGCGGGCGAAGACGCTCGCAACCTGGCTCGCCACGCCGGGCTGCTGGCAGGCCTGCCACCGCAGGTACCAGGCCTCACGATAAACCGCCTGTGTGGCTCCGGCCTGGCCGCTGTGCTGGACGCCCACCGGATGATCCGCGCCGGCGAAGGAGACCTGATCATTGCCGGTGGCGCCGAGAGCATGAGCCGTGCGCCGTTTGTGATTGCCAAGAGCGAAAGCCCTTATTCACGGGAATTTCGTGCCTTCGACAGCACTATCGGTGCGCGCTTCCCCAACCCCAGGGTGGAGAAGGATTACGGCTGCGATACCATGCCAGAGACCGCTGATAACGTAGCAGAGAAGCTGGATATAAGCCGCGAACAGGCTGATACCTATGCTGCACGCAGTCAGGCTTTATATGAAAAAGCACGTGCTGAGGGCTTCTTTCAGGAAGAGATTCACCCCATCGAAGTGTCCCAGGGCCGCAAGAAGCCGGCTAAAATAGTCGATCAGGACGAACATCCTCGCCCACAGAGCGATATGGAAGCACTGGGCAAACTGCGACCGCTGTTCGACGGCGGCGTTGTGACCGCAGGGAACGCATCAGGGATCAACGACGGTGCCGCTGCCTTGCTGATCGGTAACGAATCGGTAGGCAAGAAATACAACCTGAAGCCACGGGCGCGGATTCTCAGCGGTGCAGTGGCAGGCGTCGAACCGCGCCTGATGGGTGTGGGTCCCGTTGAAGCCTGCAAAAAGGCTCTGGCGCGTGCCGGCCTGACCCTGGACGACATGGACGTGATCGAAATTAACGAAGCTTTCGCCTCCCAGGTACTGGGTTGCGCAAAGATGCTGGGGCTGGACTTCAATGATCCACGTCTAAATCCCAACGGCGGCGCCATCGCTGTGGGCCATCCTCTGGGGGCATCAGGCGCGCGTCTGACCCTGACTGCGCTGCGTCAGCTGGAGCGCACGGGCAAGCGTTATGCGCTGGTCAGCCTGTGCATTGGCCTGGGACAGGGCGTCGCTGCGGTCATCGAGCGCGTTTAAGCACGCCAGTCGCCCCGACGACTGTCGGGGTGGCACCTACAGAGTGACGCTCGACGTCGGGCCCACTTCTGCTAAGGTATGCCTGCGCTAACACCTGATCTAACCATGGAAACAATTGATGCAATTATCGTCCAATCCCTTTGAATGGCTGGGTGAAGCCTTAGGTACGCTGGTGCGTCTGGTGGTCGACAGCCTGGCCTGGGTATTCGACGTTCTGAGCGGGGCCAGTACGGCCTTTGTGAACGGTTTTTCCCGCGCGCTAGGAGTCAACAGTAATATTTTTACCGTCGTCGCCGTCATTATTGGCTTACTGCTGATTTATGCTGGTGTGCGTTCGCTACTGCGGCGGCGCTTCGTTGCCGCAGTAATCTGGCTACTACTTGGCTTATGGCTGCTCAGCGCCCTGATCGGTTAAGGCGCGCGCAGCGCGTCGATCACTCAATTGCAGAAAATCTAGGAGTACCGTATGGGTTTTGCATTTACCAACGACATGCAGCTAACTAGCAGTGCCTTCAATCACGACGGCGCAATCCCGAGCAAATTCACCGGTGAAGGGGAAGATGTTTCACCGGCGCTGAGCTGGAATAATTCTCCCGAGGGGACCAAGGGCTACGCCGTTATCTGTCATGATCCGGACGCGCCGTTGATTTCGCCAAAAGGCACCTATGGGTTTGTGCACTGGACGCTGTACAACATACCCGGCTCTGTAACTCAACTGTCTGAAGGGACAGATGAATATACCCAAGGCAAAAACAATTTTGGCAAAACCGGCTACAACGGACCGATGCCGCCCGAGGGTCACGGGCAGCATAAGTATTATTTCTGGGTACTCGCGCTGGATAAAGATCTCGACCTGCCAGCCGACCTCAGCCTGTGGGAACTGCTAGCCAAGGTCGAGCCTCACTGCCTGGCAATGAACCGCCTGACCGGTACATACCAGCGCGGTTAAGCACCCCCAGCTAAGCAAGTGCTGTTAGATCAGCGCCGCTGAGCCAGCTCGAATAGCTCAACCAGCTCCGCACGCAGAGCTGCGTTGAGCAGCTCACGCGTTTCCCGGTAGGCCGGACGGTCCAGCGCGGCCAGCGTCGTCAACTTCTCGCGGGCCTTGCCCAGCAGCTGCTCGGGCTCGGTCAGCTCGTCGAGGAAACCAGCTGACACGGATTGTTGTGGGTCAAGCGCCTCAGCCTGCAAGGCGCATCGAGAGAGCCAAGTCGGCGCCAGCCGTTCACGGGCCAGAGCCATTGCAGGTTCCGGCATGGTCATACCGATGGCGACTTCGTTAAGACTCACACGAAACCCACCCACTACACCCAACCGGTAGTCGGCCAGCAGCAACAGGAAGCCGGCCTTGGCCATGGCGTGCCCGGTGCAGGCAATCACCACGGGTGCCGGATGATCCAATAAAGCCAGCGTCAGCCGGTCCCCAGCCGCCCGCATCGCAATACTCGCAGGGCCTCCGGCGGCGATTAGTCGTCGGTCATAGCCAGCACTGAAACAACCGGGCCGACCGTGTATCAGTACCGGCAGATCGGCTTCAGCGGCTTTCTGCAAAGCCGCCAATAGATCCTCGATCATCACTTCGGAAAGCGCGTTGACCTTGCCGTCGTCCATGGCAATCTCGGCGAGTCCGTTACTTTCCTGATATGTCAGTGCACTCATGATCCGGCCTGCGCCCGCGCCTCGTCTCGCAGCACCCGGCGCAGCAGCTTGCCAACAGTCGATTTGGGCAGATCATCGCGGATTTCCACATGGCTTGGCACTTTGTAGCCGGTCAAGTGTTCGCGGCAGTGAGCAATAATTGCATCCTTGCCTAGGCTGGCGTCATGCAGACTGACGAACAACTTGATCGCCTCGCCTTTTTTCTCGTCATCAATCCCCACAGCCACGCATTCGCGTATTCCCGGATGCCGCATGACCGCATCTTCGATCTCATTGGGATAGACATTGAAACCCGACACCAGAATCATATCCTTCTTGCGGTCCACCAATTTGAGGAAGCCTTCCTCATCTATCACTCCGACATCGCCGGTTTTGAACCAGCCCTCATCGGTAAAACTTTCGGCGGTTTCATGCGGGCGTTGCCAATAGCCCTGCATGACCTGCGGGCCGCGAATCAACAATTCACCGGGCTCACCGCAAGGCGTCTCCTTACCATCATCATCCACCGTGCGCATTTCGGTATCGATCACTGCACGACCAATATAGCCTTCCTTGTAGGGCGTAAACGCGGTTGAGGCGACGACTACTGGAGAGGTTTCGGTCAGACCATAGCCCTCGCGTACAACGCTGCCAGTGCGTGCCAGCCAGCGCTTGGCTATTTCTGTGTTCAACGGTGCGCCACCGGAGTTAACCCATTTGAGCCTGCTAAAATCGACGCTGTCGAACTCGGGATGCGCCATCAAGGATACAAACAAGGAGTTAATACCCGTCAGCAGGGTAATCTTGTGCCGTTTCAAATCAACAAACATGCCGTCCAGATCACGTGGGTTAGTGATCAGTATGCTGTGAAACCCCGTAGCAACCGAGGCGATGCAGTTCGCCGTGAACGCGAAGATATGGTAAAGCGGTAGTGGCGACACGCGCACCTCGTTGCCATACTCGACGTCGCCCGGACGGATGATGTTGGTAGCCTGCAATACGTTGCTGAGGATATTGCGATGGGTCAGCATCGCGCCCTTGGATACTCCCGTTGTGCCACCCGTGTACTGCAGCAGCGCCAGATCATCCAGATCCCGCTCAGGCTGCACTGCGGGCAGCTTTTCGCCCTCACGCAACGCCTGCATGAACCTCACCTCGTCCGACGCTTCGCTGGCATATTCAGGATTGGCATAATCGTCAAGGCTGGTCACAATCAACAGTTCAATCTCGGTCTCACCCTGAATCTTGCGTACCAGCGGTACCAGCTTGTCCAACACAACAACCGCCTTCGCACCGGAATCAGCGAATTGATGACGTGTTTCGTAAGCGGTGTACTGCGGATTGGCGTTGACGATGACCAGACCGGCTTTCAGCGCACCGAAAATCGCGATGGTGTACTGCAACAGGTTTGGGAGCTGAATGGCCAGACGATCGCCCGGCTCCAAGCCGGCAGAACCGCGTAGGTAACGGGCAAACGCGTCGGCACGTGCTGCCAGCGCATTGAAGCCGAGTGTGTCGGCACCGCAGGAAAAAGCGGGCTTATCACCGTAATCCTGGCAAGCCTTAGCCAGAATGTCACTGATATTGACGTGTCCCGACTGCGCCAACTGCGCGCTGACGATGGAATGAGCGGGTGTCGACATGAGAACCTCTTATTTGAATCATGATTTTGCACAGCGGAATGCAATACCAAAATATGCTATTCTATCCTCTTTCGCTGTGCAATCATTGGGGCCCAGATAGATTCATACCGTTCTGCAGAATCGGTATTGTTTCAGTCAGGCCACAATAAAAACATCGCAGCGGCACCCTCATTGCTAGACCGTTCCGAGCAGCGATAATGGGTGCACGCCGCGCACATGCAAGGTAACAGGCCATGAACGAAGACCTCAGCACTGTTAGTGAAGACACCCCGGCCAAAGACCGCAAGTTTGTCGAGGCGTTATCGCGCGGTCTCGATGTGCTGCGCGCATTCAGTCAGGGAGCAGTGGTAATGGGCAATCAGGATATCGCTCGCATAACTGGCCTGCCCAAGCCGACGGTCTCGCGCATGACCTATACCCTGACCAAACTGGGCTATCTCAGCTACTCCCCGCAACTGGAAAAGTATCAGCTCGATTCAGGGGTACTCGCATTGGGTTATGCCTATATATCCAATCTGCGCGTGCGCCAGCTGGCCAAGCCGTACATGGACGAGTTCGCCCGATCGACCAACACCTCGGTCGGTCTTACCTGCCGTGATCGTCTGTCGATGATCTATGTCGAGAACTGCCGGCCTGCGGAAACTACCTCCCTGCGCATGGATGTCGGCGTACGCCTGCCTCTGGGTACCACCGCAGCCGGACGCGCCTATCTGGCAGCGATGAAAGAAGACGAGCGCAGTCACGTGATCGCCGCTCTTGCCAGCCGCAGTCCGGATAACTGGGCAGAAACATCTGCCCGCCTGGATAAGGCCTTCGAAGATTATGCCCGCCATGGTTTCTGCCTCTCGCTGGGGGATTGGGATCGCAACGTGAACGCTGCCGGCGTACCGCTGCACCTGCAGGACGGCACCATCATGGCTCTGACCTGCGGTGCGCCGTCTTATCTGGTTTCTGAAGAGAAGGTACAAAATCAGTTGGCTCATCAACTTGCTATGCTCGCACGCGATATTGAGCGATTAGGAGTCTAGGGCGGCCACCATCACGCACGCTAATCGCATCGCATTTCATCCGCAGAGAGCATCGACAACACTGCACTTTTTTTGTATTTTGCCTGGCGGAATATGATTTCATTATTTCGCACAGTAAAACAGATTGTCATCACAACAGATGGAGATTGAGCATGTCGGACGTGGTCACACTGGAACGACAAGGCGCCATAGCGATTGTCAGAGTCAATAATCCCCCGGTCAACGCACTGGGTATTGCCGTGCGCGAAGGTCTACAAGATAGCTTCAAGGCAGCCGAAGCCGATCCCGAAATCAAAGCCGTTGTTCTGGTGTGTGAAGGCTCAACCTTCATTGCCGGCGCCGACATCAAGGAATTTGGTAAGCCGCCGAAAGCACCTGGCTTGCCTGAAGTGGTCAACTTCATCGAAGGCTGTAACAAGCCAAGCGTGGCGGTGATTCACGGCACCGCCCTGGGCGGGGGTCTGGAAGTCGCCGTCAGCTGTCATTACCGCATTGCTTTGAAGACCGCCAAGGTGGGCCTGCCAGAGGTCAAATTGGGTCTTCTGCCTGGCGCCGGCGGCACCCAACGTTTGCCCCGCCTGGTCGGCGTACAAAAAGCGCTGGACATGATAGTCAGCGGCAACCCGATCGGTGCCGCCGAAGCGTGCGAGTTGGGCGTTATCGACGAACTGGTCGACGGTGATCTGACGGCAGCCGGCGTTGCTTATGCGCAACAGCTGATCAGTGAAAACAAAGGTGCCCGGCGCACCGGAGAACGCACCGACAAGTTAGAGGGTGTCGACAACGCAGCACTCGTGGCAGCCAAACGCGCCGAAATCGAGAAGAAAATGCCGGCCCTGTTTTCTCCACGTCGCTGCATCTCTGCCGTCGAAGCCTCCTTTACTCTGCCGTTAGAGCAGGGGCTTGCCCGCGAGCGCGAACTGTTCGGCGAGTGCCTGATTTCACCGCAGCGTTCTGCGTTGGTGCATGCCTTCTTCACTGAACGTCTGGCGTCGAAGATAGATGATCTACCCAAGGACACTCCGACCCGCGAGATCAACTCCGCCGGTGTGATCGGCGGCGGCACCATGGGTGTAGGCATTGCTATGTGCTTCGCTAATGCGGGTATTGCGGTGAAGATCCTGGAGATCAGCGAAGACGCGAAAGCCAAGGCTATGCAGCGTTGCCGCGACACCTACATGATGAGCGTCAAGCGAGGCAGCCTGACCGAAGACGCGATGAACAAGCGCCTGGAACTGGTCGAAGGCATTACCGACTATGCGGACCTGTCCACTGTGGATCTGGCGATCGAAGCGGTATTCGAGGATATGACGGTCAAACAGGCCGTGTTCGAGGCGCTCGACACTCATTGCAAACCCGGCGCCATCCTGGCCAGCAACACCTCGTCACTGGATCTCAATAAGATCGCCGAGTTCACTCAGCGTCCACAGGACGTGGTGGGCCTGCACTTCTTTAGCCCGGCGAACGTGATGCGTCTACTGGAAGTGGTGCGCGGTGAACAAACGGCCAATGACGTGCTGGCGACCGCCATGGCGATCGGCAAGAAACTAAAAAAGGTCGCTGTACCGGTCGGTGTCTGCGACGGTTTTGTCGGTAATCGCATGGTCTTCCAGTACGGGCGCGAAGCCGAGTTTCTGCTTGAAGAAGGAGCTACTCCCGCTCAAGTCGATAGTGCGCTACGCTCTTTCGGCATGGCCATGGGGCCTTTCGCCATGCGTGATCTTTCTGGTCTGGATATTGGCCTGAGCATTCGTACCCGCCAGCGTGAGACGCTATCGGCAGAATACAAGCTGCCGACGATCCTTGATCGGATGGCCGAGGCAGGTATGCTAGGACAGAAGACAGGACGTGGATTTTATCTGTACGAAGCAGGTTCGCGCACTCCGCTGGAGAACCCGGCACTGCCGGCGCTCCTCGAAGCCGCTTCTACTGAGCAGGGCGTCGAGAGACGGCAGCTATCTGACGAATACATTCTTGAGCGCACGCTGTTCGCACTAATCAACGAGGGTGCCAAAATTCTCGAGGAAGGTATTGCGCAACGATCCAGCGATATTGATGTCATCTACATTAATGGTTACGGCTTCCCTGCACACCAAGGCGGCCCAATGTTTTATGCTGACAGTTTGGGACTAGACAAGGTTTATGCCCGAATCAGCGAGTTTCACAAGAACTACGGAGCCTGGTGGAAGCCGGCGCCGCTGCTCGAGAAACTCGCCAAGGAAGGACGCAAGTTCGCTGATCTCTGAAGCTGATGTCTAATAGTGAGGCCTCACGGCAATAATCGTAGGCCTGTATCTGTATTTAAACGAGGACCTGACATGGAAATTCATTACACCCCAGAAGAACTCGCCTTCCGCGATGAAGTGCGGGAATTCCTGAAAACCGAACTGCCGGACGATATCGCTACCAAGGTAAAAAATGGCAAGAACGTATCCAAGGACGACCACAATCGTTGGCAGAAAATTCTGTCCAAGCGCGGCTGGTACGCGCCAGGCTGGCCCGTCGAGCACGGCGGCACCACCTGGGGCCCTTCCGAGAAACATATTTTCGACGAAGAGTCGGCTGCTTACGGCGCGCCGCGCACGGTTCCGTTCGGCGTCAACATGGTTGCTCCAGTGATCATCAAGTTCGGCACCGAAGAGCAGAAGCATCATTACCTGCCACGCATCCTGTCTGGCGAAGACTGGTGGTGCCAGGGTTATTCCGAACCCGGCGCTGGTTCTGATCTCGCTTCGCTGAAAACCCGCGCCGTGCGCGATGGTGATCACTATATCGTCAGCGGTCAGAAGACCTGGACCACTCTAGGCCAACATGCCAACTGGATTTTCTGCCTAGTACGTACCGATCCGGAAGCGCAGCAACAACGCGGCATCTCTTTTCTGCTGATCGACATGGCCACTCCCGGTATCACCGTACGTCCGATCATCACTCTGGACGGCGATCACGAAGTCAACGAAGTCTTCTTCGATGACGTCAAGGTCCCTGTCGAGAATCTGGTTGGTGAAGAGAACAAAGGTTGGACTTGTGCCAAGTATCTGCTGACTCATGAGCGTACTGGTCTGGCGGGTATCGGCGCCTCCAAGGCGGCGATGACGCACCTGAAAAATGTTGCAGCCCAGCAGCACAGAAACGGCAAGCCGCTGATCGATGATCCCGTCTTCCGCTCACAGATTGCCGCCGTTGAAATTGAACTGATGGCCGCAGAAATGAGCACGCTGCGTATCATCGCCGCGGCGAAAGAAGGTGGCGTACCGGGTGCCGAGAGTTCAATTCTCAAGGTCAAGGGTACTGAAATTCGTCAGGCGATCACCAATCTGCTGCGCAAGGCGATTGGTCCTTACGCCCTGCCCTTCCTGCCGGAAGAGCTGGAATATGATTTTGATGGCGACATGCTGAACACCGAGTCTAGCCCGGCGCTGGCAGGTGATTATTTCAATATGCGCAAACTGTCGATCTTCGGCGGATCCAATGAGATCCAGAAGAACATCGTCTCTAAAATGATTCTGGAACTGTAGGAGATTAGTCGTGGACTTTAAACTCACAGAAGAGCAACAGATGCTGCAGGAAACCGCGGCGCGTCTGGTACGCGACGCCTACACATTCGACAAGCGCGAGAAATTCAGCGCTAGCGAAACTGGCTTTAGCCCCGAATTCTGGCAACAGATGGGTGAACTGGGCCTGACCGCTATACCTTTCCCTGAGGAACTCGGTGGATTCGGTGGTACCGGTGTGGAAAACATGCTGATCATGCAGGAGCTGGGCCGTGGTATCTGCCTGGAACCCTACATGGAGTCAGTAATCCTGGCCGGCGGTCTGATTACCCAGCTGGGATCAGACAGTCAGAAAGAAGAGTTGCTGGGCGCCATCGCTACCGGTGAGCTGCAGGCAGCCGTTGCACTGGACGAGCCTAGCAGTCATTACCTGTTAAACGACGTGCAGACTACTGCCAAGCAAGATGGCAGCAAGTGGAGCCTGAGTGGCCGCAAGGCTGTGGTTATCGGCGGTCACACTGCCGGCAAGATTCTGGTTTCGGCTCGTACAGCCGGTGATGTACGCGATGAAAAAGGCATCAGCCTGTTCATCGTTGATCCGAGCACTACCGGTGTCTCTCGTCGCGATTATGCCACGGTCGATGGGCGCAAAGGATGCGAACTGTTCCTGGACAATGCCCAGGGCGAACTGCTCGGCCAGGCCGGCGATGCGTACACTGCGATCAACTATCAGGCTGGCCGCGCTATTGCCGCCCTGTGTGCCGAAGCCATCGGCGCAATGGAAGTTGCCTGCGACATGACGCTGGACTATCTCAAGCAGCGCAAACAGTTCGGCGTGCCTATTGGCAAGTTCCAGGCGCTACAGCACCGCATGGTCGACATGCGCACTGAGCTGGAACAAGCTACATCGATGACCATTTTGGCCGCCTGCGTGGCAGACGAAGCCGATGACGTGGAGCGCAGCCGTACGCTGAACGCAGCGAAGTTCCTGGTCAACCGCTCTGCACGCAAGGTCGCAGAAGAAGCGATCCAATTGCATGGTGGTATCGCGATGACCTGGGAGTATTCCTGTGCCCATTACGCCAAACGGTTGGTCATGATCAGTCATCAATTAGGTGATGACGACCACCATCTTGAAGCCTACGCTAAGCTGATGAGTGTGGCCTAAGCATCTTCTCTACCGGTATAACGGCAATTTCGCCGTTATACCGGCGCTTTTGTCGTGTAATTTAGCAAATTGGCACTATCGGGCCGTGTTTTGGCTCGGTATCCTATGCGACCCCTTAATTGTCGTGCGCCTTCGGGCGTCCCATAGACCTGTGGAGGACTAGCGTCCATGAAAATCCTCGTCGCCGTAAAGCGCGTGGTTGATTACAACGTGAAGATTCGCGTCAAAGCGGACAATTCCGGTGTCGATCTCGCCAACGTTAAGATGTCCATGAACCCCTTCTGCGAAATAGCTGTGGAAGAGGCCGTACGCCTGAAAGAAAAAGGCGTCGCGACTGAAGTTATCGCTGTGTCCATCGGTCCGACTGCTGCCCAGGAGCAGCTGCGTACCGCCCTGGCACTGGGTGCAGATCGCGCCATTCTGGTCGATTGCGCCGAAGACCTGAGCTCACTGGCCGTCGCCAAGCTGCTCAAGGCCGTCGTCGATAAAGAGCAGCCCCAGCTGGTTATTCTTGGCAAGCAGGCTATCGACTCAGATAACAACCAGACCGGTCAGATGCTCGCTGCACTGAGCGGTTATGCTCAAGGCACCTTTGCCTCTGAAGTACTGGTTGAAGGTGATAAAGTCAAGGTTACCCGTGAAATAGACGGAGGCCTGCAGACAGTCGATCTGACACTGCCAGCCATTGTGACCACCGATTTGCGTCTGAATGAGCCGCGCTATGCATCGCTGCCCAATATCATGAAGGCCAAGAAGAAGCCGATGGAAGTGCTCAAGCCCGATGACCTCGGTGTCAGCACCGCTTCCACGGTCAAGACTCTCAAGGTTGAAGCCCCCACCGCTCGCAGTGCCGGTATCAAGGTAAGCTCTGTGGACGAGTTGGTCGACAAACTGAAGAACCAAGCCAAGGTGATCTAAATGACAATTTTGGTTATTGCCGAACACAACAACGCCGCGCTTAATGGCGCGACCCTGAATACCGTTGCCGCTGCCAAGGCCATCGGTGGCGACATCGATCTGTTGGTAGCCGGGGAAGGCTGTTCTGCCGTTGCCGATGAAGCAGCCAAGGTCGAAGGCGTTACCAAGGTTCTGCTGGCAGATAATGCGGTCTATGGCCACCAGTTGCCCGAAAATATCGCACTGCTGATCGCCGAACTGGGCAAGAATTACAGCCACGTAATCTGCCCGGCCAGCACCAACGGCAAAAACTATATGCCGCGGGTTGCTGCTTTGCTGGACGTAGACCAGATCTCCGAGATCATCGAAGTGGAAAGCGCTGACACCTTCAAGCGTCCCATCTATGCCGGTAACGCAATCGCTACCGTGCAGTCGGATGCCGCTATCAAGGTAATCACTGTGCGTACCACTGGTTTTGATGCCGTTGCAGCCGAAGGTGGCAGCGCCAGCGTTGAAGCCGTATCCAGCGCCCAGGATGCCGGTGTATCAAGCTTCGTCAATGAAGCATTGGCCAAGTCCGATCGTCCTGAGCTGGCCGGTGCCAAGATCGTCGTTTCCGGCGGCCGTGGTATGCAAAATGGCGAAAACTTCGAAATGCTCTACACGCTCGCCGATAAACTTGGCGCGGCAGTGGGTGCATCACGTGCCGCCGTCGATGCCGGGTTCGTACCCAACGACATGCAGGTCGGCCAGACCGGTAAGATCGTCGCGCCGAACTTGTACATTGCCGTCGGTATTTCGGGCGCTATCCAGCACCTGGCTGGCATGAAAGACTCCAAGGTGATCGTTGCGATCAACAAGGATGAAGAAGCACCTATCTTTAGTGTGGCCGACTACGGTCTGGTCGCTGACCTGTTCGATGCGATTCCTGAACTGGAATCCAAGGTCTAATAGGCGTTTTAAGCGGCATAATTTAATACGCTGCTAGAAAACCCCAATTCTCATGAGTTGGGGTTTTTTTTTGCGCGTTACTAAGCATGACATGCTTGAGCCTACATTCTGCTCTGAGCAACAATCTGTATTAATTTCTGGCTTTTTAAACGCATGATTAACGTTTCATTACGCCAAGTCTTTTGCAATGCGTGTCATGCACAGTAAAATGTCATTCTGTTAAGCGAAACACAAAGATAACAATGTTCCGCACAGCGAAACAAAATAGGGTTTATTTCCATGCGTTTTCCTTTATATCGGCTCGTCGCCACACTAGCAATGGTGCTGACACAATCATTCGCTGTCGCGTCAGAATCTGCTTTACCCCGCGTAATGGTCTGGACCGCTTATGGTACCGGCGCCGCCGGTTACGCGCAGGCAGCAGCTCTGGGCGGACTCCTGAAGTTCGAAGAAGGTAGCAATATCCGTATTCTGCCTGGACGTAACGACGTGTCACGGATGATCCCGCTGAAAACCGGGCGCGCCAGCTATTGCCTCTGCGGCATTGCCAGTTATTTTGGCCAGGAAGGGATCTTTTTGTTCAACAAGCCGGATTGGGGTCCGCAACCGATCCGCATGGTGCTAGCCTCTCAAGGCACTCAGAGTTTTGGCCTGGCAGCCGCTGGCGACACCGGCCTGGAGCACCCGCGGGAACTCAAAGGGCAAAAGGTGATTTTCATCCGCGGTGCCGATTCGATCAACATGATCACCAGCGCCGTTCTGGCATACGGGGGTCTAACCTGGAATGACGTACGACGCGTAGACGCCTCCGGTACTAACGAAGCGATAGAGGCCATTATCAACGGCCACGCCGATGTGATGCCTATGTCCACCCGCACACCATTGATGGAACGCATTGCCGCCAGCCCTCGTGGTATCAGCTGGCTGGAAATGCCGAACAAGTCCGAAGAAGATACAGCCGCCTGGGCCCGCGCAAAAAATGTTATCCCGTATTATTTGCCCCAGCTCGAGACACGTGGCGCGGGCGTCTCCGAACAGGATCCCTGGAATGGTGGGGGCTACGCACTGCCCATCCTTGTGACCAATGCCGATCGGAATGCCGATGAAGTCTATGCGTTAACCCAGTTTGTGGACGAGCACTACGAGAGCTTCAAAACTCTTGCACCGGGTGCAGAGGGCTGGGAGCTCAGTCGCCAGGTATTCGATTGGGTTATGCCGTACCACGAGGGTGCCGTTCGCTATTTTCGTGAAAAAGGCGTCTGGAATTCAGCGTATGAGGCTCATAACCAGCGCCTGCTAGAGCGTCAGCGGGTGCTTGAGACCGCCTGGGAGCAGCAACTCGCCGTCATTCACGAGCGCGGCCAGGCTTTCCAGTCAAGCTGGATGAAACGGAGGGGCGAAGCTTTGACCGAGGCAGGGTTTGATCCTGGCTTCAGCCGCTAGTACAGCTCCACCTGTCCGTTTTTTTAACGGTTCGCCAGATCACGCTTTACCACGAGGCAGCTCATGTCCGAAGAACAAGAATCCATCCGCAATCCGGTAGCCGGAAATCTGTTACGTATAACCGCCGTCATGACAGCGGCGCTAGCCATTTATCAGATTTTCAATTTTGGTAGCTACACCGGCTTTACCATGCTGACCAGCCAGTACATATACGGACTGCTGGCGATGATGCTGCCGATGGTGTTCATTGCCATCCCTGTCGGCCGCGGCCGGCGAGTGAACAAAACACCCTGGTACGATTGGATACTGGCCCTGGCGAGTATCGGTTGTTGCGTATTTTTCATCATCCATTCCAACGAGTCGGTGGATGAAGGCTGGGAGTATGCAGCACCACAGCATGTGGTGTATATCAGCCTGCTGACATGGGCAATTGCGCTCGAAGCGACCCGTCGCTGTGGCGGCTGGCCGATTTTCATCGTTGTATTTATGGCCTCGCTATTCCCGATGCTGGCGGGATATCTGCCCGATAGTTTCGCCGGCATTTCCACGCCGATCGACCTGGTTGCGATCTATCACACCAACAGTGATGAAAGTCTACTGGGTATTCCATCCCAGGCGTTCGCCAATCTGGTCATCGGTTTTTTGCTGTTCGGTATAGCGCTGCAGCGCACGGGCGGCGGTAAGTTTTTTATCGACCTGGCGTTCGCGCTGCTGGGCAAGGTACGCGGTGGACCGGCCAAGGTATCAATCTTCTCCAGCGGCCTGATGGGCTCGATGTCGGGCAGCGTGGTAACCAATGTTCTGACCACCGGACCACTGTCGATCCCGGCCATGCGCAAGGTCGGCTTCACCAAGACCTACGCAGCCGGTGTCGAGACCTGTGCCTCGACCGGCGGCGTCCTCATGCCTCCGGTCATGGGCGCCACTGCTTTCGTCATGGCCACGTTTCTGGACATTCCCTATGGCGAGATCGCTTTGGCAGCAGCGATACCCTCTGCGCTGTACTTCTTCGGACTCTTCGTTCAGATCGATTTCTACTCCGCACGCAACCGCCTCAAGGGCCTGCCAGCGATTGATCTGCCCAAGATAAAACAGACGCTGAAAGAAGGCTGGCATTACATTTTCGTCTTCGCCTTTCTGATCTGGATGCTGCTGTTCATGAAACAGGAGGCCATTGCACCCTTCTACGCCACCGCTTTGCTATTGGTAATCAACCAGCTACGCAGGCATAGCCGCTGGCAATGGAAGGATTTCAAGGAGTTCGCTGAGGCCTGTGGTGCGCTCTTTGCGGAACTGACTGGTCTTATGGCGGGCGTGGGCCTGATCATGGGTGCGCTAGCGGTTTCCGGCATGTCCGGCACCATTGCCAACGACCTGTTGTTTATTGCCGGTGGTGACATGCTGGTACTGTTGATCATGGGCGCGCTAACGAGCTTCATACTGGGTATTGGTATGCCAGTCACTGCCGCCTATATTTTCCTGGCGATAGCCCTGGCACCCGCGCTGATCAATGGCGGCATGAACCCAATGGCAGTGCATATGTTCATTCTCTACTGGGGCATGCTCAGCTTTATCACTCCGCCCGTTGCGATTGGCGCTTTTGCCGCGGCATCCGTCGCCGGCAGCAGTCCAATGAAGACCAGCTTCGTGTCGATGCAGATGGGTAGTATCATCTATTTCATACCCTTCTTCTTCGTGCTCGAGCCAGCACTGCTGCTGCAGGGATCGGCCTCGGAGATCATCATTGCGATCACCTGTGCCGTGGGCGGTATCATCCTGATTGCCGGTGGGCTGCAGGGTTACCTACCCAAACTGGGCGATTTGAGCGAGCGGGGGCTATTGCATTGGCCGCTGCGAGCCTTATTTGTCGTCGGCGGTCTGTTCCTGGCGATGCCCTACAACCCCTATGTACCCGTTACCGAGGCCATGCTCTTCATTCTCTCGTTCGGTCTAATCGCCCTCGCGGTAGGGACGACCTGGCTGCATCGCCGATGGGCGCCTGCCTGAGGGAACAAGTCGCGCCCGACTCCTGGCGCACCGATTCGGGGCAGGCAAAGATCATGTCCCGGGTTAGGATGCTCCAAACACGTGCTAAGCCCGGATATACCTCTGAAGCCCTCGCGGCAGAGGGGCCGCGTAGTTCGTAAAAATGTCGCTTTATATCTCTGGTGGGGCGTTTCTTGCAAAAGAAATCTTTTCCCTTCCCATCGGAGAGCACCCACGTGTCCAATCGCAGTGATGAGATGGCCCTCACAGGCGCTGAGCGCAGCTGGTTACCCTGGTTCGGCTCGGCCGGCAAACTTGGCATGGGCTGGGCTTGCTGGATAAACAACAATCGGTATGAGCAGCTAGAGGAAATATTCAATAGCGTAGCCGATACCCGCATGCGTCTGCTGCAGCAATGGTGCGACAACCAGTGGACCACGCTGCAGGGTATAGCCCGCGACCTGGAAGACGCTGGCACCACAGTGGACCGTCAATACCTGGTGACAAGGGTATGCAAGATCGCCGATGCCAGTGAACTGTTTATTGTCAACGCTACCGGGTGCTCTCTGATAAGCACCGCCCCACAGACGTCCTCCACTGCACTGAACCCGAAAGCGGTTCAACGCGGTTTGCGTCACCCCTTCCTGCATGGCCCTTATATCGATCAGCGAACTAAAGCCCTCGGCCCATCAAGCTCCAGCTTTCATGATCCAGTAACGCTGATGTTCTTCCAGCCGTTGGAATACCAGGGCCAGCAGTGCTGTCTTTGCGCCCGTGTTCCAAACGACGTGCTCGGTGATCTGATCCAACGCGAGGCCGGTCACATCTATCAGGAATCCGGCGACAACTATGTGTTTATGGTCGAATCACGCTTCGATCCAGGCATTGAGCCCGGCCGTGCACTTTCTCGCTCGCGCTTCGAAGACAATACCTTCAGCCACGGCGGCAACCTCAAGGAAGGCATCACCACCCAGTGGGGAGCGGTCAACGTGCGCGAGCATACCGAGTTCGAGGTGCGCTTTACCGACCCGGCCACTAAAGCATTGCACCCAGGCGTGCGTGAGACCATCCGCAAGGGACAGAATTTATTCGTCACTTATCCGGGCTACTCCGATTACCGTCACATTCCAGTCATTGGCAAAGGTGTGACTTTTAGCCTGACTGGCTCTCCCGACCGCTGGGGTATGATGTGCGAAGCCGACCTAGAGGAGGTTTACCGATACCGATCCCTGAGTTATGGCCTGATGAAGCAGTTTCTGGCCCTGATGTTGCTCATCAGCTGCAGCCAGATTGCTATTGCCTACGCCGGCCTTGGCCAACCTGCTACCAGTCTGCTCAATCTGGGTGTAGTCGCTCTCAGCGCATTCTGGTTCTGGCGCCGCGGCACGCTGAAGCTGGCCAGGCGCATGGGTCGCATGACCGAGATCATCCGTAATATTGCTGAGGGTGAAGGTAACCTTAGCCAGCGCATGGACACCACGCGGCTGGTCGCCGACGAAACCGGCGAACTAGGGCGTTGGACCAACAGTTTCATCGATAATCTGGACACCATCGTTGGGCGCGTCAAACACGCCAGTCAACATGCGCTGCACAATAGCGAGCAAATGCTGGGGCATAACGAGAAAGCCAGCGACACCGCAGAGGAGGTCACACTGACTATCCAGCAGATGCTCGGCATGATTGAAGCTCAGGTAAGAACGATCGATAGCGCTTCGCAGACAGCCGCGCAGATGAAGCGCACCATGGCCGAGGTAGTGCAGTCGGCCGGTCAGCGACTAGAGACCCTCTCCGACGGTACACGCAAGATCCGCGATATCGTGGCAACGTCCGCCAGCAGTGTGCAGCAAGTGGACCAGCGCTCCGCCGAGATCGCCGGCATGGTCTCGATGATCACAGACATTACTAGCCAGACCAACCTATTGGCGCTGAACGCAGCAATCGAAGCTGCGCGGGCGGGGGAGCACGGTCGTGGTTTCGCTGTGGTCGCCGATGAAGTCCGCGCGCTTGCGTCACGCACCGCCAAAGCTGCTGCCGAGATCAATCAAGGCATCACTGCCATACGTGACGCGACCCACCAGGCTGTTAACCTTATGGAGCAGGGCGTTAGCGATGTTGACCAGCAACTGACCCGCGCCAGCAACGCGGCTAATGACAACGACAAGTTGCATCGGACGGTGGAAGAGCTGTTCGAGGTCATTGCAGTCATGGACACCAATAGCAAAGAACATGGCAGACAAGCGGGGCATGTGGCGGAAGTCACCGCCTCCATGGCCAAGGTCATCGGTACACTACGATCCAGTTCGGGCCAGGTGAAGGAAACTGCTACCCGCCTGCACCAGTTGTCGGACAGCTTTCAGGTCAGCGCCGACCGCTGATCAGACCAGTGCCACCGGCGTTACCGGTGAACCTACTGCGCCAGGCAGGCGTAGCGGTGGCGCAGTGAGCATGAAGCGATTGCGGCCAGCCGCACGAAGATACTGAGCAAGCTCGGTGAGATACCAAAGCTCGCCCAGATGAATGCCCAGCTTGAACAGACAGTGCTCGTGCAGCGGCAAGGCAGCGCAGCAACCCTGGCCCTCGCGCGCGGGGTAGGCTTCCACGGCATAATTATCGGCAATCAGCAGGCTTAACCCGCTATCCGTAATCCATTGCAGCAGCGCCGGGTCACGACCGTCCAGCACGGCACAACTGGACGCCAGCGTGTCTGCATCGGGCTGCCGATTCATGCTGAGTATCACATCGGCAAATCCGGTATACAGGCACACCATGTCGCCGGGCTCGACGACGACACCGTCGGCCTGCATGATCTGTTGCAGTCGTGCATAATCCACCAGTACGCGCTCGTGTCCACAATGACGTTCCAGATCAATCAACACCGCCCGACCACTGACCGCCGTTTCCGCCATCTTCTCGATACCCAGACGCTGCGCATTGACACCTTCGAGAACGTCCTCGTGCCCTGCCGGGCCCTGAATATCCTCCCCGGCCCGCCAGCCGTTGTAATACAAGGGCTCAGATTCGCCATCACCATCGGCATCGAATAGGCTACCAACATGCGACAACGCATCCCATTGGGTCGAGTACTGGGTATACAGGAGTACCGCATCGTCGCTGACCACATCGGTAAAGGACGGGTTGATCCGATTGAGTGCGAAGTTGTAGTTGAGCTTGTCACCACGGCCGGAGGTGAAACGCCTGGGCGCATGACGCAACCGGTTTAGGGCATTACCACCAGGGTAATCCAGCGGCAAGCTGAGGCAGAAGCTGCGACCCTCGCGTACTTCAGCTACACCCTGTAGCACCTTGTCGGGAGTCAACAGGTTGAGTCTTCCCAGCTCATCGTCGGGGCCAAAGTCGCCCCAATTGGATCCTTCGGGTCGGTGTTTCCAGCGCATGAGCATCCCCCCCTATTGTTCTTATCGGTCCCCACACGATGCCATGCTGCGACTGCGCGGTCATCCTGATCACTGTCGGTGTTGGTCAACCATAGCCCAGATGGTGCAGCGTGCCGGGCTAAACATGATCTCGATCAATGCAGCGAGCGCCGCGCAAAGCTACCCTTGCCGACCCTTTTCCTTGCCCACTGACGGAGTCCGACCATGCCCACCGTGCCAGAGCTGCTTGCCCCTGCCGGCACGCTGAAAGCCATGCGCTATGCCTTTGCCTACGGCGCCGACGCCGTGTATGCCGGCCAACCCCGCTACAGCCTGAGAGTTCGGGAGAATGACTTCCATAATCCGCAAGTCATGGCCGATGCGATCGGCGAGGCGCATGCGCTGGGAAAGCGCTTTTATCTGGCCAGTAATATCGCGGCGCATAACAACAAGGTCGCGACCTACCTTAAGGATTTGGAGCCGGTCGTGGCGATGGCGCCTGACGCTTTGATCATGTCAGACCCGGGGCTGATCATGCTGGTGCGCGAGCGCTGGCCGCAGCTACCGGTGCATTTGTCAGTTCAGGCCAACGCGGTAAACTGGGCGACAGTAAAGTTCTGGCAGCAATTAGGCCTGGAACGCATCATCCTGTCACGCGAACTGTCGTTGGAGGAAGTCGAGGAAATTCGCCGTCGCTGCCCGGACATCGGCCTCGAAGTGTTTGTCCACGGCGCCTTGTGCATAGCCTATTCCGGCCGCTGCCTGCTCTCGGGTTACTTCAACCATCGGGATGCCAACCAGGGTGCCTGCACCAACGCCTGTCGCTGGCAATATAATCTGCAGGCGGCGAAAGAAACGTCGGAAGGCAACATCGAGACGCTCGCACGGCCAGTTCACGTCATCAGTCCGCACGACAAGCCCGGTGAGCAAATGGCCATCGAAGAAGATGAACATGGCACCTACATCATGAACTCCAAGGATCTGCGGGCGGTGCAGCACGTGCCTCGTTTTGTAGATATGGGGCTGGACTCGCTGAAGATCGAGGGCCGGACCAAGTCCCACTTCTACGTTGCCCGTACCGTGCAGACCTACCGCCGCGCGATTGATAATGCGGTATCCGGCATGCCCTTCGATCTGAGTCTGATGGACGATCTGGAAAGCCTGTCAAATCGCGGCTATACGGAAGGTTTTTACCGTCGTCACCCACCCGGTGTTTATCAGAATTACCAACACGGTGCTTCGCGCATGCAACGCCATCAGTTCGTCGGGGAGGTAATCGAAGATGTCGCCGGGTGGTTGCGCATCGAGGTGAAGAACCGTTTTATGCTCGGCGACCAATTGGAGCTGATGACGCCCAACGGCAACCACTGCTTCATTCTGGAGGCATTACGCGATGATCAGGATCAGCCCGTCACGTCAGCACCCGGTGATGGGCACACGGTGAGGATTCTCAGCCCCGGCAACGGCCCGGTGAATTTCGGATTGCTGCTGCGCTATCTACCCGAACAGCCGGGATCATGATCGCAACAGTCGCCTGTTGAAACCGGGCGTGGTTTAATTGCCGCCTGAATTCACTAGCGCAATGGATAGTCTTCATGGATTGGCTGCAAGTCGTCGTTCTGGCCGCAATACAGGGTTTTACCGAATTCCTCCCGATTTCCAGTTCTGCTCACCTGATTCTCGCCCCTTTGCTGCTGGGCTGGACGGATCAGGGCCTGGCATTTGATGTGGCTTTGCACCTGGGCAGCCTGGCTGCCGTGATGCTGTATTTTCGCCGCGATCTGGTCAACATGACTATCAGCTGGACCCGTTCGGTTACTCACCGGCAGCTGGATGATGACGCCAAGTTGGCCTGGGGTGTGCTTCTTGCAACCATACCAGTGGGTCTCGCGGGTCTTTTGTTGAAGGATGCGATCGAAGAACAACTCCGTTCGCCGCTGTATATTGCCGCCGGGCTGATCGTGTTCGGTCTGGTTCTGAGCTGGGCAGACTGGCGCCACCGCGGTGTCCGGGAGGTTAATCAGATGAGTTGGAAGGATGTGCTGTTGATTGGTCTAGCACAAGCTGTGGCTCTATTTCCGGGAACCTCGCGTTCGGGTATCACGATGACTGCCGGCCTGTTACTGGGGTTGAGCCGTGAAGCCACTGCGCGCTTTTCGTTTCTGCTGTCCATTCCGGTTATCCTGATCGCCTGCGCACTGAAGTCCTGGGATCTGTACAAATCAAGCCTACCGGTAGACTGGGTTTTCATGGCTGGTGGTGTGCTGATGTCGGGCATCAGCGCATTTTTGTGCATCCACTTTTTTCTAGCCTTTATCAGCCGTATTGGCATGCAACCCTTCGTCATCTATCGGATCATTCTGGGCATAGCTCTTATCTGGCTGTTTGCCTAGTACCCCCCAGGTCGGCAGATTTAATCATCAATACCGCACCGTCCCGACTAGCCAACTTTTGACCGCCCATATCCGGACAGCGCAGCCAGCTCAGGGCCGGCAGATCACCTTCAGCACTTTGCAGACTACCACTAAGCACCAGCAGCTCTCCGTGACCCTGGGGCAACTCCAGCGCCTGCCCCGGCGCACAACATTGCAACAGCGTTATCTCACTGGCAAACCGGTGCAGTACGCACTCCACGATGCCATCTCTGCGCTTGCTCCATATCTGATCCGAAGGCAGCATGCGTACTTCACGGTCATCCTTGTCGGCAAACTGGTTAAGTTTGACGAAAATCAGGCAACCCTGTTTCGAAAACGGGCTGTGGCTCGAACCTGCCGGACTGCGCAAATAGCTGCCAGCAGGGTAGTCGCCACCCTCGTCGCTGAAGACACCGTCGAGCACCCAGATTTCTTCACCATCGGGATGTAAATGCGTGGGAAAACGCGCGTTTGGCAAATATTCCACCAGGCTGGTTACCTGTCCACTTTCCGGCGCTTCGCGCTCCAAGGGCCAGCGCTTGACCGGAGCCTGGGGCGCCGTCTGCCAAGACTGGTCTCCAGGCCGAACACATACCGCTACATGGCGATCCATATTGAGCGGTACAAAGGATTCAGTTGTCATACAACCCCATCGATATGTGATTAATCCTGACTGTAACATAGCTATTGAATGCAGAATGCCGGGGCATTCTCTTGGTCTGACATGGCATGATCATAGATGTGCGCCGGGTTACGTAGTCAGATCACATCGAGCGCTAGCCAAACGTGCTCTGATCTGGGTCAAAGATAAAGGAACCAGCCATGATTAAACGCCTCTTCACCGCCACGCTCGCGGCCTTCATCTGCCTGACGTTCAGCTCTCTGCCCGCGCTAGCACAGGATAGCGTCGAGTTGGGCCCGGAAATTCGGGTAACCAATACCCCTGACGACTCGGCGATTCGCTCGCGGCTGCAAGCCGTACTCGGGGCCATCGATATTGTTGACGACATCGAGGTCGGCGTAAATCAAGGCGTGGTCACGCTGACCGGTGATGTACCGAACGCCCGTTCGGTACGGGAACTGATGGCTATAGCCCGTCGCGTCGAGGGGGTCATCCATGTACAAAGCCGGCTTGTAGAAGAAACTGACGTTTCAGCACGAGTACGCCCAGCCACACAAAAATTTCAGGATATGGGCAATCAGTTGCTCCAGCTTGCACCCGTGATATTGGTGGCGCTGGTCGTGCTGATTGTGTTCTGGCTACTGGGACGCTGGGCTGGCTCGCGCGGCGCTTGGTTACGTCATATTGGACTTTCGGAGCTTGCATCCAATCTCGGCAAACGCATTATGCGGCTGGCCATAACCGGACTGGGCGTGCTGATCGTGCTTGAGATTCTCGATGCCACGGCCCTGGTTGGCGCTATCCTTGGGGTTGCAGGGGTAGCAGGCATAGCGGTAGGTTTCGCTTTTCGCAATATCGTGGAAAATTATCTAGCCGGCGTGTTGCTGAGCGCGCGCAATCCTTTCGATGTCGGCGATATCATCGAGGTCAGCACATTTACTGGCACCGTTATGCGTCTCACATCACGCGACACGGTATTGATGACCCGCGATGGCAACCATTTACGTATACCCAACAGCCTGATTATCACCTCGGCAATGACCAACTTCACGCGCAATCCCCTGCGGCGGCTGGAGTTCATGGTAGGTGTATCGGTCGACTTCAACTTGCAGGAAGCACGCAAACTGGGGGTTGAAACACTGGCCGCCACGGCTGGGATTCTGCCAGATCCGGGACCGCAGGTACTGATCGCCGAACTGGGCGATAGCACCGTGCAGTTGCGCTTTCTAGCCTGGATCAACCAGCGCGACAGTGATTTTCTGAAGGCCCGCAGCGAGGCTATCCGCCAGGTCAAAGCGGCGTACGATCAGGCCGGCATCGAAATGCCCGAACCCATCTATCGCATTCACTTGCGCGGCTCTAGCTCTCCGGCAACAGCTATCGAGGCCCCCATGTCGCCCCACCAGGTTCCAACCAAGGACACCTCACCCTCGTCGCCCACGTTCGCCGAGGATGTCGCCGCTGATACCACCATCGACCGGCAGGTTGCCGCTGATCTGCGCGCGTCCAACGAAGAGAACCTGCTACAAAAAACCTGATAGACACTGACATCTACCCAGGCTGATAAAAACTAACTTGAGTCAATAAAAAAGGCAGACCGAAGTCTGCCTTTTGGTTACCCGCTAAAAATATTACATACCGGGCATCAGTACCGTATCAATCACGTGAATCACGCCATTGCTGGTCTCGATGTCCGTTTTGACTACAGTCGCTGAATCGACCATTACGCCATCAGTCGCATCAATTGTCAGTGAGCTGCCCTGCACTGTCTCGGCGCTTGTCATGCCGACCACATCAGCCGCCATTACCTTGCCGGCAACTACGTGATAGGTCAGTACCGCGGTCAGTTTTCCCTTGTCGGCCAGCAGGGCATCGAGGTCAGCAGCAGGAATCTTGGCAAAAGCTTCATCAGTGGGAGCAAAAACGGTGAACGGGCCCTCGCCTTTCAGCGTCTCAACCAGATCAGCAGCCTGAACTGCGGCAACCAATGTGTTGAAGCTGCCTGCAGCGACAGCTGTATCGACAATGTTAATTTTCGCCATACCAGCGTGATCATCAGCGTGGACAGGCACCGCAACCAGCATGCCTGCTCCCAGAAAAGCGAACATCAAATGACGGGCTTGGCGGGTAAAATGTTGAGTAAATGCAATCATGAGACTCTCCAAAGTATGGGTGACGTTAACTACCATTATTTTTGTACACTGCTTATACAAATATATCCATAATGTAAAAGATAATTTACATACTACCTTCCCTCCCGCGCGGCCCAACCACAAATGACTGACGGTCGTGTCATTTGCCGCTGCGCTGATACATAATCGAGCCTCAATAACATCCCCGATGCAGCAAGAAAAGTCTTCAGAGAGGTAACTACAGACCATGTGGTATCAAGGTTTATTACAACTATCCGGCTGGCAAATCCTTGCAGTAATACTGATCCTGACCCATATCACCATTGTCAGCGTGACCGTTTATCTACACCGTTATTCAGCCCATCGCGCGCTGGAACTTCACCCGGCGCTAAAGCATTTCTTCCGTTTCTGGTTGTGGCTTACAACTAGCATGAATACCCGTGAGTGGACTGCTATACACCGCAAACATCACGCCAAATGCGAAACAATCGAAGACCCGCATAGCCCCGTGCACAAGGGCCTAGCAACGGTATTGCGCAAAGGCGCCGAGCTCTATAAGGAAGAGGCCAGAAACGAAGACACTCTACGCATCTATGGCAAGAACTGCCCGGACGACTGGATCGAGCGCAACCTGTACAGTCGCTTTCAGCTAGCCGGTGTAACTCTGCTCGCCATCATAGATCTGACACTATTCGGCGTACTGGGTATCACTGTATGGGCGATACAGATGATGTGGATTCCCGTTATGGCCGCAGGCGTTATTAATGGTCTGGGTCATGCCGTGGGCTATCGCAATTTCGAGTGCCGAGATGCTGCCACCAACATCCTCCCATGGGGTATCATCATCGGCGGTGAAGAACTGCACAACAATCACCACACCTATCCCAACTCAGCCAAGCTATCGGTAAAGAAATGGGAATTCGATCTCGGCTGGATGTGGATTCGTCTATTCAGCATGCTGGGCCTGGCCAAAGTCCGACGCACTGCACCTATTGCCCACCGCATAGAGGGTAAACAGACCCTGGATATGGATACTGCAATGGCGGTGCTGAACAACCGATTTCAGATCATGGCGCAATATCGCAAACTGGTCATCAAGCCGCTGGTTTCTCAGGAGATGCAGCGTGTCGATGACTCCCTTCAGCATCTGTTCCGCCGCGCTAAAAAACTGCTGAGCCGGGAAAGCAGCTTGCTTAGCAGTCGCAACGAAGAGAGCCTCCAGCAGGTTCTCGAGCACAGTCAGCGTCTACGGGTAATATACGAAAAGCGCCTGGCGTTGCAGCAGATCTGGACGCGAACCAGCGCGAATAGCCACGATATGCTGCATGCCCTCCGCGAATGGTGCGTCCAGGCGGAGGCAAGTGGCATAAAAGCGTTGCAGGATTTCGCTGCGACATTGCGCAGCTACTCGCTGCAGCCCGCACCAAGCGCTTACTGACCCCGGTAATATCAGCCCGGATGCGCGGCTCGCCAGAGTCCGCTCATCGGGTTACCATTGGGCCATTCGCGTTTCTATTCACTATGAGGGTTGCAAAGGATGCGAACCTTTTTTCTGGGCCTGACGCTACTTCTGGCGAGCCCGCTGCTGTCCGCCTCGACTATCTACAAATATACCGACGCTAACGGCGTGGTGACCTATACCGACAAGGAGGTCAAGGGCGCGCAGGTTTTTACGTTCCGTGACGCCATGGTCGAAACTTTCGATCAACAGGTCTATGTCACGACCAAGAAACATCCGGGTGGCGAAACGCTGATCGTGCACAACGAGCTTTACGCTCCGGTCGAGGTCGAGCTGAGCATCGAGTTGGCGCGACATTTGACCGGAGTACCTGAGAAACCCGTGCGCTGGGTACTGCAACCCCGCGAGCAGATTCGTCTGCTGACGCTGGCGCCAGACGGCACCGGAGCCCCCAGTTTCAGTTACAAGTTGCGCCATGCGCTGGGTGATCCCCGAGCTAAGCATGCACTGATAGACTATCCGCTGCCCTGGAAAGGTGGCCCCTTTCGCGTCACGCAGGGGCCTGGTGGTGGCTACAGTCACACAGGCGCAAAAGGTCGATACGCCATCGACATCGCCATGCCTGTGGGCACACCGATCATGGCGGCCAGACCCGGCGTTGTCATCAAAATAGAAAACAACCAGAACGGCCGTGGCACCCATCCTTCGGGAAATTTTGTGCGACTGCTGCACGACGACGGCACGATGAGCGTCTATTTGCATCTCAAGCAGCGCTCGGTGGTGGTCAATGAAGGTCAGCGAGTGCGCACCGGCAGTCTGCTCGCGCAGTCGGGTAATACCGGAAACAGTACCGGTCCTCACCTGCACTTTGTCGTACAGAAGAATGTGGGCCTGGACACCGTATCCATCCCTTTCGCTTTCACACAGCCGGTGGACCGCCTGCCGAACTTTGCAGTTGGCGGAGAATAGGCCAGGGTGGTAATCAGCAGACAACAAAAAACCCGCCGAGGCGGGTTTTTTGTTGCAAGCCAGATCTTACTTGATCTTGGCTTCCTTGTAGTTCACATGCTTGCGAACAACCGGATCGAATTTCTTGATTTCGATCTTATCGGGAGTAGTACGCTTATTCTTGTCGGTAGTGTAAAAATGACCAGTACCGGCAGAAGAAACCAAACGAATCAATTCACGCATGGGACTGCTCCTTAGACTTTTTCGCCGCGGGCGCGCATTTCAGCAAGCACTACATCGATACCACGCTTGTCGATGATGCGCATGCCCTTGGTGGACGTACGAAGACGTACAAAACGCTTCTCTGCCTCAACCCAAAAACGATGGTGCTGCAGGTTAGGCAGAAAACGACGTTTGGTTCTGTTGTTAGCGTGGGAAACATTGTTCCCAGTCACTGGACCTTTACCGGTCACCTGACATACTCGAGACATGGTTAACCCTCTCCAACCACTTGCCCAACCCGAACTGGTTGGAAGCCATAAATTAATTTGTTTTCCAGCCGGGGCAAGCATCATACAGACTCGCCAAATGAATCCGTGCAAGCGCAGCCCCGAGAAGAGCGGAGCTTTATACCAAAACATGCCCTCGCAAGCAATGACTTTTAATTGTGAGGGCGTTATATCAACCCTCGCTCGGCGAAGGATACGGGCTCACCATCACCTATAACGAGGTGGTCAAGCACGCGGATATCCACCAATGCCAGCGCCTCCTTCAGCCGCCTGGTGAGCATTTGGTCAGCCTGGCTGGGTCGGCCACACCCGACGGATGGTTGTGCGTCAGAATCAATGCGGCGGCGTTACAGGCTAACGCCCTTTTGACCACTTCTCGCGGATAAACGCTGGCGCTGTCGAGCGTGCCGCGAAACAGCTCCTCGAAAGCAATCACCCGATGCTGATTATCCAGAAACAGGCAAGCAAAGACTTCGTGAGGCAGATGAGCCATACGGCTACGCAGGTAATGCCGCACCGCACCCGGCGACGTCAATGCGGTCCCCCGCTTGAGATCCTCGAACAGGTGTCGGCGGCCCATCTCCATGACCGCCTGCAATTGTGCGAACTTGGCCGGACCCAGTCCCGCATGCAAACAGAAATCGGCCTGTTCGGCATGCAAGAGTGCACGCAAGCTGCCGAACCCACTCAATAACTGCCGCGCCAGATCGACTGCGCTGACTCCAGGCAGGCCCGTACGCAGAAAAATAGCCAACAGCTCAGCATCAGATAGCGCTGCAGCGCCCTGATTGAGTAGCTTCTCACGGGGCCTCTCGGCCACTGGCCAGTCGGTAATAGGCATACGCCGTTCCTTGCGTCGAGAGCACGTACTTCCTGTTCGTGCACAGTGATATGAAAATATTAGTATAGAGGCTGTAATCTGACCGGTCGAGGTGCAGGCCTTGATGCTTACGCTGTGGTATTTTAGATGGGTTTTGCACACGTAGCGCCACGGGCGCACTAGCTGGGAGTCAGACATGCAACGGTTGGTGAACAAGAGAGTGCTCCTGGGTGTCAGTGGCGGCATCGCCGCCTACAAGAGCGCGGAGCTTATACGCCGCCTTCGCGATGCCGGCGCAGAAGTCCGTGTTGTCATGACGCAGGCCTCTCGCGAGTTCATCACACCACTGACGCTACAGGCGCTATCCGGCCATCCGGTACACGGGGATCTGCTTGACCCAGCTGCTGAAGCCGCTATGGGGCATATCGACCTGGCCCGCTGGGCCGACCTGGTGCTGATTGCGCCGGCCACAGCGGACATGATGGCGCGACTGGCCCAGGGCCGCGGAGATGATCTCCTGACGACCCTCGTGCTGGCCTCAGATGCACCCTTGGCAATCGCTCCGGCAATGAACCAGGCGATGTGGCGCGATCAGGCCACTCAGGCGAATCTGGCCCTGCTGCGCGAGCGGGATGTGCGCATCTTCGGGCCAGCTGCCGGCGAACAGGCCTGCGGCGATGTAGGGCTGGGGCGCATGCTCGAACCTACCGAGATCGCCGCTCTGGCCAGCGCATGTTTCGAGCGAAAGCTGCTGACCGGCAAGCATGTGCTGATTAATGCTGGACCGACACGGGAAGCGATCGATCCTGTACGTTATATCTCCAATCACAGCTCCGGCAAAATGGGCTTCGCACTTGCCGAAGCAGCTGCCGAAGCGGGTGCCCGAGTCACCCTGGTCGCCGGGCCGGTCCATTTGCCAACGCCGCCGCGGGTTGATCGCATCAACGTAATCAGCGCACGGGATATGCAGGTGGCCTGCGAGGCCGCACTGCCCGCTGACATCTTCATCGCCTCTGCTGCGGTAGCTGACTACCGTCCGGTGGATTATGCACCCAAAAAACTCAAGAAAGATCCCCAGACCAATGCCGGCCTGGTTTTAGAGCTGGTACCCAACCCGGACATCCTGGCCGGGATCGCCAGCCACGCGCAGCGACCTTGGTGCGTGGGTTTTGCCGCAGAGACCCACGACGTCTTGGCCTATGCCCGCGATAAGCTCACCCGCAAGAATCTCGACCTGATCATCGCTAACGACGTCAGCGCACCAGATATCGGCTTCAACAGTGATGATAATGCGGTGACTTTGATCGACCGCGCCCTCCACCAGGAGCACCTGCCGCAAGCAAGCAAGCAAAAGCTTGCCCGACAAATCATCGGCTACATAGGGAATCGCCTCGACGCGGGCGAATGAAAAATTGAAAATAATAATTAACGGAAATCCCCATGCGTAAATTACAAGCAAAAATACTCGACCGCCGGCTCGGCCAGGAATGGCCTCTGCCCCACTACGCCACAGAGGGATCAGCAGGCTTGGATCTGCGAGCATTACTGCATGAACCTTTGACGCTACAGCCCGGTCAAACTGAGTTGATACCCACGGGACTAGCCATTCATATTGAAGATCCAGGGCTAGCAGCGATGATCCTGCCTCGCTCCGGTCTGGGCCACAAACACGGAATAGTACTGGGCAACCTTGTGGGTTTGATAGATTCCGATTACCAAGGTCAGCTGATGGTATCCTGCTGGAACCGGAGTGCTCAGGCGTTCACGATGACGCCGGGCGAGCGCATTGCGCAGCTAGTACTGGTTCCGGTACTGCAGGCACAACTGGAAGTGGTGGACGAGTTCGAAGACAGCGCACGCGGTGTTGGCGGGTTCGGTCATACAGGCAGTCGTTGAGATCAATTCAGCGCAATTGACAGGGAGGCGTTACCCAGTGATGAAATCCAGAAGCAAGGACCCGGCAAAGTCGTCGCTATCGTTGCCTGGCACCCTCGTGCCACTACTGATAGCGCTCATTGGACTGGCGCTAGCCGCCGGTCTGATCTGGCTAGCGCTGTTTGCCAACAACAACGATCGTTACCGCGATGACATGGCCAGTGCTTATGCAACACAGCAGCTTGGCGCTCTGAACCTGTCCACCCAACAGCTGCAAAATGACCTGTCACGTCTAGCCGCCAACCCACAGCTTCAGGTCGCACTGCAACAGGGCGGCAGCACTAGTATCCAACGCATGCTGCGCTTCTATCTGGCCGACAGCCAGTCCATACGGATCTTCGCAATCGGTCAGGCCGAGACGCCCACAGACGGACAGGAGTCGCCCAGTTTCGCCGTGCTGGATATGGTCCGTCGAGCCGAGCGCAACATGCCAGTGCCTATGGAAGCTCATCCGATCGACGGGAAATGGCGTCTATTTGTGGTAACCCCTTTACGCGTCTCCAACAACGCGCCTATCGGCGGAACCTTAGTCGCCGCTTTCGACCTACAGCGTGTGCTGGCATCCCTTCCACCGCTATCGATAGATGCCGGCCAAGTGAAGCTGATTCAGAAGTACCCGGGTGCTCCTACGCAAACATTGTACGAAGCGGGTAGCGGATTTGGTGACATATTGACCCTGCCATCCGATAACCCGGCGTGGCATATCGAGTTTCAACCCGGTGCGGCACTGGTTGCGGGTGTAGCCAACCCCTTGCTGCTGCTCGCCTCGGCGCTACTGGCCCTGTTTGGTATTCTTGCCGGATTATTCTGGCTGCAACGTCGCTGGACAATTGACCTCAAAGCTGATGCGTCCGTGCTCAGCCAACTAGCTCAAGGACACAAGGTTGCGGGCTTGCGCATGAGCCCGCTGGCGCCGGTTGCCCAGCAGATCATGCAACTGGCCTCCGGTCATGGCCGCAAGCTGGGGCCCAGTCCGGACCGTGAGGACGGCCTTGCAGAAACGAAGAAGAAAGCGCCGGCGCCGTCAAAACCAGTACTGACCGATCACGACATCCTCGACATTGATATCATCGACGATATGGGCGATGTTGACAGCGACATGTTCGGCAACTCGGACACGGCTGAAACGACGCACCCGACCATACCCAATATCCCGGCGGAGATATTCCGCGCCTACGACATTCGTGGCGTGGTGGACCAGACCCTGACAGTCGAAACAGTTTATTGGCTCGGCCGCGCCATCGGCAGCGAAAGCATTGCCTGCGGCGAGCCAAACGTCGCCGTAGCCCGTGATGGTCGCCTCTCCGGCCCAACATTGGTTGAACAGCTGATTCGCGGCCTCATGGAAAGTGGCTGTCAGGTGACCGACTTGGGTATGGTCCCCACTCCAGTGCTCTACTACGCCACTCATACCACGCAAGCCACTTCCGGGGTCATGTTGACGGGCAGCCACAATCCCGCCGACTACAATGGTCTTAAAATCGTCATTGCCGGCGAGACACTGGCCGACCAGCGCATTCAGGCGCTCCGCGAACGCCTCAAGAAAAACGACCTCAACACCGGCTCTGGCGGTCGTCAGCAGCTAGAGCTGCTGGACGCATATCGGCGCCAGATAACCGAGGACGTGGTGCTCGTGCGGTCGCTCAAGGTGGTCGTCGACTGCGGCAACGGTGTAGCGGGGGTCATTGCCCAATCGCTCCTCGAAGATCTCGGCTGCGACGTCATACCGCTTTATTGCGAGGTCGACGGCCATTTCCCGAATCATCACCCTGATCCAGGGCACATCGAGAATCTGCAGGATCTGATTGCCGAGGTGAAACGCACTGGCGCAGATATAGGTATTGCCTTTGATGGCGATGGCGACCGTCTGGGCGTGGTGACCCGCACTGGCGAAATGATCTATCCAGATCGTTTGTTGATGCTTTTTGCCGAGGACATAGTGACGCGACACCCCGGGGCCGACATCGTATTCGATGTTAAATGCACCCGGCGTCTGCCAGCGCTGATCAGCCGCATGGGCGGCCGGCCAGTCATGTGGAAGTCGGGGCACTCCATGATCAAAGCCAAGATGATCGAAACCGGCGCGTTACTGGGTGGCGAAATGAGCGGCCACATCTTCTTTAAGGAGCGCTGGTTTGGCTTCGACGATGGTCTTTACAGCGCTTGCCGGCTTCTCGAGCTGATTTCGCTTCAGCCACCGGAAGATAGTCCAGGCCAGGATTTATTCAGTAGACATCCGGCCGGACTGGTTACCCCGGAAATCAATCTGACCGTAGGTGAACAACGTAAATTCGAGCTGATCAAAGCACTGAAGAAACAAGCCGAGTGGGGCCCTGGACGTATCTCGACCCTGGATGGCATCCGCGTCGACTTCCCCCATGGATGGGGCCTGGTGCGTGCATCGAATACTACCCCAGTGCTGGTACTGCGTTTTGAAGCGGACAAGGCCGATGAACTGGAACGCATAAAGCAATTATTTCGCGATCAACTGGCCCTGGTCGCCAGCGATCTGCAACTGACATTCTGACTTTTTCCAGGAGAGAACTGACCACTATGTTGAGTCGTGACGCCGCCACCCAGGTATCCCGGGTACTGACCGAAGCGCTGCCCTACATCCAACGCTTCACCGGCAAGACCATTGTCATCAAATACGGCGGCAATGCGATGGAAAGCGATGAGCTGAAAAACAGCTTTGCCCGCGACATCGTGTTGATGAAGACGGTGGGTATCAATCCCGTCGTAGTGCATGGTGGCGGACCGCAGATCGGCGACCTGCTCAAGCGATTGAACATTGAAAGTCACTTCGTCGACGGTATGCGGGTGACCGATGCTCAGACCATGGATGTAGTCGAGATGGTTCTGGGTGGGCAGGTCAACAAGGACATCGTCAATCTGATCAATCAACACGGCGGCAGCGCCATCGGCCTGACCGGCAAGGACGCAGGCCTGATCAAGGCCCGCCAGCTAAAGGTGACTCGCCATACGCCGGGTCTCGACAAGCCGGAGATCATTGATATCGGCCATGTCGGCGAGGTAGTCGAGGTGAATACCCGGCTGATCAACCGCCTGGTCTCGGACGATTATATTCCAGTCATCGCACCGATCGGAGTGGGTGCCGACGGGGCCTCCTACAACATCAACGCCGACCTGGTGGCGGGCAAGGTTGCCGAGGCATTGCAGGCCGAGAAGCTGATGCTGCTGACGAACATCGCGGGGCTGATGGACAAGGCCGGAAACGTGCTTACTGGCTTGACCACAGCACAGGTTGATGCACTGATCAGCGACGGCACTATCTACGGTGGTATGTTGCCGAAAATCCGTTGCGCACTGGACGCCGTACAAGGCGGTGTCGGCAGTGCAATTATCGTCGACGGACGGGTGCCCAACGCGATCCTTCTGGAGATCTTTACTGACACGGGCGTGGGCACGCTCATCACTAACAGCAAGCAGGATATTTAACCGATGCAACAGGATGACTTCCGCTTCAGCCAGTCGCTTCGGGTACGCTGGGCCGAGGCAGATATGCAGGGTATTGTCTTCAACGGTCACTATCTGACTTATGCGGACGTGGGCATTACCGAATACTTTCGCGCGATGGGTCAAACCTACAGTGGCGAGACCGGCGCCAACGGCAGCGATTTCTTTGCCGTACGGACGTTACTGGAATACCGCTCGCCAGCGCGCTTTGACGATGTGCTTGAGGTGCATGTGCGCATTGTTCGGCTGGGTAACTCCAGCATGCAATTTCTGATCGGGATTTATCGGGATACCGAGCTATTGGTCAACGGCGAGATTGTCTATGTCCATGCGGACCAGAGCAATCGCCGACCCTCGCCTATCCCACAGGTTTTTCGCGACGCGGTAAGCACATTCGAACGCCTTCAACCTGAAGGAAGACTGAGCTGAGTTAGACTTGAGGTGCTAACTCCCCAGCAGCACCTCAAGCCTGGCGCGGCTTACCGCGAATCTGGACTTGACCTCCTCCATTTCCAGCTGCTTGGCAGAAATCAATCGTTCCAGGCGAGCGATCTCGGCATCCACTTCGGCCAGCTCACGCAATATCATCTCATCGACAGCGCGCCCGGCACGCTCCTGAGTCGCTGCCCGACCTTGCAGTGCTTCACGCTGCACCTGCAGATCGGAAATATTAGTGTGGGTGGTTTCGATCAGGATCTGAATCTGGTTCAACTGCCGGGCTTTTGCCCGCTCTAGATCGGGGACGCTGCTGTACAGACGCAACAGCGTGGTGTCGTTTTCCAGCTGCCGCTCTTGCGCCGCATGAGCCGCTCGATCAGCCTCCAGCTCTTCCGGGGAGCGCGCAGCAGGAATCGTCTGCCTGACCCGGCCATGATTATCGAGCACTTCATAGCCGTGCTTTACGAACCCCGACGGTACGCGGTCATCGAGTACCGTGACGCCGTTATCGTCGACGTAACGATAGAGCTCGGCATGCGCATTGAGCGAAAGACCGATAATCCCGGCAATAATGCTAAACGACTTAAGCATAAGCAATAACTCTGTGCGAGGAGCCAGTGACTCCGAGTGCAAAAGCCAGGACTACACCCTTGTCAGGACTGCCCTTCCTTGATTCCATACTCTGCACGGTAAGCCTGGACTGCCGGCAGATAATGACGCAATTCCGCATCCTCTTCGAGAAAGCTCAGGACCTGCGTCAGTGAAACGATACTTACAACCGGAATAGCAAAATCGCGCTCCACCTCCTGGATGGCTGACAACTCGCTCTTTCCACGCTCCTGGCGATCGAGTGCGACCATCACGGCAGCCGGCTTGGCACCGGCCGCTCTGATGATCTGCATCACTTCGCGAATAGCGGTACCCGCAGTGATCACATCATCTATTATCAGCACACGTCCCGCGAGCGGGGCACCTACCAGGCTTCCACCCTCGCCGTGATCTTTGGCTTCCTTACGATTAAAGCAGTATGGCACATCGCGATCAAAGCTATCAGCAAGTGCCACTGCTGTCACTGCTGCCAAAGGAATGCCTTTGTAAGCGGGCCCGAATATGACGTCAACATCATCAATCGCACTGTGCACAAACGCCTGCGCATAGAAACGTCCCAAACGGCTTAGCGACGAACCGGTGTTAAACAGACCCGCATTGAAGAAATAGGGGCTCTTGCGTCCGGATTTCAGCGTAAACTCACCAAAACGCAGGACCTTGCGGTCCAAGGCAAAACGTATGAACTCGCGCTGATATTCGTGCATCCCGATCCTCTTCTTGACAAAAAAAATGCTGGCTCGGGTATCATACACTTTCGATTTTGGAGGAGCCATGTATGCGAATCATCAGTCTGAACGTTAACGGCATCGAGGCGGCGGCAGCCCGGGGCCTGTTCGACTGGCTGCGCACACAGGACGCCGACGTCATCTGTCTACAGGATATCCGGGTTACCGCGCCCGAACTGGAGCAGGACCCCTATTGGCTGGACGGCTACTGGCAGTATTGCTTCGAGGCCGAGGTACCCAGCCAGGGCGGTGTCGCAATCTATACCCGCACTGCGCCCAAGGCGATCATCATGGGCCTGGATTTTGAGCTGGCTGATCGTTATGGCCGCTACATCCAAGCCGACTTCGACAAGGTCAGTATAGGCTGCCTGTTGTTGCCTTCCGGGCGCGGAGGCGATACGGATCTGAACCAGAAGTTCAAGTTCATGAATGACTTCACCGGCTACCTGAACAAGCAGCGACGCAAGCGCCGTGAATTCATTTATTGCGGCTCATTATATAGCTCGCACCTCAAGCTGGACGTAAAAAACTGGCGCGACTGTCAAAACGAGCCTGGCTTCATGGCTCCAGAACGAGCCTGGATGGATGAGATCTTTGGCAATCTGGGGTATGTAGATGCCTTGCGCGAAGTCACGCGCGAGGCCGAAATGTTCAGCTGGTGGCCAGACAGCGAGCAGGCAGAGAATCTGAATCTAGGCCTGCGCTTTGATTATCAGATACTCACACCTGGCCTACGCCGTTTCGTCAAGAACGCACGCATTCCCCGTGATGCGCGCTTCTCGCAACACGCCCCGGTCATCATCGACTATGACTGGACGCTAAGCATCTGAGCGATAGCTTGTACCCTGGGCTGGCGTCGCTGGAGCCGCGGCCCCGCAGCCCCGCGGCGAAGCCTTGCCGCTACTTGATCACCCTCCAGCAGAATGGATAACGATAGGCCTGACCCTCATTGGCCTTGATCGCCGCAATGATCATCAGAATAACCGCGCCAATAATCACAACCCATATCAGCAAAAAGCCGATCAAGACAACCATCAGCAGCGCGCTCACCAGCCCGGCCAGAGCCACGCTGATCTGAAAATTCAACGCTTCCTTGCCCTGATCGTCGATAAAGACGTCCTGATCCTTCTTGAGTTGCCATACCAACAATGGACCAATCAGGCTGCCAAAGGGAATCAGGCACCCAACAAAACCCGACAAATGGGCGATTAAGGCCCATTTGCGCGCTTCCGGTCCTGGCATAACAGGCTCTGCGATAGTCGGTGTTTCATCTGTCATATCAGGTACTCCTTACCTATGGGCGAATCAGTCACGGCAACGACGCCAACGTCAGTCTTCCAGGGCAGCCAATTGCTTGATAAACAGCTCGTCTACACCCTGTCTGGCCAGCGCTAGCATGGCATTGAGCTCTTCAGCGCTGAACGGCGCCGCTTCGGCCGTACCCTGCACTTCAATAAAACCGCCTTTGTCCGTCACGACCACGTTGAGATCAGTGTCTGCGGCTGAGTCTTCAAGATAGTCCAGATCCAGTACCGGCACACCCTGATAAATGCCGACAGACACTGCCGAAATCATCTGTACCGCGGGCATCTTCTTGATCGCTCCGCGCTGTTTCATCACGCGCAGTGCGTCAACCAGAGCAACACAGGCACCGGTAATCGAAGCGGTACGGGTACCACCGTCGGCCTGAATCACGTCACAGTCAATATACAGGGTGTTTTCGCCCAGACTCTTCAGGTCCACCGCTGCACGCAACGAGCGGCCAATCAGGCGCTGAATTTCCAGGGTACGGCCACCCTGTTTGCCACGGCTGGCTTCGCGTTGCATGCGCTCGCCGGTGGAGCGTGGCAGCATCCCGTACTCGGCTGTTACCCAGCCCTGGCCGGAGCCGCGCAAGAAGCGGGGAACGCCGGACTCAACGCTGACGGTACAGATAACCTTGGTGTCGCCGAACTCGACCAGTACCGACCCCTCAGCATGCTTGGTGTAATGGCGGGTCAGAGTTACCTGGCGCATTTGATCGGCTTCGCGGCCACTGGGTCGTTTCATCATGGAATCCTTGTACTGCGGGTATGTGTGCAAGGATTATACGGGGCAACCTCACTGGGCGACACCTGCGAGTCGACCGGAGTAGAATGCCCCCTTGATCCAAACACCGGAGGCCAGTCGATGGTTTACAGCATGACCGCGTTCTCACGCTGCGAATTGAGCACCGACCAGGGCAATTTAGCCTGGGAAATTCGTTCCGTTAATCATCGCTACCTTGAGCCTACTTTACGGCTACCAGAGGCGTTTCGGGCGCTCGAGGGTCCGCTACGCGAACGCCTTCGCAAGGAATTTGCGCGCGGCAAGCTCGAATGCACTCTGCGTTTTAACCCTGCGGCAGATAATGCGACCTCGTTGCACGTCAATCAGCCTCTGGTCGACGAGCTCCTTACCGCAGCGCGGCGAATCAGTCAGCAGATCGACAGCCCCTTTACCGTCAACCCACTGGAAGTGCTTGGCTGGCCCGGCGTACTAGGAGTAAGCCAGCAGGATGACGGTCAGTTGAGCGCACAAGCAAGGTCGCTCTTTGAAGACGCCCTCAAGGCGCTCAAAGCACAACGGGCGCGCGAAGGCAGTGAGTTGAAAAAGTTACTGGAAGAGCGTTTGCTGACAATCGGCGAGCGCGTTATCAGTTTACGCGAAATGATGCCGCGCTTGCTCTCCGCTCATCGACAGAAGCTGATAGACCGCTTCAACGAAGCCAGCCTTGAGCTGGATGCCTCACGCATAGAACAGGAACTGGTGTTACTCGCGCAGAAAATGGATGTAGTGGAAGAGCTAGACCGCCTGGACACCCACATTATCGAAGCACGGCATGCACTAAATGGCGATCAGGCAATGGGCCGGCGACTAGACTTCCTGATGCAGGAATTCAACCGTGAGGCCAACACCCTGGGCTCGAAAGCGATCGACAGTCGCAGCACCCAGGCAGCAGTGGATCTCAAGGTGTATATCGAGCAGATGCGCGAGCAGGTACAGAATATCGAGTAGCCTATCTTTAACGTCTATTCACTATTTATCATGCCCAGCCACCAGATCACTCAACCGCTGACGATCATCCTCTAGTACCATTGCCAACTCGGCGTGCCTGAGCGCAAACAGCGCCTGCCTCCGGGCGCTGCGCGCCAGTCCGACGCCCTGTCCAGCCAGCAGCAGCAACCCCTTTTGCAACCTCATCTGCACTTCTATCAGGCTGCCACCGTCACGCGCAATCGGCGCAAATATGTCATCGAACAGGTCATCAAGCTCCAATGTCGGTACGTGTATGCGCGGGTAAATGGGCGCAACCTGCATCTCGGCGACGCTTTGCTCTGAATAACAGGAAAGAATCCTCACAGCCCGCCCAAGCACATCGATCGCGGTACCAGGATCGTTGACTGCAGGCGAAAGCGCACGCGAGGCAATTTCTGCGAGAACGGAGAGACCAAAGCGCGGATCCTGTTCGAAGGACCGGTCATTGCCCAGAGTGAATACGCCGTATACTGCCTCATTTGACTCGTCGGTCTTATCTCCCCCCACACCATCAATCCAGGCTAGCACCCGCGGCTGACTGACGAAGGCTCCAGGCAAGCAGGCAACCCATATCCTCCAATCGTGCGCCTCCGCCAGACGGGACAACTCGACCATATCCAGATGCTGGATCAATCCGGTCGACTGTGCATAAACCGGCCAGGCAGAGTCCGGGGGTGCGTCCTGAGCTCCTTTATTCGTCACCCCACCCAGTCCAGGATTGCATATACGCTCCTTGAGGGCGGCAAGAGTGACTGTCTCGACCCGCCCAGTGGTGTCGCCCACGCGTCCAAAATGCGACAGATGCTCGATCCAGCGCAAAATAGTGATTACGATAAGCAGGATAACCACCAGAGTAACCAGAAACAGGATGGCCCTACCGCTATCGTCATAGGTGCCCGTACTCAGAGCCGTGATCCCCACAAGGCTGAACAGAAAGGTGCCGATGAAGGTGCCCAGCACATTCTGCGTAGTCGTATCCTGCATCAGCAGGCGGGTGGCCCGCGGCGTAGCTGTATTGGTTGCCGCGCCATAGGCCATTACCATAATACTGAGCGAAAAGGTGGTCACCGCCAGCATGCTCGAAGCAAGAATATTCAGGATGTCGCCGACAGCGTTCTGGCCCAAGCTAAGATCGACCCAAGCAGGCAGAGCGCCTTCCAGCGCCGCAGCTGCTAGAGCCGCGCCGACACCGAGTAGGGCAAAAAGGGTAGCGCGCACCCATAGCGTGCGCGTCCACTGCAAAACCAACCACTGCCATTTGGAAATCATGCTTGCTCCTCTCGCGTCCCCGTCGGCAACGCCACATGACGGCAGGGATCAATGTCCCTATAATCGTGACCATCATTCTAGCCGTTAATCTGCAGGACATCCTGACCAATGACTCATGCCACCGGCACCCTGTATATCGTCTCCGCTCCGTCCGGCGCCGGCAAAACCAGCCTGGTCAAGGCACTGATCGATCAACTCGACAGCTTGCGAGTGTCTATTTCGCATACCACCAGAGCCATGCGCCCCGGGGAAATCGACGGAGTGAACTACCACTTCACCAGCCGCGAAAACTTTCTTGCGCTCGTGACTCAGAGCGATTTCCTTGAGCACGCCGAAGTGTTCGGTAATTTGTACGGCACGTCGCAAAGCGCTGTAGAAAAAACCTTGGCGCAGGGCAACGACCTGATCCTGGAGATCGACTGGCAGGGCGCACAGCAGGTCCGCAGGGCAATGCCCGATTCAAAATCAATATTCATCCTGCCACCCTCGCGGACTACTCTGCGCGAGCGCCTGACCAACCGCGGCCAAGATGAGGAAAGCATTATAGAAGGGCGCATGGCGCTGGCCGTCGACGAAATTAGCCACTATGTCGAATATGACTACCTGGTAATCAACGATGATTTCAATACCGCCCTGGATGACCTCAAGTCGATACTGCGCAGCGCACGACTCAATGTCGGCCACCAGGAAGGTCGATATCAGGGACTATTGACGGCGCTCTTGTCATAGTGCCTGGCAATTCAGTACACTGGTTGGTCCTGCGTTCCGTTCTTGGGCGCCTCTCGTTTAGATAGTCAAGCCGTTCCGGAGTACACCATGGCCCGCGTTACCGTAGAAGACTGCCTGGAAAATGTAGAAAACCGTTTTGAACTGGTCATGTTGGCCACCAAGCGTTCGCGTCAGCTTGCCACGGGCGGCAAAGAGCCCAAGGTAGCGTGGGAAAATGACAAACCCACAGTCGTTGCACTGCGCGAAATAGCAGCAGGTCTGATTTCCAACGAGATACTGGCGCAGGAAGCGATTCAGGATCAGCAGGAGCCGCTGTACTCGATGGAATCTGACCTCGAGGAGTAACTCCTTGGGCCGGTCGATGTCAGACCAGACCCGCACGTCAAAAAAGGGCGTGAAAGCACCCTCCATGCGGGCTCCTGAAGGTATAGAGACTGATGTCCCTACCGGCACATCGGGGATAGAGGCGTTCGCCGAGCGCCTGGCGAACTACCTCGAACCGGACCAGATCAATCTGGTCCGTCGCGCCTATTACTATGCCGAACAAGCCCATGACGGGCAGACCCGACGCAGTGGCGAAGCTTATGTCACGCATCCTCTTGCAGTAGCTCATATTCTTGCCGACATGCACATGGACCACCAGAGCCTGATGGCTGCCATGTTGCACGACGTGATCGAAGATACCGGTATTCCCAAGGATGCTCTGGTCGCCCAGTTTGGCGAAACAGTGGCCGAGCTAGTTGACGGCGTCAGCAAACTGACCCAGATGACCTTCGAAACCAAGGCTGAAGCCCAGGCAGAGAACTTCCAGAAAATGGCTCTGGCCATGGCTCGGGATATCCGCGTGATCCTGGTGAAATTGGCGGATAGACTGCATAACATGCGGACTCTGGACGCGCTGGGGGCGGAAAAGCGTCGACGCATTGCCAAGGAAACCCTGGAAATATACGCCCCGATTGCGAACCGGCTCGGTATGCACAATCTGAGCACCGAATTCGAAGATTTGGGATTCAGGGCGATGTACCCGATGCGTTCGGACCTGATCCATCGTGCAGTACGCAGCGCCCGGGGCAACCGCAAGGAACTGCTGAACAAGATTCTCGACTCGCTGCAGAACTGCCTGGAGCGCGAAGGATTGCCCGGAAAGGTAATGGGTCGCGAAAAGCACCTGTTCGGCATCTACCAGAAGATGCGCGGCAAACGCAAAGCATTCCACGAAATCATGGACGTCTATGCCTTCCGTATTATCGTCGACAAACCCGATACCTGCTATCGGGTGATTGGAGCAATTCATAGCCTTTACAAGCCATTTCCGGGGCGCTTCAAGGACTATATAGCGATTCCCAAGGCCAATGGTTACCAGTCCTTGCACACCACCCTGTTCGGCATGCATGGGGTGCCCATCGAGATCCAGATCCGTACCGAGGAAATGGAGGAAATGGCCAATAATGGCATCGCCGCGCACTGGGTCTACAAATCCAAGGACGAGGTCATCAACGGCCATCATGCGCGTACCCGGCAGTGGCTCAAGGATGTACTCGAACTTCAACAGAACGCGGGCAGCTCGCTCGAATTCATCGAGAATGTGAAGATCGATCTGTTTCCCGACGAGGTCTATATCTTTACTCCCAAGGGCCGCATCATGGAGCTGCCCAAAGGCTCTACACCGGTCGATTTTGCCTATGCGGTGCATACCGATGTGGGCAATAGCTGCATCGCCTGCCGGGTCAATCGCCGGCTGGCACCCTTATCCGAGCCACTGGAAAGCGGTCAGACGGTAGAAGTGATTCGCGCGCCTGGCGCGCGCCCCAATCCAGCCTGGTTGAGCTTTGTCATCACCGGCAAGGCGCGCAGCAATATTCGCCATTTTCTCAAACATCAACGCCACTCCGAGTCCATCACACTGGGAGAGCGGCTACTGGACAAGGTTCTGGCAAGCTTCGACACCAGCCTGACGGCCATCCCTGAGAGCAACATCAAACAGGTCCTGAAAGACTGCAAGGTGGAGCTGATGGAAGATCTACTAGCTGATATAGGCCTGGGTAACCGCATGGCCTATGTGGTTGGGCGTCGTCTTCTCGCCAGCGAAGGTGCAATCGACCCCGAGTCGAAAAAACCCACCGTCGCGGAACCCGGCAACACAACCGAAAAACCTCTGGCCATTCGCGGTACAGAAGGCCTTGTTGTCAGCTTTGCCCGCTGCTGTAATCCGATTCCTGGAGACCCCATAGTAGGTTACCTGTCCTCCGGCAAGGGCATGGTCATCCATCAGGAAAACTGCAGCAACCTGGCGGAGAATCGTCACAGCAACGAGAAAACCTTGCATCTCACATGGGACAAGGACGTCAGCGGCGAATTTACCGTGGAGCTGAAGGTCGAGCTGGAGAACGAGCGTGGCATCATCGCGCAGCTCGCGGCGGGTATCACCATGGCCGATGCAAGTATCGACAAGATCAGCGTCGACGAACGCGACGGACGTGTTAGCGTCGTCCAACTGGTGGTGCGTGTCCGCGACCGCCTGCACCTTTCAAAATTGATCAAACGCATACGAACCCTGACCGGCGTGATGCGCATCACACGTCTCAAAAACTGATCCGACTTCGGAGATTCAATGAACAAACAAGTCATCACGAGTGACCGGGCACCTGCTGCCATTGGTCCCTATTCCCAAGCCATGAAAGTGGGCAATACCGTTTACCTATCGGGTCAGATTCCTCTGGACCCGGATACCATGGAAGTGGTTGAAGGGATGGAACGCCAGATCTGCCAGGTGTTCGATAACCTGACTGCGGTTGCTGAAGCCGCCGGTGGCAGCCTGCAGGATATCGTCAAGTTGAATATCTTCCTCACCGATCTTACCCACTTTGGTCTGGTCAACGACGTCATGACGCGCTATTTCAAACAGCCCTATCCTGCCCGCGCCGCCATCGGCGTCGCATCTTTGCCCAAGGGCGTGCCAGTAGAAATGGACGGCATCATGGTCGTCAGCTAAACAGCCCTTCATCGACGAAAGGCTGTCGTCCTCGGATGTCAGCTTTTCAGCTTGGCATCAAGACTGATATCGGCCTTTAACAGCTTGGATATCGGGCAGCCACTCTTGGCCTTGCCGGCAATCTCAGTAAACTCCTTCTGCTCAATCCCGGGAATCGCTGCGCTCATACGCAATGCCACGGCGGTCACTGCAAAACCATCGGCCTGCTTGCTCAGCGTGACTACCGCTTGGGTATCAATACTGTCCGGCGTATAGCCTGCCTCGCCCAACAGCATGGAAAAAGCCATGGAGAAGCAACCCGCGTGAGCTGCACCGATCAGTTCTTCCGGATTGGTTCCTGGCTCATTCTCAAACCGGGTATTGAACCCATAGGGGTTGGCTTTAAGTGCCCCGCTTTCGGTAGAGATGGTGCCCTTACCTTCTTTTAATGAACCCTGCCAATGGGCAGATGCTGACTTATTCATCTATTTCTCCTCGTAAGGCGAGTGAACCGATGACCGATTGGCCAACTGACGTCTTGCAAAATGAGGCCCGCCGGGTGAACGTTGTCACCCTAGACAGGTCAGTTGTAGAGGTTGCTTCGCACCTCCAACAAGCTGAGCCTTTTTTCCGGCCACCTTATATACCGACAAGGTAATCCCGTGATTAATTCCCCACGACTCACTCTTTCCCTTATCGGCATAGTGCTGACACTGACTGGCTGTGGCTCTCAGCCAGCCCTGCCGATCACCGCCGGCATGGGCCCCCATCCGGCTTTACCGGAACCAAAGGACCGCTTGTTGCCAACGGTTAATATCGCCCCGGCAGTCGGCTGGCAGGGCGATGCCAAGCCGCAGACAGCCCCAGGATTGCAGGTTCAGGCGTTTGCCAAAGGGCTGGACCATCCGCGCTGGCTGCATGTGCTACCCAACGGCGATATTCTGGTGGCGGAAGCCAATGCACCAGCCAAGCCTGATGGCAGCGGCAGCGTCAAGGGCTGGGTGGCCAAGAAAATAATGACCAAAGCGGGCGCAGTGACGGTGAGCGCCGATCGCATCAGCTTGTTGCGCGATAGCGACGGCGATGGGGTGGCGGACCAACGCACGGTATTTCTCGACAGCCTGCACTCGCCCTTCGGTATGGCCCTGGTGGGCAACAATCTCTATGTTGCCAATACCGACGGTATTATGCGATTTCCCTACCAGACCGATCAGACACAGATAACGACGCCAGGCGAGCTGGTGACCACGCTACCCGGCGGTCCGATAAATCATCACTGGACCAAGAACCTGATTGCCAGCCCCGACGGCAGAGTGTTGTACGCTACCGTGGGTTCTAACAGTAATGTGGCAGAGAATGGGTTGGAAGCGGAGCAGGGACGCGCGGCCATCTGGGAAATCGATCCTGCCGAAGGCAGCAAGCGACTGTTCGCATCGGGTTTGCGTAACCCGGTTGGCATGGCCTGGGAGCCTTACAGTGGCGCACTTTGGACCGTTGTAAACGAACGCGACGAACTGGGCAATGATTTGGTACCGGACTACATGACCTCGGTCCAGGACGGCGGTTTTTATGGCTGGCCCTGGAGTTACTTCGGCCAGAATATGGATGATCGCGTCAAGCCGGCTAATCCATCTCAGGTCGCCAGCGCGCTGGTACCCGATTACGCTCTCGGCGCCCATACTGCGTCGCTGGGCCTAAGCAACGCCGTCGGTAGTCGTCTGCCGGCCCCGTTTACCGAAGGGCTGTTCATTGGCCAGCACGGCTCATGGAATCGCAAACCGCACAGCGGCTATCAGGTGCTCTTTGTTCCTTTCAAGGAAGGCCGTCCCAATGATGCGCCTTTTACAGTACTGGATGGCTTTCTCAATGGTCAGGGAGAGGCGCAGGGCCGTCCCGTCGGCGTGGTCATCGACGGGCAGGGTGCTCTGCTGGTGGCTGACGATGTCGGCAATGTGATCTGGCGAGTCAGCGCTGCCCCGCAACTCTGACTCCCAATCATCAGGTCTTGAGCAGCTCGGCGTAGCCTTCGCGAAAGCTCGGGTACTGCGGCTGCCAGCCAGACTCCCGGGCCAGTTCGTTGCTGCAGCGCTTACTGCCGGAGCGGGTAGACACCGCACCGTCTGTCTGCAAGCTGGTACCCAACTGTTCGGCCAGCCACGTGGTGACATCAAACAACGAGGCCGGCTCATTATCGACCCCCAGATAACAGGGCGCCAACAGCTCCTGTTGATCAGCCTGCGCCAGCAGGTGCGCAAGTAAACCTGCTGCATCATCGCGGTGAATGCGGTTAGTGTACTGCGCAGGCTCCTCTGGTACATGCAGGCCGCCACGTACTTGCTCAATCAGCCGATTGCGGCCCGGCCCGTAAATACCTCCCAGACGCACCACACTGGCCGGCACGCCACTACGCAGGGCCACATCTTCAGCGGCAAGCAACTTTATTGCGGTCGGCGAATCAGCCAGTGCCCGGCTGTTCTCGGTAACCCATTCACCCTCCGATTGCGCATAGACGCCGGTACTGGAAACCTGCAACAGAAAGCTCAATTGCTGACTACTACTCTGGGTCCACGCCAGCACGTGCTCCAGTCCCTCGACATACAGCTGCTGATACAGTTCTGCATCGCGATTACCAGCCGCCGGGCAGTAAACCAGGTAATCGACCTTGGCGGGCCAATCGGCAGGTTTCTGCGCCTGGGTCAGATCAGCAGCAATCGGCATAATGCCCGCCGGTAGCTGCGACGGATCACGTCGCAACCCGTACACCTGCCAACCGCGTGCCAACAGCTGCTGAGCCAGCGCTGTACCCAGATCACCACAGCCAGCAATAACGACGTGCTTCATAACCACCTCTCCCATGATTTCCAGTGCCACACTCTACCAGCCTGAGCCGTGCAGATTACCTCACATGCAGTGCCATCTGATTGTTTTACTCTATCGATCAAAGGGCTATGCTAGAGATCATCTTTCTAAATTCCCAGCGCAGGCCGCGACGTCATGACCTTGACCGAATTACGCTACATAGTGACCCTTGCCCAGGAACAGCATTTTGGCCATGCCGCCGAGCGCTGTCATGTGTCTCAGCCGACGCTGAGCGTGGGCGTCAAGAAGCTGGAAGACGAACTCGGCGTCATGATATTCGAGCGCAGCAAAAGCGCCGTGCGGGTGACTCCGGTAGGCGAGCGTATCGTTGCCCAGGCGCAAAAGGTACTGGAAGAGTCGCTGGCAATCCGTGAACTGGCCACCGCCGGCAAGAATCAACTGTCGGCTCCGCTGAAAGTCGGTGCGATCTATACCATTGGACCTTACATGTTTCCGCATTTGGTTCCGCAACTGCACAATGTTGCACCGGAGATGCCACTCTACATCGAAGAGAACTTCACCCATGTATTGCGCGACAAGCTGCGCAATGGCGATCTGGATGCGATTATTATTGCCTTGCCATTCAACGAGCCTGACGTCCTGACCAGACCCCTCTATGATGAGCCGTTCAGCCTCCTCATTCCGGCGAATCATCCCTGGGCCAACCGCGAACACGTAAGTCTTGAAGAGCTGGACGACAACAAACTGCTGTTGTTGGGTGAGGGCCACTGCTTTCGTGATCAGGTACTCGAAGCCTGTCCGACCCTGCGTAAAAGCGACGAACAAATGCGCCAGACCACCATCGAGTCGAGCTCGCTGGAAACCATCAGGCACATGGTGGCGTCCGGTATCGGCATGACGGTTTTGCCCATGTCCGCCGCCGACGACCGTTATTACAGTTCCGACCTGCTGGTGACCAAGGCATTCAAGACACCCGCGCCCTATCGCACCGTTGCGATCGCCTGGCGGGCCAGCTTTCCTCGCCCCAAGGCCATAGAAATACTCAGCGATTCGATCAGGCTGTGCTCTGTCGGTCAGCCGCAGGCGCGTAAATAGCCGTGTGCCCTACCCTGTGACTGTTCTGGAAAGGACCTCGCTGACGGTGTTCAAGGGCGTCGGGCCTGCGCTGGCAGAAAAACTGACCAAGCTCGGATTGAGCTCGGTACAGGATGTCCTGTTTCACCTGCCACTGCGATATCAGGATCGCACCTGCGTCACACCGATCGGCGCCTTGCGACCGGGTATGGATGCGGTTATTGAGGGCGTGGTGCAAGGTACCGATGTCGTCATGGGCAGGCGTAGAAGCCTGCTGTGTCGATTACATGACGGTACAGGCGGGCTGAGTCTGCGCTTTTATTATTTTTCCGGTGCACTGAAGGCCAACCTTGAGCGCGGGAGTCATTGGCGCTGCTACGGCGAGGTCCGGCCAGGTGCGTCCGGTCTGGAAATTTATCACCCCGAACTGCAAAGCCTGGATGCGGGCACTGAATTGCCGGTCGCCGAGACGCTGACGCCGATTTATCCGAGCACCGAAGGGCTATCCCAGCAACGCCTGCGTAGCCTGAGCGAGGCGGCGCTCGCGTGGCTGCAGCAAGGCAACAGTCTGACCGAACTGCTGCCCCCAGAACTGCTGCAGGAATACCAGCTGGCCCCCCTGCATAAGGCTATCAATACCCTGCACCGTCCGCCGCCGTCCGTCGATCTGCAGGCGCTTGAGGATGGCCGTCACTGGGCGCAGCATCGCCTGGCATTCGAAGAGCTGCTTGCCCACCAACTGACCATGCTCCGTCTGCGCGCCCAGATCCGCCACCATGAAGCACCCGCGATGCCGCCCGCCAACGAGCTACCCAGCTTGTTTCTGGCACGCCTAGGGTTTCCCCTGACTGGCGCGCAGAAGCGGGTCGGCCGCGAAATTACTACCGACCTGCAACAACGCCAACCCATGTTACGGTTGATTCAAGGCGATGTTGGCTCTGGCAAGACCGTTGTTGCTGCCATGGCCGCGCTGCAGGCACTGGAGGCCGGCTGGCAAGTGGCCCTGATGGCCCCCACCGAGATCCTCGCCGAGCAACACTTCAATAATTTCAGTGCCTGGCTGGGACCCCTCGGCATATCCGTCGCGTGGTTGGCAGGCAAGCTCAAGGGCAAAACACGCCTCAACCAGGTGCAGCTGATCGCTACCGGTGATGCCGCCATGGTCGTCGGTACCCATGCGCTTTTTCAGGGCGAAGTGCAATTTCATAATCTAGGGCTGGTGATCATAGACGAGCAGCACCGGTTTGGTGTGCAGCAACGCCTAGCATTGCGGGACAAGGGAGCCGCTGGCCGGTTCTCGCCGCACCAGCTGATCATGACCGCCACACCCATCCCACGGACTTTGGCAATGAGTGCCTATGCCGACCTGGACACGTCAGTGCTGGATGAGCTGCCTCCTGGGCGAACCCCGGTGAATACCGTTCTGGTGTCGGACAGTCGCCGCGAGGACGTTATTGAGCGGGTACGCATAGGCTGCGCGGAGGGTCGTCAAGCCTACTGGGTCTGCACCCTGATCGAAGAGTCCGAGCAGTTACAGGCCCAAGCAGCAGAAGGCACCTGGCAGCTGCTATGCGAGAGCCTGCCAGAGCTGTCCATCGGCCTGATTCATGGCCGCATGAAGCCCGCCGAAAAAGCCGAAATAATGAGCGCGTTCAAGGGCGGCGATTTACACCTGCTGGTGGCCACGACCGTCATCGAGGTCGGGGTAGACGTACCCAATGCCAGCCTGATGATCATCGAGAATCCCGAACGACTGGGACTGGCTCAACTTCACCAGTTGCGTGGCCGCGTGGGACGCGGCAGCACAGCCAGCCATTGCGTGCTGCTTTACCACGCCCCTCTTTCGGTACTCGGTCGCGAGCGGCTGGGTATCATGCGTGAAAGCACTGACGGGTTTGTCATAGCGGAAAAGGATTTGCAGCTGCGCGGGCCCGGCGAAGTACTCGGCACCCGGCAGACCGGTGTGGTGCAATTTCGCGTGGCCGACCTGCTGCGCGATGCTGATCTGCTCCCCCTAGTACAGCAAGCCGCGAGCCTGATGCAACACGACTATCCCGAGCGCTGCCAATTGTTGATCGACCGCTGGCTGGCTGCGGGACAGGATTTTGCCAGGGTGTGATTCAGCGCATAGTCCGCTGGACGCACCGCGGACGCGACCGTGCTAGTATCTTGGAAACGCTAACAAACGATACTGGTTCATGCAGATGCGACGACAGGATTCGCGCCGTCGGAACCCGACTTAAGGAACGTGCCAATGAATACACCTGCTGCATCGGCGCAAGCCAGCGCGAGTCTTCCACACCTGATCGAGAAGCTGCTGCAACAACAGGCGATTGAATATCAGCTGCGACCCACGCCGCTGCACATACCTGAAAGCCAGCAGGTTCAGGCCTGTCTGCTATGCGATTCGAACGGCACTGTCCTGGCTCTTTTTCCCAAGAACCATCTGCTGGATCTGAAAAAAGCCGGAGCGCTGCTCAGTCGTGAACTGGAGCCAGTCCGCGCAGAGCAGTTGCAACGCATTCTTGCCAAACATCAGCTCAATCAGTTACCGGGGCTGCCGCTGCTGTTCAGCTCTCCCTGTGTGGTCGAACACAGTCTTTTGTCACAGCCGAGCCTGTGGCTCAGTAGCGGCCTCAGTGGCTGGAGTCTGGAGCTGGATCAGCAGGCCGCTCATATTTTGCTGGCCAAGGCCAGCGCCGCGCATTTTTCTGTGCCTCTTGCCGATCTAAGCGTCCTTACCAACGATCCAGATCAGGACGGGCAGGATCTCAGCCGCGCGGTAACCAACTTTACCGCTCTGCGCATGCGCCAGCGCCTGGAAGAGACCATTGAGATCCCGCCCTTGCCCGCTACTGCGCAAAAAGTCATGAAACTGCGGGTCAATCCCGACGTCGGCATCGAAGAGCTTGCGGATGTGGTGGAAACTGATCCAAGTCTGGCGGCTCAGGTGGTCAGCTGGGCATCATCACCCTTCTACGCAGCACCTGGAAAAATCCGCTCCGTCGAGGATGCGATCGGACGGGTACTTGGCTTTGATCTGGTCATCAATTTGGCGATCGGGCTGGCCTTGGGTAAAACGTTCAAGCTGCCCAAGGATGGTCCAGAAGGCGCGACCGGTTACTGGGAGCAGGCGATCTATACCGCCTCCGTCATCGAGGGTCTGGCAAAAGCCATGCCTCGATCTGAGCGCCCCGAACTGGGTCTGAACTACCTCGCCGGCCTACTGCATAATTTCGGCTATCTGGTGCTGGCTTATATTTTTCCGTCGTATTTTCATACTATTTGCCGGCATCAGGAGGCCAACCCTCATGTCCAGCCGCACCTGATTGACCAGCACTTGCTGGGCGTCAGTCGGGATCAGATCGGTAGCTGGTTGATGCGTTTTTGGGACATGCCAGTCGAAATCTCTACTGCCATCCGCTATCAGCATAATGCGAACTATGCCGGCGACGATCATGTCTATGCCAACCTGGTCTATCTCGCCCAGGCTCTGCTTCAGGATCAAAACATCGGCGAAGGCGCGCCTATGCCGATACCCGAGAGTCTACTCGCGCGGCTTGGTTTGTCTGCGGAAGATGCGACTGAGGTAGTTCACAAGGTTCTGGATGCGCGGGATGCATTGCGTATGCTGGCTACGCAATACCAGCAAGGCTAAGACAGGGGCAAGGTTCAATCCCTGCGCCGGGTAAACCTCGACAAAAGGCCGTCCAATGGCTTGACATAGCGGACGGCCTCCGGTCCGGGCGAATCAGTTAACCGATTCTTTCAGACTTTTACCAGGTTTGAAGGACACGGTGTTGCTAGCTTTGATATCGACAGGAGCGCCAGTTTGCGGGTTCTTCCCGG